>WNGQ01002425.1_pt1 | contig 22601 bp, 18 predicted proteins | sample 5407661 | NCBI WGS metagenome assembly WNGQ01 (sample SAMN13153382, study PRJNA577476) | soil metagenome | isolation source: 60 cm soil or saprolite under Garry oak tree replicate 2 | place: USA:California | collected 2016-06-15 | reverse complement strand
CCGTCACCTGTCCTGCGGCACCTGATCAAGAACCGCGATCGGACGTGCTCGTTTCCGGGCTGCCGGCGGCCCGCCCGGCGGTGCGATGACGACCACACGATCCCCTACCACCAGGGCGGCCGCACCTGCGAATGCAATTTGGCGCCTCTTTGCCGCCGGCATCACGCGGCCAAGCAGGCACCCGGCTGGCACCTCGGCAGCCTCAGCCAGGGGAACTCGGCTGGACTCTCCCCAGCGGCAGAACCAGAACAATCACCCCACGTCCTTACGCCGCATGACTTCGTGACCGTGCCCGCCTACAAGGCGAGCCGCACGGCCCGCGTGACCCCCGCCTACCCGGCCGTAGAGCAGCTCCAAAGTTGCGGCAGCCTTCGCTTGCCTTGCGCGGTACCCTCGCTGAGGTCTAGGGCCAGGCCAGATCGGCAATGCACAACGGCCAGGCGGCCAGGCTGCCTGGCTATGCAAGATCATCGACACCTAGCTGAGTAAGCCCTATTCCCGTGCCGCGCGCAGCCGGACGCAACAGTGGCCCGGCTGCGGCCGCAGCTGGGCGTCGAGCGCGTCGGCACCAAGGCCATCAAGCAAGCCGGCCAGGAAGGCGTGATTGATGCCGCAGACCAATTCGGGTGCCTGCGCAGCCAGCGGATGGAACGGGCAGTTGCGCAGCTCCACCTCGGTTGGGTTCGGCCGGGCCGGCTCGAACCCATGTCCAGCGAGGACCGCCTCGGTGATGGTGAGCGCGCGCTCGGCGCCGAGCCTGCCGGGCCTGAGCCGGTCACGCTCCGCCGCGCCGAGATCCCGTCCGCGCTGCCGGGCGGCGCGGACGGCCGCCTGCCGGGCTGTTTCGCCGGCCGATTCGGTGCGGACGGCATCAACGAGAATGCCTGCCAGGATCTCGTGCCGCCGCTCCGGGATGCTGACGCTGATCGCGGCCTCAGCCAGTTCGTAGACCTTGGGCGTTCGCCCGACCTTGCGGATCCCGGCAGGCGGCTGGTACCGCGCGGACAGCAGGCCGGCCTCCACGAGCTTGTCCAGGTGATGCGCGGCGAGCTTGCGGGAGATGCCAGCGCTTACCGCCGCTTCCTCGCGGGTGACCGGCCGGCGGGCTTGCCGGATGTAGCCGAACAGCCGGCGCCGCTGCTCATCGCCAAGCGCGGCGAGCGCGGTGATCGAGGCCTCGCCGCTCAGCTCGCCAGAAGTGGTGGTCACCAGTTCACGTTAACGCCTATCAGCGTAGGTGTAAAAGAGCCGTGGCGATCCTCGCCCTTGGATTTGACCGGGCCGGAAAATAAGTCCAATATCGGTTGGTGTAATAGAATCCCAAGACTGGAGCGCTTCGTGACCAGCGGGATGCGGCAGGCCAAGCAGCCAGTGAGCGCGCTGCTCGCCGGTCCGTACGGGCATCCCCTGCACCCATGCTGGTGACCGTGCTAGCCGCAGTGCTGTGAGAGGAGTTCGTCATGGCCGCTGACATGCCTGCACGTGTGCAGGGAAACGGCCGCGGGTCAGCTCATGCCGCCGCGTCCGCCATCGGCCCCGGCCTCGCCGCCGCGGTGGCCGAAACCGGCCAGTTCCCGCCGGCGCTGCGCGTCGTGCACGACGGGAACACGATCGACCTGGCGGCGGCGCAGCGCGCGGCCGCGGACTTCCTGCGCGCCCTCGGCATGGACACCCGCACGGAGAGTCTCCGCGACACGCCCCGGCGGATGGCGAGTGCCTACGCCGAACTGCTGCGTCCCAGCCCGTTCAACCTCACTACGTTCCCCAACGACGAGGGCTACGACGAGCTCGTGCTCGCCCGTGCGATACCAGTGCACAGCGTCTGTGAGCATCACCTGCTGCCATTCATCGGCGTGGCACACGTCGGTTACCTGCCCGGCGCACGGATACTCGGCCTGTCCAAGCTCGCGAGGGTGGTCGGCCATTTCGCCCGCCGGCCGCAGGTGCAGGAGCGGCTCACCAAGCAGATCGCCGACTGGCTGACCGGGCAATTGCAGCCAATGGGCGTCGGCGTGGTCATCCAGGCGGAACATACCTGCATGACGCTGCGCGGCGTGCAGGCGGCCGGATCGACCACGGTGACCTCCACGATGCTTGGCACGCTGCGCGCCGACGGGCGGTCCCGCGCGGAGTTCTTCACCCTGGCCGGCCTGTCCTAGCGCTACGGCAACGCTGGCTCCTGGTCAGCTCCGTAGGATGGCGGGCATGACCGAATCCTCGTCGACCGCTTTCCCCGTCACCACCGCGCTGGAGCTGACGGGCATGACCGTCGAGCAGAACCTCGGCGTCGCCTTCGGCCTCGTCGTGCGCAGCATGGGTGTCGCCAAGTCCATCGGCGCCGGCTTCAAGGCGCTGCGCCAAGGTGAGGTAACTCAGTACACCGAGCTGCTTGAGGACAGCCGCCGGCACGCCGTTGACCGGATGATCGAGAATGCCAGGCTGCTCGGCGGAAACGCGGTCATCTCGATGCGATTTGACTCCTCTGAGATGGGTCAGCAGCTCACCGAGATCGTGGCCTACGGCACGGCCGTCGTCGCCCGCCCCGCATAGCCATGCCGCAAGGCCCGCCCGGCTCGCAAGGCCCGCCCGGCTCGCAAGGCCCGCCCGGCAGACCGGCCGCGCGCTTCGGCGACGCTGACCGTGACCGGCTGGTAGCCGTCTTGCGTGAGCACTATGCCTGCGGCCGGTTCGACCTCGATGAGTTCAGCCGCCGGGCAGAGATCGTGCTGTCGGCCGGGTACGCGGACGAGGCTGCCACGGCGCTGCGCGACCTCCCCCCGCTCGACCCGTCCGGTCCCGGCCAGGGCACTGGTCCGGGCTCGGGATCCAGCACCGGCACCGGCACAGGAAAGACATGGCGCCGCCGGCACGCGCAATCCGCCGCGCCAGGCCCGGGCTGGTTGCCGACATCCGAGCGGTTCCGGGATCCGACATCTGGCACCATCATCCGGGTCTGGCTCGATCCAGCGGACCAGAGCAGGCATTACGTACCAGACCCTGGCACCTGACCGGTAGCCGGGCTAGCTCAGGACCGGCCAGGCAGCCCGAAAGCCTGGGGATGCAGCCACCGCGCGATGGCCTCGACGGCCCCGGCGTTTCGCGGGCCTGGCGTCAGCTGGTCGTAGCTGAGCGGCAGGATGCAGCCGTGCCGCACGGCCGGCAGGTTCCTGGTGACCGGGCTGGTCTCCAGGAACTTCCGCTTCTGCCGCCAGGTCGGCGTGCCGTAGTCGTTGATGATGATGCACTGCGGCTTGCGTGCCACGACCTGCTCCCAGGACACCGACGTCCAGCTCCGCCTGAGCCCGGCAAAGATGTCCGTGCCGCCGCCGAGCCGGATCAGCGCGCTGGGCATCGCCAGCCCCGGCGCGGTGAACGGGGCCGCCTCGCCGCTGTCGTAGACGAAGACCGAGACCGGCCGCAGGCCCGCGACCTTTGCCCGGACGGCGGTGACCTGTGCCCGCATCGAGCCGACCAGCCGCCGCGCTCGGGACCGGACATCGAAGATCGCGCCAAGGCTGGTGATGTCGGCGTAGGTGCCGTCGATCGAGATCTGCTTCGTGCCCGGCCTGACATGGGCGCAGGACTCGCTCAGGGCGAGCGTCTTGATCCCGAACCGGGCCAGGTATCCAGGCGTGAGGTTGGTACCCGTTTGCAGCCCGTAGTTCCACCCGGCGAGCAGGAAGTCGGGACGCAGCCCGAGCAGCGACTCCAGCGTGAAGTAGCCCGGCGACACGTCCCGCACCCGGCGGAACGCGGCCAGGTACTGCGCCGGCACCGGCTTTCCGGCCGGCCCGTCGCCGGTCACCCCGAAGTCACCCGCCATCCGCGCCGCCAGGCCGAGGGCGAGCATGTCCTCGGTCGCGTTGATGTCGTTGGACACGGCCCGGGCGGGCGCGCGATCGAAGGCGACCGGCATCCCGCAGCTGCGCACCGTGACCGGATAGCCGCCGGCCGGCCGGCCGGTGCTGGCGGCCGGCTGAACGGGCCGGGCAGCCGGGCCGGTGCCGCAGGCCCCGATCAGCAGGCCGCACGTCAGTAGCAAGCAGATCAAGGACATTTGAAACGGGACCTTCGAACGCTCATGCCTGCTGCCGGGGTATCTCACCAGCGGTCCTTTCTGTTTGTGCGCCCGAGCCCGGCCGGCGTTGCATAAGCTGCGGCGCGCCGTTCTCGGGGTGGCTGATAACGAGCACGTCGGCGCCGTAGACCGCCCGGACGACCTCCGGGGTGATCACCTCGGCGGGCGGCCCTGCGGCGGCCAGCCGGCCGCGGTCGAGCAGGTGCACGGTGTCGCAGAACAGGCCAGCCAGGCTGAGGTCGTGCACGGCGGCGAGCACGGTAATGCCGAGTCCGGCGACGAGTTCGGCGATCTCGGTCTGGTAGCGGATGTCGAGGTGGTTGGTCGGCTCGTCGAGTATCAGGTGGTCCGGCTGCTGCGCCAGGGCGCGGGCAATAAGCACCCGCTGCTTCTCGCCGCCGGACAGGGTGTGGAAGCTGCGGTCAGCCAGGTCCGTGCAGCCGACCCGCTCGATGGCGTCGGCCACCACCGCCCGGTCGTCGTCATGGTCCCGGTCGAACGGGCCCTTGTGCGGGGTGCGGCCGATCATGACGAGTTCGGTGACGGTGAAACCGAAGTCGACCGGGCTCTCCTGCGCGACGACGGCGATCCGCCGGGCCGCCGCCCGCGGCCGCAGCTTGAGCAGGTCGGTCCCGTCCAGCAGGATCTGCCCGGCGGCCGGGCGGTGCACCCGGTAGATGGCCTTGAGTATGGTGGATTTCCCGCTGCCGTTCGGCCCCAGCAGGCCGGCGAACTGGCCATCAGGGACGCGCAGGCTGATGCCGGAGACGATGGGCCGTCCACCGATGTCGACGCGCAGGTCGCGCAGTTCCAGGCTCATCCCGCCATCCCGTTCATCCCGCCATTCCGTTCATCCCGCCGGCCCGTTCATCCCGCTACCCCGTTAATTCCGCTGGCCTGTTTCATTCCGCCGGCCCGTTAATTCCGCCGGCCCGTTTCATTCCGCCGTGCCGTACAGATATGGCCGGCGCCGGATCAGGATGACCAGCGCGGGCGCGCCGATGAAGGCGGTGATCACGCCGATCGGCATCTCCTGCGGCGCGACGATCGTGCGGGCGAGCAGATCTGCTGCGGTCATGAACGCCGCGCCGGCCAGCGCGCCGGCCGGCAGCACCCGGCGGTGATCGGAGCCGACCAGCAGCCGGACGATGTGCGGGACGACCAGGCCTACGAACCCGATCACGCCGCTCACCGCGACCGCGACCCCGGCGACCAGCGACGTGGCGATGTACAGGTCCCGGCGCAGCCTGCGCACGTCGATGCCCAGCGCCGCCGCCGCTCCGGGACCCATCGCCAGGGCGTTCAGCGCGCGGCCCTGGGTGATCAGGTAGCCGACCGCGGCCAGCAGGCAGATCGCCGGGATCGGCAGCTGCGACCAGGACGCCAGGCCGAACGAGCCGAGCAGCCAGAACAGGATCGACTGGGTTGCCTGCGGATTGCCGCGGAAGATCAGAAAGCTGGTGATCGCCTCGAAGAACGCGGCCATCACCACGCCGCACAGGATGAGCTGGGTCGGCGCGAGTGTGCCGCTCTGCCTGGCCACCGCGAACACCGTCGCCATCGCTATCAGGGCGCCGACGATGCTGCCGACCGAGATCGCCCACAGGCCGAGCGAGGCAAAGGCGCCGAACAGCAGGACGGCGGTGGCGCCGACGCTGGCCCCGGACGAGATCCCGAGCAGGTACGGGTCTGCCAGCGCGTTGCGGACGAGCACCTGCACCACGGTGCCTGCCGTGGTCAGCGCGGCGCCGATGACCGCGGCCAGCAGCACCCGGGGCAGCCGGATCTGCCAGATGATCTCATCGTCCACCGTCGCGGCCGGCCGGCCAGCCAGATGGCTGATCACGACATGCCAGACCGCGGCCGGGCTGATGGCTACCGAGCCGATTCCGACCGCCGCCGAAATGACGATGAGCAGCAGCAGCGAGCAGCCGGCCAGCACGAGCGACAGCGAGGCACGGTGATGTCGCCTGGGTCGCACGTGATCAAGATCGCCCCTGACCGGGGCCGTCCCGTCGTCTGCGTGCACTGCTCCGTCGTCTGCGTGCATCGTCCCGTCGTCTGCGTGCACTGCTCCGTCGTCTGCGTGCATCGTCCCGTCGTCTGCGTGCGCCGCTTCGTCGTCTGCGTGCGCCGCTTCGTCGTCTGCGTGCGCCGCTTCGTCGTCTGCGTGCGCCGCTTCGTCGTCTGCGTGCGCCGCAGTGACGGGCTCACCCACGAACAGCCCTTCCGCCGAGGACCACATCGCCGATGCAGGGCAGGCGGCCGGACTAAGCCCCACGCGGGGGCATCACCGTTGCGGGACAGTGCCGGCATCTCACCGGCTTCGCTGCGGGCTGCACCACTCCGGCCAGGGACCGGAGCGCTGCAGACACTATGGGCAGCGAGGTCGGACCGTCAAGCCTCAATAACTGAATACCTATGCAGTCAACGGGCCATCATGGCATGGCAGCCATCTGCGATCATCGGTTGCGTGCATCTAGTACCGGTCGACCTGAGCCACCGAGTAATCGACGGCGAGGCCGTCTGTGCCGCGCTCGGCGCCATCGGCGACTGCGGGGATGTCAGCGGCTGGGCGCAGCGATTCAAGGTCCTGGCCGACCCGAGCCGGCTCACGCTGCTGCTGTGCATTCACCGGGCCGGCCCGATCAGCGTGACTGACCTGGCGGTCGCGGCCGGCCTGAACGACTCCACGGTGTCGCAGGCCCTGCGGCTATTGCGGGCAGGCGGCATCGTGGCCGCGCGCAGGGACGGCAGGATCGTCCGGTACCGCCTTGCCGATGAGCACATCGGCGGCCTGCTAGACCAGATTCTCGGTGCGGCGGGCGAACCCGGCCAGCAGACCGGCGACGGGCGTGCGCGTACTCATGCGGAGGCCCGCCCGCACGGCTTGCGTGGGCACGCAGCCCACTGACACCCGTGCAGGCAAGGGCGCCGTCCGCCTGCTGACACCCGTGCCGGCGAGGGCGCCGTCGTTCGCATCCTGCTGCGCGGATCTTCCTGGTGAAATCCGGGCAAGATGACCGCATGCCTGCCGACGACGATCTTGCCGCGCTGCGCGAGCGGTGCAGCCACTTCCTGCACGGCCACGGCCCGGTCCGGGCGGCCGATCTGCTGGCGACCATCCCGCCCGACACCGAGGTCGACCGCTATGGCGACGGCGGCGTCGTCGCCGAGCTCGAGGACGAGGTGGCGTCGGTGCTCGGCAAGGAGGCAGCGGTCTTCCTGCCGAGCGGCACGATGGCGCAGCAGGCCGTGCTGCGCGTGCACGCGGATCGGCGGCAGCACCCGGCGATCGTCTTCCACCCGGCCTGTCACCTTGACCAGCACGAGGGACGCGGCTATCAGCGGCTGCACCAGCTGACCGGCAGGCCAGCAGGCGATCCGGGGCGGCTGCTGACGATCAAGGACCTGTCAGCCGTCGCCGAGCCGGTCGCCGCGCTTGTCATCGAGCTGCCGCAGCGCGACCTCGGCGGGCAGCAGCCATCGCTCGATGACCTGCGTGCCCAGCTCAGCTGGGCCCGCGAGCGCGGCGCGGCCGTGCACCTGGACGGGGCTCGGCTGTGGGAGTCCGCGGCCGGCTACGGCGAGCCGCCCGCCACCATCGCCGCGCTGTTCGACACGGTGTATGTCTCGTTCTACAAGGGCATCGGCGCCCTGCCTGGCTGCTGCCTGGCGGGCCCGGCGGACATCGTCGCCGAGGTCCGCGAGTGGCGGCGGCGGATGGGCGGCACGCTATCCGGGCTGTGGCCGAACGCGGCCTCGGCCCTCAGCTGCCTGCGCCGCCGGCTGCCGCTGATGCCGCAGTACATGAGCCATGCGCTGGCCATCGCCGAGCAGCTAGCGAGCGTTCGGCGGATCCGGGTCGTCCCGGATCCGCCACAGGCACCGATGCTGCACCTGCTATTGAGCACCAGCCAGGACGGCTTCACCCGGACCGTGCGGAGGCTCGCCGCCGAGCAGGGCGTATGGACCTGGCCGGACGCCGCCCTGACCGCGGACCCTGGCGTGCAGCGGGTGGAACTCGCGGTCGGCGACGCCACCTGCGCCCTGCACCCCGCAGAAATCAGCGAAATCATCGCCGCGTTCGTCGGGTGAGCCGTCCAGCCTGGTCTGCTCGGGCCCGGGCAGGCGGCACGGGGATGAGCACGACAAGCGCGATTGCCGGCCTGTCCAACTTGGCTACTGCGCGTGAGGCCCCTGTCGCTGTCGAAACGCCCGCCTACCTGCGACAACGATCCGACCGGACCGCAGACACGCCGATGTGGAACCGTACAACTTGGCCACGGCAACTTGGCCACAGCGCGGGGACGCGTCTGTTACTCTGCTCCGCAAGCCCACCCCCATCTTTGGGAAGGGCGTCGTTGGTTGAACGCACAATCCGGTTTGGTCTATACCAATGTGGCGGGCGTGCGATGAAACCCCGGACGCTCCACTATTTACCGTGACTCTGCGTCTATCGCATTTTGCGTGAACCAAATGTAATAGGATTAATAAACGTACTAAGATTGGACATAGGCGGCCAAATGCATTCAGCTCAAATATCTTCTAGCATAGCGCAAGCTAATGATTCAGCCAGTCAAGCGAGCGGCACTTATCGAGACCTGCACGCAGAAGTATCTGCAGCGTCATGGCGGAAGAGTTCCTGGAGTTCATATAACGGCAGCTGCGTCGAGGTTGCCGAACTGCCGGGAAATCTGGTCTGCATGCGCGATACCAAGCAGCATGGAACCGGTCCGGTGCTGGCCTTTACTAATTCTGCATGGCGCTTGTTTATATCGCGAATCCGAAACGGTGAGCTTGATTTCTAGTTGTCAAGTGCCAGCCCCGTCCGGAGCCAGCTCAGCTCAGCCTGCAACGTGCTCAGGCCTGCTTCTAGCACCTGACGCCCGGGCGCGTCGCTCTTCTGGCACTGAAGCCTGGGCGCGTCGCTCAGCCTTATGTTCGGCCCCGTCCCGCCAGGACTTGCGGGTTCACCTGCTGGAACGCGGCTGGATTCAGTACGGACGACTTCGCTGAGCTAGTCGTCAGAGCGAAGCGTATCGATGGCCGCTCTTATGAGTTGCAATGAGTCTTGCGGGCTGAGCGCCATGCTCTTCAGCGCACTGAATGCCGTGTGATACTGATAGGTATCCTCTTCCTCCTCGACGTAGTCACTTCCAGTCAAGTTCTCTGCCATTACGATATCGTGCAGCGGGACATCGTGAACCTGCGGGAACTGCATATACGTGAATGCGCCCGTAGTGATCAGCTGATCACCGGCTAGCGGCATGACCTGAACCGTTATATTGGGCCGCTCGGAGGCTTCATTGATGTGAATGAGCTGGCCGCGCATCACCGCAATGCCGCCTAGCCGCCGGTACAGCACCGACTCGTCAATGACAACGGACAGCACGAGGGGCGGGTCACGGTCTAGCACTTGCTGACGTAGCAGCCGAGCTTCGACACGGCGATCAACTTCTCCCGGCGGCGCCCGGAACATGTCGTGCCAGCAGAGCATCACTGCCCGGGCGTAATCAGCGGTCTGCAGTAGCCCAGGAAAGACCTGCGGGTCCCAGGTCCACACCGACTGAGCCTCAGCCTCTGCGTAGAGAAATGCGGCATGCTCGCCAGGAAATGTTGCGGCAACTGCCTCTAGGCGGCCCGTCTTGCCGGACTCACGGCCGAGCGCCATCAGGCCCTCCCGGTGCACATCGGCGACGTTGTAGAGATCAAGGAGAAGCACGAGATCAGCCAGCTTGATGCCAGTGCGGTGGAGCTCGATGCGGCTGATCTTGGAGCCGGACCAGCCGAGGCGGTCGGCGACCTCATCACCGGTGAAACCGGCGCGCTCACGGAGCCGGCGCAGTTCGGCGGCGAGCCGACGGCGACGGACGGTCGGGCTGCCATATTCGGGCACCCGTCCGACTCCCTTCGGGGTTGGGCATCTAGATTCGGGGTTGGGCATCTAGATTCGGGGTTGGGCATCTAGCCGAAGAGTGGCCTAATTGCCAGCCTGAAATGTGACTCAATCGCAGTGTAGAGGCGTCAGATGTGTCATGTGAAGCCTCTAAAGAGAAATTTGCAGTGCAAACCTTAATGCACCTTGCACTTCGCCCAAGCGTGCCGTGTACTTGAAGATGAGGCCAATCCCCTTGGGGAGGGGGGCCGCGCCATGATCGGCGGGCGGAGCGACCAGATGGTGCTCCTGGCGCGTGCTTCCGCCGGATCAGCCCGCCTCGAGTGCGCGGAAAATAAATGGCGAGTCTCGCATCTGCGGCCTCGCGCGCCGCCTCATGAGCTACGGGCATCAGGCTCCGGCAGGAGCGTCCGCTGAGACTGAGCAGGAGCGTCCGCTGAGACTGCGATCCCGATGCCGACAGAATGCTGGGCCAGCGGTTAGGCCCCGCTAGCCCAGCTAGTAACCAAGCTCCATCCCGAATCCACCACGGAACGAGGAGTCAAGGCATGATCCAGAGTACCTCCGCACGCGGCAGATGCAAGAGATGCGCCGGCCGCTTTAGCTGCGGAATCAGGTCGCTCGCTGGTGCAGCACTGGCACTGCGGGAAGGCGGGGCGGGCCCATGAATACCATAATGACGATCGCGTGGGCGATCGCGGGCGCGGGGGCGGTCTGGGGGCTGATGCTGGTGCACGCCTCCGCGACCATCACCCGGCTTGAGGCTGGATGGCGTGCAGAGGTAGAGCACTGGAAGGCCGACGCGGCTCGCGCCAGGGCATACGCGGCACAGCTCGCGACGGACCCGCCGACCTCCACCGCAGGTTACAAGCCGGAACGAGAGTACGTGATCTCGAATGTGCCACTGCTGATCGCGGCCCCCGGCAGGCTCGCCGAGCCGCGCCGGGCAGCCGTCGACGTGACCGAGGGTATCTAGCCGACGAGGCGCTCCCCTGCCGGAGCACGGCAACAAGCAAGCCGGCGGGGAGCGCAGTTGAGGGCGGGGGCCAAAGCCAACGGACGCTGGCCGGAACTGGTCAGGGCCGTTCTTGCGCTCATTGGGCATGGAAGTGGCAACCGGCAACGGGACGCGGCGTGGATAGGGATCATTCGCAAGGTGGCGGCCGGCGCCGGCCGCCTGGTGTTCTTCGTGCTTCCGCGCTGCCTACCGCTGGAGCTTGGGCCGTGCTGGACCGGGGTTGCAGTGGGCTGGAAGGATCGAGGCAGCATGCCGCTGTGGTGGTGGCCGGGGAAGGTGGCGGGATGACCGGGCTGAAGGCGGAAACCGACCCTGCCGAGGTCGGGTTCGATCCGGCGCGGCTGGACCGGATCGACCGGCACTTCGCGCGCTACGTGGACGACGGCCGGCTGTCGGGATGGCTGCTCACGGTCAGCAGGAATGGCCGCATAGCGTACGTGTCCAGCTACGGCCTGCGGGACATCGAGGCTGGCCTGCCGGTAGAGACCGACACGCTCTGGCGGATCTACTCGATGACCAAGCCGATCACCTCGGTCGCGGCGATGATGCTGCATGAGGAGGGCGCGTTCGAGCTGACCGACCCGGTGAGCGACTTCATCCCGTCGTTCGCTGATGTCCGGGTCTATGCCGGCGGCTCGGACGTCAGGCCGGTGCTCGGGCCGGCCGTCGAGCCGGTGCGGATCTGGCATCTGCTGACACACACGGCTGGGCTCACCTACGGGTTCCACCGGGTGCATCCGGTCGATGCGCAGTACCGCGCCGCCGGGTTCGAGTGGGGCACTCCGCGCGGCCTTGACCTGGCGCAATGCTGTGACGTCTGGGCCGGCTTGCCGCTGCTGTTCCAGCCCGGCGCCGAGTGGAATTACTCGGTGGCGACCGATGTGCTCGGCCGGGTCGTCGAGATCGCCGCAGGCCAGCGCCTGGATGAGGTCCTTAGCACGCGCATATTCCAGCCTCTTGGCATGACCGACACGGCCTTCCACGTCGGGCCGGCCGACGCGGCGCGGCTGGCCGCCCTGTACACCCGCGGCGCGGACGGCAAGGCGACCCGTCTCGACGCGCTTGGCAAGGTGGCAGCAGCGCCCCCGCGGTTCCTCGGCGGCGGTGGCGGCCTTATCTCGACCGCTGCCGACTACCACAGATTCGCCCAGCTGCTGCTGGACCGCCCTGGCAGCGCAGCCGGGGAACTGGACGGGGCGCGCCTGCTCGGCCCGCGGACGGTGGCCTACATGACCCGCAACCAGCTGCCCGGCGGGGCAGATCTGGAGGCATTCGGCCGGCCCTTGTTCGCGGAAGTGCCCTTCCGCGGCACCGGTTTCGGCCTCGGGTTCGCGGTAGTCATCGACGCCGCGGCAGGCAAGACGATCTGCTCAGAGGGGGAGTACTCCTGGGGCGGTGCGGCAAGCACCGCGTTCTGGGTAGATCAGGCGGCGGGGATGACCGTCTCTTTCTTCACCCAGCTCCTCCCGTCGAGCAGCTATCGCATCCGCCCGCAGCTGCGGCAACTCGTGTACCAGGCACTGGCCGGGTGACGAGGTAGGCGGCCGGGCTACGCGTGCTTTGCCCGGCTGCGGGCACTGGCCGGGTGACGAGGTAGGCGGCCGGGCTGCGCGTGCTTTGCCCGGCTGCGGGCACTGGCCGGCTAGCGAGGTAGGCGGCCGGGCTGCGCGTGCTTTGCCCGGCTGCTGGCCGCTTCCTTCCTGAGTTCCCGCAGCCGGTAGATGATGAACGCGGCGACGGCGATCACCACGATGGCCACGATCGCGTAGCCGCCGATGGACAGGTAGTGCGAGATGCTGTTCCACGCGCTGCCGAACCCGTAGCCAACCAGGGTGATCGTGGCGGCATAGAACACCGTGCCGACCAGGCTCAGCACCCCGAACTGCACGGGCGGCACCTCCATGAAGCCGGCCACGAGCGAGGTGAATGCCCGGATCACGGGCAGCGCCCGCCCGATGGCCACGGCGAACTCGCCGCGCCCGGTGAAGAAGCGCTCCGCCCGCTCAAGATCCGATTTCGTGATCAGCAGGTATTTGCCCACTCGCTCGACCGCCGGGCGCCCGCCCAGCCGGCCCGCGCCGTAGGAGATGAAGGAGCCGCAGAGCTCTGCCGCCGATCCGATGACGATCACGAGAACGACATTCAGGTGGCCCTGGTACGCGAGCACGCCGGCGAACCCGAAGGTGATCTCCGAGGGAATCGGGATGCAGCATGCCTCAAGGAACCCGAGGATTGCCAGCGCGCCGTAGCCCGCGTGAAAGAGAAGGTGCTCCATGGCTCTCTGTTGTACAGCATGCCGGTCACTGATCCGTACCTCGTAAGCGATTGTGCCGCAGCTATGCTGCGATTGAGGCCACTGCGGAGTCAGGAGGCAGACATGAGTTTGATGGACAAGGTCCGGGCGCAGGCCACGCAGATCGCGCAGAAGACGCAGGAAACCGCGCGCGACAGCAAGGTCAGGTTCGACCAGGCACAGGCAAAGCGGCGGGCCGACGCCATGCTCCGCAACCTGGGGGCGGTCGTCTACGCGGACCGTACCGGGCGGGGAACCGGGGATAGCGCCGCGGAGATCGACCGGCTGGTGACCGAGATCTCCAGTCACGAGGCCGAGCACGAGATCAGCCTGGCGCGGGAGCCAACGGATCAGGCCGGGGGGCCGGCGCCCGAGTCGCCAGCCGCGGCTACGCCGGCCGCGCCCGCGCCCGCCGCCGAGGGCGTTCCCCCGGCCGCGGACCAGCCTCCGCCCGCGGCCGCCGCCGAGGGCGCTCCCCCGGCCGCGAACGAGCCGCCCGCACCTGCGCCGGCGCCCGCGTCCGTCCCGCCGGACGCAGGCTGAGCCCGGGAAGCCTGGCTACCTGCACGCGGCCTGCGCCGCGGTCCTGCGCTGGCCGGGCGCGGCTGAGCCGCGGCCCGCTGAGCCCGGCGGCGAGCCTCTGACCTGGTGCCCGGACGTGCCAAGCACGATCCGGACCCTGGCCAGCTTGCGTACTTGCGCCACGGTGGCGCCCGGCAGCACCTTCCGGACGACCCGCGCCGCCGCGAGCATCCCCGGCGGGTATTCGACCACCGTCCGGGCGATGTCACTGCTCGGCCAGGACAGCCCGGCGCCGTGCACCTTGAAGCCAAGCCGGGAAAGCTGCGCGCCGGTGCTCGCCGACAGGCCGCCGATCAGGGTCCCGTTGTAGACATCAACCGAGACCTGGCTCCGCTTCGGCCCGGACCGCGGCCGGCCGGGCCGTCGCTTGCGCGGCTGCCTGACCGGCGACTTGTCCGCCTTGAGCGCCGCGAAGAGCCTGGCCGCTGCCCGGCTGTCCCACTGCACTGCCGACTGGCCGGTCGGAGTCAGGTAGTTCGCGCTCGCGATCGGCACGGTCGTGAACGTGACCCGGCTGGCCGGGATGCCGCGAAGCTGGTCGGCGAGGCTGGTCACGTTCAGCCGCTGGTCAACCTTGACCGCAGCGGACGCGGCGGCCAGGAACGCCGACAGCCGGACCGGGTTCGCGATCGTGCCCGAGCTGATCGCCTCGCTCAGCATCGAGGAAAGCAGCTGCTGCTGGTCGCTGATCCTGGCCAGGTCAGAGAGCGCGAACGAATGCCGGTCACGAGCGAACTCGAGCGCTGTCAGCCCGCCCACGTGATGCTTGCCCGCGGACAGCCGCAGGCCGCTGTACGGATCATTCACCGCGTACGGCAGGCAGATGTTCACCCCGCCGAGCGCGTTGATCACCTTGACGAATCCGAGGAAATCCACCTCGACGTAGTCGTTGATGGTCAGCCCGGTGTCCTGTTCCACGGTCCGCACCATCAGCTTCCGCCCGCCGAGCCCGAACGCCGCGTTGATCTTGTTCATCCCGTGCCCGGGAATGGCGACCCACGAGTCGCGCGGCAGGCTGACCACGGACACGCTGCTGTGATCAGCGGGCACGTGCACGATCATCATGGTGTCGGAGTTCGAGCTGCTGACAGTGCCGACGTGCAGCCTGGCCTGCTGGAACCTGGTCAGTCCGGAGCGAAGGTCGACGCCGGCCACCAGGATGTTCAGCGGCCCGCTCGACGGCGTCCCGCCGGTGCCCGCGCTGACCCGCCCGATATGGCCGCTGACATAGCTGCTGACCGCCCAGGCGCTGCCCGCGATCAGCAGCACGAGCGCCGATGCCGCGCCGCACACGAGGGCGAGCGCGCGCTGCTGCCGCGCCTTCCTGCCTGCCGAGATCCTGGCCATCAGCTGCTGCTGGGCGTCGGCGGGGTGGTTCTTGCGGCGCGCCCGCGAGTGCCTGGAAACCGGAGCTGGATAGAAACCGGGCCTGGGCCCGGGTACGTACGGCTCACCAGCTGAATCCGCAGACCAGTCACCTCGCCGGCCGGGTGCAGATCCTCGCTCCCCCGGCGATGGATCGTCGCCCAGCGCGCCGTCGTCACCACTACTCATCGGTACACCCCCCGGCTCCCGCTCTTCGTAGGCTAGCGCGGCGCCGCGCCGGGCCAGCGCCTCACGCGCCGGGCGGCTCAGGATCCCTGGGCAGGCCGAGTATCCGCTCGCCGATGATATTGAGCTGGATATCGGTCGTCCCGCCGCCGATGGTGAGCGCCCTGGTCAGCAGCACCTGGCGGGCCCAGTGCGGGCCATTGGGCGCCCCGCCCGGCCCGACCGCAGGCCCAGCGCCGCCGCCGAGCGCGCCGCCGGCCCCGGAGATGGACCAGCAGAACTCGGAAACTCGCTGGGCGTGCCGCATGCCGAGCAGCTTTCGGACGCTGCCGGTGGCGCCAGGCTCCGTTCCTGACAGCTGCTTGCGCGTCACCCTGACCGCCAGCAGATCGATCGCGTGGCTCTCGCAGGCAAGCACGCCAACCTGGCCGAGCGGAAGCTGGCCCGCGCCGCCCGCGGCGCCCGCAACCTGGAGCAGCTCATCGATACCGGACCCGAACGTCCAGGACCGGGACAGCGACACCCGCTCATTGGCCAGCGTCGTCCTGGCTATCCGCCAGCCGCCGTTCACCTCGCCGACGACGCAGTCGTCCGGCACGAACACGTCATCCAGGAACACCTGGTTGAACAGGGAATCCCCGGTGATCTCCCGCAGCGGCCGCACTTCGACGCCCGGTGCCGACATGTCCAGCAGAAAATAGGTGATCCCGGCATGCCGGGGCGCGGCAGGGTCGGTGCGGGCAAGGCAGATCGCCCACGCCGCCTGCCTGGCCAGCGAGGTCCAGATCTTCTGCCCGGTCAGCCGCCAGCCACCGTCGGCCCGTTCCGCGCGGGTAGTCAGCCCGGCCAGGTCAGAGCCCGCGCCGGGCTCGCTGAACAGCTGGCACCAGAGGAACTCGCCGCGCAGCGTTGGCGGCAGGAACCGGTCTTGCTGCCGCCGCGTTCCGTACTGAATCAGGGCCGGCGCCACCCACGCGCCGATGGCAAGGCCGGGCGGACGGATCCCGGCGGTGCGCATCTCGGTGTCGGTGACTAGCTGCTGCAGCGGGCTCGCGGCACGGCCCCACGGCCGCGGCAGGTGCGGCAGGACCCAGCCGCCTGCTGCCAGCCGCTCCGTGCGCTCCGGTCCGGCGAGCGCGGCGATCTCGGCGAGCTCGTCGTGAATGGCCGTGCGGACCGAGGCCTCGCTGTCGGGCAATTCCACCTGAACGGGCCTGCGGACGCCGCCCAGGGCAAGCTCAGCCACTCGCCGGGCCCACTCATCGGATGGGCCGAGCAGGGCGCGCAGCGACATCGCCCGCCGGTAGTACAGATGAGCATCGTGTTCCCAGGTGTAGCCGATGCCGCCGAGTACCTGGATGCACTCGTGTGCGCACGACACCGCCGCGTCGATGGCCACCACGGCGGCGACGCTGGCCGCGTACTCGCGCTGGCGGCCGGCCTGCGCCTCATCCGCCGCGCCGTCCGGCCGGGTGCTTGCCGCGTCCCAGACCACGGCGGCGGCCTGCTCGGCCGCGGTCAGCATCCAGGCGCAGCGGTGCTTGACGGCCTGGAACTGCCCGATCGGCCGGCCGAACTGATGGCGGATCCTGGCGTAACCGGCGGCGGTCCGGGTGGCCCAGTCGGCGAGGCCGGCCGCCTCCGCGCCGAACAGTATCGCGGCCAGGCTGGTGACCGCCCCGCGGTCGAGGCCGGTGAGCAGCCGGTCAGCGGGCAGCGCGATGCCGTCCGCGCGGATCAGCGCGACCGGGCGGGTGAGGTCAAGGCTGTCCAGCCGGGTGATCTCCAGGCTGGCGGCGTCAATGGCCGCCCATACCTCACCCCGATCCGTCTGCACCCCCGCGATTACCAGGTCAGCAAGGCTGGCGCCGAGTACTGGCGCGGCTTCGCCCTCGATGACCAGGCCGCCATCGGGCCCGGCCCGGCCAGTCAGGCCAGCTGCCAGGGATACCGCGCCTGCCGCTGAACCGTCCGCGAGGCCGACCAGCAGCTTCCCCGTCATGTCGGCCGTGACCAGGGCGGCGCTGGCGAAGACGGTTGGCAGGTATGCCCCGGGCAGGAGTGCCCGGCCAAGTTCCTCCAGCGCCACGGCAAGCTCTGGCAGGCCATAGCCCTGCCCGCCATGCTCTTCGGGCAGATGCAGGCCGAGGACGCCCTGCTCGGCGAGCCCGGGCCGCAGCGACTCCCGGTACCGCTGCGACCCGCTGTCCGGGCCGTCCGCGGCGGCCCGCACGACCTCGGGCGGGCAGTTGCGCTGCGCCCAGCCCCGGATCGCTGCCGCTAGGTCCAGGTGCTCCTCGGTGAGGCCGAGCGTCATGGTTCACCCCGTTCGCCGTGATCCGTGCCGATGAACCAGCACCGTGCAGAGGTACCAGCACCGTGCAGAGGTACCAGCGCCGCGCCGATGAACCAGCACCGTGCCGATGGCCCTCACTTTAGAACGAGATTCGGTTTAGCGGAATGGCCGCGGCTCCGCCGCAGCTTGCGGGCTCGCCATCGCGGTTACTTCCGGGTAGGATAAGCTAAGTTACTGACTGGTAGGGCTTGGCGCCTGGTACACCGGAGGCGGGGATGGGGCACTACAAGAGCAACCTCCGTGACATCGAGTTCAACCTGTTCGAGGTGCTGCGGCGGCAGGACCTGCTGGGCACGGAGCCGTACCCGGACCTGGACGAAGAGACCGCGCGCGGGATTCTTGCCGAGGTGAACCGGCTGGCCACCGGGCCGATCGCCGAGTCGTTCGCCGAGGCCGACCGCAACCCGCCGGTCTTCGATCCCGCCACCAGCTCGGTGCGGATGCCGCCCGGCTTCAAGAAGTCATTCGCTGCCTTCATGGACGCGGAGTGGTTCCGCCTTGAGCTGCCGGCCGAGCTTGGCGGCACCGCCGCGCCGCGGTCGCTGTGCTGGGCGGTCGCCGAGCTGATCCTCGGCGCCAACCCGGCGGTCTGGATGTACGCGAGCGGCGCCTCGTTCGCCCAGGCTCTGCTGCTGATGGGCACCCCCTACCAGAAGCGCTTCGCCGAGCTGGCAGTCGAGCGCAGGTGGACCGCCACCATGGCGCTGACCGAGCCGGACGCCGGCTCCGACGTCGGCGCCGGCCGGGCCCGCGCCGTCCGGCAGCCGGACGGCAGCTGGCATATCGAGGGCGTCAAGAGGTTCATCACCAGTGCCGAGCACGACATGGCGGAGAACATTTTCCACCTGGTCCTCGCCCGGCCGGAGGGACACGGCCCGGGCACCAAGGGCCTGTCGATGTTCCTGGTGCCCAAGTACCTGGTCGGCGAGGACGGCGAGCTCGGCGAGCGCAACGGCGTCTACGTCACCGGGGTCGAGCACAAGATGGGCCTGAAGGCGTCGACCACCTGCGAGCTGACGTTCGGCGAGTCCCGCCCGGCGGTCGGCACCCTGGTCGGGGACACCCACGACGGCATCAGGCAGAACCTGAACGCGCTCGACTTCGCCAGGACCCGGGTGCAGGGCGCCGATCTCACGCAGCTGCTCAACAAGACCGCGCCGCGGGTGCCGATCCTGGCGCACCCGGATGTCCGCCGGATGCTCATGCTGCAGAAGGCCTACGCAGAGGGGATGCGGGCGCTGGTGCTTTACACCGCGACCCTGCAGGACGCCCAGCAGGTGGCCGGGGCCAGCGGCACGGCGGACGAGGCCGCGGCCGCGCTCAACGACCTGCTGCTGCCGGTCGTCAAGGGGGCCGGATCTGAGCGTGCCTACGAGCTGCTCGCGCTGTCCCTGCAGACCCTGGGCGGGTCCGGGTACCTGCAGGACTACCCGATCGAGCAGTACGTCAGGGACGCGAAGATCGACAGCCTGTACGAGGGCACCACCGCGATCCAGGGCCTCGACCTGTACTTCCGCAAGATCGTCCGGAATGACGGGGAGGCGCTGCGGTTCCTGATCGGCCAGATCAGGGAGTTCGCCGCGAGCGAGTCAGGGAACGGCAGGCTCAAGGCCGAGCGCGGCGCGCTGGCCAGGGCCGCGGCCGACGTCGAGGGCATCGTGGCGGCGATGCACGGCTTCCTGGCCGGCTCCGCCGGGCATCCGGCCGAGATCTACCGCGCAGGGCTCAACACCACCCGCCTGCTGCTCGCGCTCGGCGACCTGGTGATCGGCTGGCTGCTCGCCCGGCAGGCCGAGGTGGCGCTGGCCAGGCTAGACGAGGCGGCCGGGGGCGATCGCGCGTTCTACGAGGGGAAGCTCGCGGCGGCCCGGTTCTTCGCCGCCACCGTGCTGCCCAGGCTCGCGGCGGACCGCGAGATCGCGGAGGCCACCACGCTGGACCTGATGGACCTGCCGGCCGACGCGTTCTGACCGGCGGTCCCCTCATCGTGGTCCTTCGCCGAAGCGGCATCAGCTCCAGGCGAGCATGTTCAGCGGATCGGTGAGCATCGCTCCGGTGTCCCGCAGGACAGCGGACCCCATGTCGCCGTCGACGATGCGGTGATCGAAGGACAGCGCGAGCGTCGCCACCTTGCGCACCGCCAGCTGGCCCGCGTACACCCACGGCGCTTCCTTGACCTGGCCGAACGCGAGGATCGCCGCCTCGCCCGGGGTGAGGATGGGAGTGCCGGCGTCCACCCCGAAGACCCCCACGTTCGTGATCGTGATCGTGCCACCGGCCAGGTCGGCAGGCGTTGCCTTGCCCGCGCGCGCGGTCTCGGCGAGATCCTGCAGCGCCCTGGCGAGCGCCGGGAGGCTCAGCGCCTGGGCATCCTTGATGTTCGGCACGATCAGGCCGCGGTCGGTGGCCGCGGCGATGCCGAGATTGACGTAATGCCTGACCACGATCTCCTGCGCGGCCTCGTCCCAGGAAGAATTGATCATCGGCTGCCGCGCGGCCGCCACCAGCAGCGCCCTGGCCACGAAGAGCAGCGGGGACACGCGCACGCCGCCGAAGTCCGGCAGCGACCTGAGCCGTGCCGTGGCCGCCATCGTCTCGGTCATGTCGACCTGCAAGAACGTCGTGACGTGCGGGGCGGTGAACGCGCTGGCCGTCACCGCCGCCGCGGTGTGCTTGCGCACCCCGCGGATCGGGATGCGCTCCTCCCGCGGAACTGACGCAACCGCGGCGAGCTGTACCGGGCGGCCGGCGTCACCGCCGGCCGCGGACAGGACGTCGTCGCGCGTGATCGAGCCGCCCGGGCCGGTGCCTTCCAGCGCCGACATGTCCACCCCGCGGTCCCTGGCTAGCTTGCGTACCGGCGGCTTGGCCAGCACCGCTGGGCGCTCGCCGCGGTCCGGGCGGCTGGCGCCCGCGGCCCCGTAAATCTCGGTTGTGGTTGTGGTTGTGCTTGCGGCGCTGGCCGCTGCCGCCATGCCATCCGGGCCGGGAGCCTTCCGCGCGCGGCGCTTGGTGCTGCCGAGCTTGACCCCGTAGCCGACGAGCACCGCCTGGCGCTCGGGCTTGGGCGCCAGGGTGCCGTGCATCCGCGGCTCGGCCCCGGCCTCGGCCGGCGGCGGCGGCGGCACGAGATCCTCGGCGAGAGCGTCGGCCGTGGCCGCCTCGCCCTGGTCCGCGGCACCTTCGGCATTGTGGTCCGCGGCACCTTCGGCGCTCTGGTCGGCGGCAGCACCTCCGGCGCCCGGGCTCACGTCGACCGAGATGATCGGCGTCCCCACGTCTGCGGTCACGCCCTCGGCCACGAGCAGCTCGGCGACCACGCCCTCGTACGGGCTGGGCAGCTCGACCACGGCCTTGGCCGTCTCGATGTCCACGATGATCTGGTTGATCTTCACCTGGTCACCGGGCTGGACATGCCACCGGACGATGTCCGCCTCGGTCAGGCCCTCGCCGACGTCGGGGAGCCTGAACTGCCTCAGCTCTGCCATCTGGCCTCCTCAGTAGGCGAACGTACGGTCGACGCCGTCGAGCACCCGGTCCAGGTCCGGCAGGTAATGCTCCTCAAGCCGGGATGGCGGGTACGGGGTCGAGTAGCCGCAGACCCGCAGCACCGGGGCCTCCAGGTGGTAGAAGCACTCCTCGGTCACCCGCGCGGCGATCTCGGCGCCGAGGCCGCCGCTGATCGCGGCCTCGTGCACGACCACGCACCGGCCGGTGCGCCGGACCGAGGCGAAGATCGTCTCGGTGTCCAGCGGCGCCAGGGACCGCAGGTCGATCACCTCAACCGAGTGCCCGTCCTCGGCCGCCGCGACGGCTGCCTGGGCGCACGTCCTGACCATCGGCCCGTAGCAGAGCACGGTCACGTCCGTGCCGCTGGCCAGCGTCCTCGCCTTGTCCAGCGGGACCGCCGAGGCCAGCCCGCCGGCCGTGTCCACCTCGGCCTTGTCCCAGTACCGCCGCTTGGGCTCGAAGAAGATCACCGGGTCATCGGAGCTGATGGACTGCTGAATCATCACGTAGGCGTCGGCCGGGTCGCTGCATGCGACCACCCGGAGCCCGGGCGTGTGCGCGAACAGCGCCTCGGGCGACTCACTGTGGTGCTCCACGGCGCCGATGCCGCCGCCGCACGGGATCCTGATCACCACCGGCAGGCTGACGGTGCCCAGCGAGCGCATCCGCATCTTCGCCAGCTGGGACACGATCTGGTCGAAGGCGGGATAGACGAAGCCGTCGAACTGGATCTCGCAGACTGGCCGGTAGCCGCGCAGCGCCAGGCCGATCGCGGTGCCGACGATGCCGGACTCGGCCAGCGGGGTGTCGACCACCCGGGCCTCGCCGAAGTCCTTCTGCAGCCCGTCGGTGACCCGGAAGACGCCGCCGAGCTTCCCGACGTCCTCGCCCATGATCAGGACCTTCGGGTCGCCCTCCATGGCCTTGCGCAGGCCTTCGTTGAGCGCCCTGGACAATGTCAGGCTGGTCATCGGGCTCCCTCCACTGGGACGAAGGAGTCGAGATAGGCGGCGAACTGCTCGCGCTCGGCGGCGATCAGGGCGTTCGGCTCGGCGTAGACGTTCTCGAACATCGCCGACGGCTCCGGATCCGGCATCTCCAGGCACGACCGCCGGACCCTGGTGCCCAGCTCGCTAGCCTCGGCGTCGACGGCATCGAAGAACTGCCGGTCCGCCATCTCGGACCGGATCAGGTATGCCTTGACCCGCTCGATCGGGTCCTTCAGCTTCCACGACTCCAGTTCCGCGGCCAGCCGGTACCTGGTCGGGTCGTCGGTGGTGGTATGCGCGCCCATCCGGTAGGTGAAGGCCTCGA
>WNGQ01001924.1_pt1 | contig 22621 bp, 18 predicted proteins | sample 5407661 | NCBI WGS metagenome assembly WNGQ01 (sample SAMN13153382, study PRJNA577476) | soil metagenome | isolation source: 60 cm soil or saprolite under Garry oak tree replicate 2 | place: USA:California | collected 2016-06-15 | reverse complement strand
GCATAGAATCAAAAAAGCTGACACTTTCGTCAACAGGGACGAAGTTGTCAGCAAGCTCCGTGGTACCACCCGTATTGAATCGTTTTCATACTGCAAGCAAGGGCTGTGGATGCTCTATTCATCACTTGCATCAGCGATGCCACGATTCCTCTCGGTTCGCCTGGTAACGGGGGCAACCCGGGGCTGTCTACCTCTTCCTAGTGAGACAGTTTCAACAGCCAGCTCAAGGGTGAACTTCAGCGATTGTTCCCGCGCAAGGGCTTGCAGCCGGTGGCCCTTTCTCTCTGCCTGTGCGTTCCCAGTCCGCCTACTCTCCCTCTCATTGCTTTTCAGCACACACTATGTTAGGGTAGAGTGTACCAAACTTTGGGCTAAAAGTCTAGATGAAATGTGCGAGATTTCTATATATCGGCATAGGCTGGTGCCTGAAATAGGGGAGGTATGCTCAGATTTTATTTGAGGCCTGGCACTTCGTTTACATCTCCGTAACGTTTTTTGGACGGTTGTACCTTAAGATACGGATATCACGTATTGTATAGAGGTGACATATGCCGGGTTACCTTAGAAGAGAGGAACAATAACATGACCTGTACATCTTCACACTCGCTTGCGCAGCGATCTACCATAGGTCTGCTGGCCGTGGTTGCTGCACTGGCGCTGCTGCTTGTCACCGCGACGGTGGCACTGGCCGACACGGTGCACATCTACGATGCTGCTAACGTTCTCAATGTCTCACAGGTGCAGGGTGACGCGTCATCGTTACCATACCCTATAGACATCTATACCACGAACACCTTTAACGGCTCAACCTCTGCTTTCGACCAGCGCACATCTGGGCACCTTACCAGTTCGCGCTTGATCGTCATAGCCATCGATACAAAGCATAAACACCTGACGATTATCGGCGGCAAAAGCGTGCCACTCTGAGCAGGGAGTAGCCCTGTACCTGGTGCGTCGGGAGGTGGACTCTTCTCTGGCCTGTTCGGCACGCTGTGCTGCGTCGGCCTGGTAATCCTGGTCATAGTGGGCGTAATCTTTGCCGCGACCAGAGGTGTATTCCGCCGTATGTTCGGCTTTGGCGGTCGGCAGAGGGGAGTTCCCTACCAGCAGCCGTATCAACAGCCCTATAATCAGGGCTATCCGCCCAACTATGGCCCCGGCTACAACCAGGGACAAGGTATAAACCCCTGGGTAGCCGGGGGCCTGGGTGCGGCAGGAGGTGGCTTACTTGGCTATGAGTTAGGGAAAGAAGCAGGTGAACGAGAGGCTGGTGAGCAAGGCCAGGGCGGCGACTTTGGCGGTGGCTCAAGTGGCGACTTTGGCGGAGGTGGCGGCGGCGACTTCGGCGGTGGCTCAAGCGGCCAGTTTCTCACGCTCATTCTCAACAACCTCCGGCCTGGCCCTGGCAACAAACGCTTCGTTCGCGAGCTTGCCCTGTATGCGCGCAATCTCCCTCTGCGTCTGAGCAAGTTCCTTATCGAGGCGTTCCAGTTCTTTGCTGGTATCAAGCATCCCTTCCAGGGGTAGGTAGATCTCCACCGGGCCAGCCAGCAGGCTCATCGCCTGCTCCGGCTTCTGCGTAATCTGCTCATACAACTGCGGCTTCTCCGTGCGCGCCAGGAACTGGATGAGCGGCGCCTGCGCCTCGAACATAGATACCTGGTCGCCAGCAGCGATAAGCACCGCAATGCGCCGGGCGGACTCAACTTTCATCTGGTTGCGCGCGTCGCGAATACGCACGATCACCTCTTGTAGTAGAGTAAAAGACTGCTCAGCTTGCTCATCTATCGCCGCTGCATTGCCCTGCGGCCAGGGCGCAACAATCAAGGCCGAGGCAGGCCAGCGATCGGTGTCTGGTTCGCTGGTGTGATAGAGGTACTGCCAGACCTCCTCGGTGACGAAGGGCATGAACGGGTGCAGTAAACGCATACTCTGATCAAGCACAGCCCGTAGGATGCCGGCCGTAGCGCGTCGTGCCTGCTCGTCGGCTTGCAGCTGCACCTTGGCAATTTCCACGTACCAGTCGCAGTAGTCCGACCAGAAAAAATCGTTGATCTGGCGACCAGCCTCACCAAGCTGGAACTCATCGATCAGCCGTGTCACCTCGAGCGTTAGCTTCGCCAGCCGGCTGAGAATCCAGCGGTCGGCGAGCGTCTGCGGCTGCACCTCGTCGATCGCTGGGACTCCACTGCCAATTTCAGTAGTCGTCATCAGCACAAAGCGCGAGGCATTCCAGATCTTGTTGGCAAAGTTGCGGTTACCCACAATGCGCTCTTCCACCAGCTTCATATCGTTACCAGGAGAGCTACTCGTTGCCAGTGTGAAGCGCAGCGCGTCGGTGCCGTACTTATCCATGATCTCCAGCGGGTCGACCACATTGTTTTTGGACTTGCTCATCTTCTCTCCCCTGGCATCGCGCACCAGCCCGTGCAGGTAGATGGTTTGGAAGGGCAGCGTGCCGAGGAAGTGGATGCCCGCCATAACCATGCGCGCCACCCAGAAGAAGATGATGTCGTAGCCCGTTTCCATCACCGTGGTCGGGTAATAGCGGCGCAGGTCGGCGGTCGCTTCGGGCCAACCAAGCGTGCTGAATGGCCACAGCCAGGAACTGAACCAGGTATCCAGCACATCTTCATCCTGGTGAATATCAGAGCTATCGCAGTGGGCGCATGTCGTCACATCTTCGCGACTGACTGTCATCTGGCCACATGTGTCGCAGTACCAGACGGGGATGCGATGCCCCCACCAGAGCTGGCGCGAGATGCACCAGTCGTGAATATTTTCCATCCAATCCAGGTAGACCTTGTTGAACCGCTCCGGTACGATCTCTATCAGGCCATACTTCACTGCGCCTATGGCTGGCGTGGCGAGCGGCATCATTTTGACGAACCACTGCTTCGAGATCAGCGGCTCAACCACGGTATCGCAGCGCTGGCAGTGCCCCAGCGGCACCACGTAATCCTCGGTCTTGACGATCAGGCCAAGCTCCTCCAGGTCTGCCACCAGGTTCGCGCGCGCTTCGTAGCGATCTTGCCCGGCGTAGGGACCTGCTTCCTCCGTCATCTTCGCGTCGAAGCCGATCACCTGCACGCGCGGCAGGTTGTGACGCAGGCCAATCTCGAAGTCTGTCGGATCGTGAGCAGGCGTCACCTTCACCGCACCTGTACCAAAGGAAGGGTCTACCGCTTCGTCCGCCACAATGGGCAGCTCGCGCCCGATGACGGGCAGGATAGCCATGCGCCCCACAAGGTCCTTGTAGCGCTGGTCCTTTGGACTGACGGCCACGGCAGTATCGCCCAGGATCGTCTCGGGGCGCGTGGTAGCCACGCTGATATATTCAGGAGCATCGTCCTCGTGTCCCTCCAGTGGTTTCAGAGGATAGCGCACATAGGTCAGGGTGCCCAGGGTATCGACATGGTTGACCTCCAGGTCTGACAGCGCGCTCATGCAGCGCGGGCACCAGTTGATAATGCGCTCGCCCCGGTAAATCAGCCCTTCGTCGTAGAGGCGGACGAAGACCTCGCGCACCGCCTTCGACAATCCCTCGTCAAGGGTGAAGCGTTCGCGCGACCAATCGCAAGACGCGCCCAGGCGTCGGTGCTGGTCCTGGATGCGGCTCTTGTACTGGTACACCCATTGCCAGACGCGGTCCAGGAATACCTGCCTGCCTATCTTGTGCCTGTCTGTGCCCTCCGCTGCCAGCACGCGCTCGACCACTGCCTGTGTGGCGATACCGGCATGGTCTTCGCCCGGCACCCAGAGCGTATCGTCGCCCTGCATGCGGTGGTAGCGAATGAGTATATCTTCTATAGTGGCGGTAATCGCATGGCCCAGGTGCAGCGCTCCCGTTACATTGGGCGGCGGCATGCTGATCACGAATGTCGGTTTAGTTGTATCGCCCCTGGGCTTGAAGTAGCCCCCCTCTTCCCAGAAGCGGTACCATTTGCCCTCCACGGCCTGTGGATCATATGCCTTCGGTAAGGATGCGATAGCCTGCGTCTCCGGCTCCTTATCTTGCTCGATCATGTCCTCCTCCAATCAAAAAGCCCTTCTCGCCGCCAAGGACGAGAAAGGGCGTTGGTTGCTCGTGGTACCACCTTGTTTCGATCAATCTTTTAAGGATCGATCCTCAAACAGCGCGTTAACGGGCGCTCCGTGTTTCCAGACTCCCAGGCAACCTTCGGTACGTCCTATCCGGGGAAGACTTACAGCCTACCGATCTTCCCTCTCTCGCGGGGTGCGTACTTACTCCTCCTGCTCATCGTCGCGTGTGCAGTTGTATTACATATAGTCTATCGAGTTGCCATACGCTTGTCAAGTGCCATCAACCTGTCTGCGATTGTCAGGCCGATTCACTCACCAGTACCCTGGGAGGAGGAATAGGGTCACCCCATGCGATGCTTTTGCATCAATCCAGCTTTCAATGGCATCCTGGCCTTGTCTGATGGCCTCCTCGTAGGTTTTACCGTGCGTCTTACATCCTGGGAGTTCAGGTACTGTGACGATGTACACATTATCTTCTTCACTCCATTGAATGATCATGGAGTAATGCTCATACTTTTGGCTCATTCTTGTACCTCACTTCTTAGTCGTCAAAACCAAAGGAGGCAACGAGAATAACCGGTCGGCCACCAGATTGCCACTGAAGCTAAAAGGCTTCAAGCCTTTTATGGCGCTTGTGTCGACCTCTATCTCCACGGTAGGAACGTAGCCGCCCTGCTTCTGCACCATGATACTGTATGGCGCCTGGCCAGCAACGTGCTTCACAGCATGAGGCACGTACCACGACACGGTAATGGTGGAGACGCAGTTCTTTGGCGTCTCAGTCAAGCCGCCAAACATCGCGCGCCCCGGCAGATCGCTGGTCAGCGCTGTAGGAGCACCCAGGCTATCGACGACCCATACCCCCTTGGAGTTATTGAGGGTGTAGCCACGGGCGCCGAGCGAGTAGTTCCCGCTCGGACAGTAACGGGCAGAACTCGGGAAGGATTTGTTATACTGTGAACAACCCCTTTTGCAGAGCGGCTTGCCCGTGTCGAAGCCATCGCCATCTAGGAATTGAGCCGAGGCAGGCGCGTAGACGCGGATGTAGTCCGCGTAGGTATCAAAGCCATAAACAGGGCCAGTCTGGTTATAGGTGAGCGTGATCGTCAGGTTATGTGTTGCGCCCCCGTGTGCATCCAGGGTAATAGAATCATGCTCGGTCGTGTGGACGTACTGGCTGGCCTTGCTGATGCTGATGTTGGCCTGCACTACCATAAAGCCGTCCTGCTTTGCATAGGTATCCATTGCGCCGCTGTACCCGTGCTCTACCAGCCACGCTTCGGCGGCGGGGTTATTGAAGTAAATCTCCAGGTCGCGCGATTGGATGTCTTTTACTGCATTTTTAGCAATGACGATAAGCTTGCTCACCGGCAGGTGGCGCACCTTGTCAAGCAGGAGCTTTCCTACAAGAGAAGTGAAACTCTTACGGGCCTCGTGACCGTAATTATTGGTCTTCTGTTGTTCTATAGCGATAGCGGCATAGTTCTGCTGGTAATAGTGAAGGCGTTCTTCCAGGTTTTTTGCGGTAATGACCTCACCGTATAGGGGTACATTAATGGGCCCAACCACGTCAAGAATGTGGCTAATCACGAGCGGCGTAAGAGCAATGTCGCCGTCGACAGGGCCGCCACCTTCCTCCTGAAATACTTGCATGGCCAGCCTGGCGCTGGTTGGAAAATCGCCAGAAAGGTTTGCATCACGTAATCCCCAGTTGCCAAAATTCATCCAGTGGTACTGCGGCGGGGGGAGGCGCCCCAATTCTATCCCATTGCCAGCGTAATCGAGCAGGGCAACATCGCGCAAACTAAAGGGGGCCATGCGCCCATCCTGAATCTCCAGTATGCCATACTGGCCGGTGAAACCGCCGCCGGGGCGCAGTTCGGCCCGGTCCATCGTCTGCACGAGGAAACGACGATCGTGTCCAATGCCCAGCAGCCAGGAAACGATACTCACCAATCCCTGGGCTTGCACAATGGCATTGCGGGCTGTGGGTAACAGCGACAACGCAGAGGTTAATTGTGCCTTCTGCCTGTCGCTGATTGGCAAGTCTTTCAACTGCACCTGGCTCATCTGGAATTGTACGTCGTCAATATAGTAGAGGGCGTGAACCATGGCCCCTTCGATTGCCGTTATATCTGACACGGTGATGAGCGGCTTGTTAGAGCCGCTGGCAAGGGGCGAGCTATGAATAATGTTGGCGCCAAGCATGGCAACACTGCTCATCTCGCTGCCCATGCGCGATATATCCAGGCCGACCTGCACCAGTCTCTGTACCATGGTCAGTTTACCGCTATACTCCGGTGCAAATTGCGTAATAGCATTCTGTACATCGGAGCGATTTACCAGTTGCTGTAACCCTATAAAATCGCTTTCTGCCTTGGTAAAATCATCCTGTGCTTGCTGTAATTTCGTTGCATTCAGCGCCGCCATGGGATTGCTTTTAGCGACACTGAGCACGTTCTTGACATCTAGCAAGCGATCGACGCCGTCTGCAGCCAGGCCACGGATGTTGCTGTAGACACTGTAAGCAGCAAGGCCTATTCCCACCGGCATAACTATGGTGAGTATTATAGCTGCTACCAGGGAGATACTGAATATGCGCCTCCACCGTTTCCGCTGCCGCTGCTGGCGTTCATCGCGCACCCGGCGTTTCCGCACCAGGCGCCGCTGCTGTACGCCCTTCTTGAAGGAAATATGGTATCGACCTTCAGGACAAAATGGCACCACAGCTGTAGTTAAATCAATTGCATCTACCACTTCGACTTTAGAAGAAGGGACCAGTTGCCTGTCTGCGTCAACTTCTTCGTTCTCCAGGATCGAGGCAGCACGAGATTCTGGTTCTCCGGTTTCGAGCGCAACAGGTTGGACTTTGAGAGCCCGGCGCTTTCCTGTATCCTCGTCGTCTTCGGTCACTTCATCATCTAAAGCCTGTGCATCATCCAGGGGACCGTCGAGATTCAACGCGATGTTGGCATTCCCTGCTATACCTGTCTGTTCTAGCGATTCCACTTCCTGGTCTACGGAGATATCTTCAATTGCCGTTGGCTGCTCTTCTTCGGGTGTTGTTGGCACTGTTTCCGTGGGAATCACTTCAATGGGGACTACTTCGAGATGTGATACATCGCTGGGTGCCAGTTCCCCCGAGTGAGTCTCACTTTGTGTGAGCTCGGAAGGTATCACCCCTGTGGATGCTGATTCGCCGGGTGTGGTCTCGGTGGCTTCTGCTCCGGCAGGCGCCGTGTCGTCAAGTACTGTTTCAGCAGGACCTTCATCCGGGGTTTCGGCTGCTATGGCGGATTCTAACGCGTGATCAACTACAGCTATGCCTGGCAGCAAGGCGCGAAAACCCCAGGGCTTTCCATCTTCATGTTGCGCCAGGCATTGTTGAGCAAGCCTCTCAAGGGTTTCCGCCGTGATATGATACTTTAGTGCGAGCTCGTCAATAGAATCTTCAGATGTGAAGTAATTTCGCACTGCGGCATAAAATGTATTAAAACGTTTCTTTTCTCTTGTATTTAGCGTGTTGGTTTCTACTTCTTCCCACGAAGAGATATCATATATATGCGTCGTTACTGCCGGGGTATCCTCTTCTCGTGTGTCGGGCAAGATTCACCTCCGCTCATTATGCCTATGAAATGGCTTTTGACTTCCCCAGATTGGATAGACCAGTTAAAGACGAAGATGGTGACAGTCTTTTCATTTTAAGCTGCATAGGGCTTAAAAATCTGTGAAACAAATTACTGCCTCTCGATGCATGGAACTATTCTCGTTGTCCTCTATCATCTCTATAATAAATGACGCACCAATAGACCAAAACATCACGATGAGATTGTAACATGTAAATAGGACAATATATAAGGGGGAAAGGTTAAAAACTCATTAATCGCCAGGGCCATCGAGGATATTGATATGCGTGGTAGCCAGGAGCCTCTCCCCCAGTATGACTTTCTGCTGGCTACCACGCAAGTTCTGCTATTACTAATCGACGATGAAGACTAGTTCGTGACAAGAAGCCGATTTTCAGAGATGAAGATATTGCCAGAGATATACAATACAGCAATTGCAGGATATAATGTGAATGAGCAAACTTCGAGGTTGGCAAGGGAATGAACAAACGAAAACTACTAATGAAAGCTTTGGTCGGATCGAAAAATATTTCTTTCAGTGATATGATTTCACTTGTAGAGGCATTTGGCTATTCTTTATCGCGTATCAACGGTAGTCATCATATTTTTGTTCACCCGAAGATAAGAGAAATTGTGAACCTACAAGAGGTGAATGGGAAAGCAAAACCATATCAGGTTCGTCAATTTTTACAGTTAGTAGAGCAATATGACCTTGAGCTAGGAGACGAATCATGAAAGATTACCATATCAACATCTTCTATAGTGAGGAAGACGAAGGATATATTGCGGACATTCCCGACCTGAAGTTCTGTTCCGCGTTTGGTAGTACGCCCGAAGAAGCACTTAGAGAGGTCCAGATTGCGAAGGCGACCTGGCTAGATGCTGCCCGCGCTGAAGGGAGGCCTGTTCCGCTACCAAAATACAGACCCGTGATTTATCAAACGGCATCTTAAAGGTGACCACACCATCCCAAGGGTGGTGTGGTCGTTGGGCAATCATCCCTTGAGTATCCTTCTCAAGCATCTCCCCGTATAACTCTCCTTCGCCTTCGCCACGTCCTCCGGGGTGCCTTGGGCAATCACCCTCCCGCCGGCGTCGCCGCCCTCCGGTCCCAGGTCGATGATCCAATCGGCGGTCTTGATCACGTCCATGTTGTGCTCGATCACAATCACCGTGTTCCCGGCGTCTACTAACTTGTGGAGCACATCTAACAGGCGCTGGATGTCTGCAAAATGCAGTCCTGTCGTTGGCTCGTCGAGGATGTAGAGCGTCCGGCCAGTTGCCACGCGGCTGAGTTCCCTGGCAAGCTTGATGCGCTGGGCTTCGCCGCCACTGAGGGTTGTGGCGCTCTGGCCGAGCTTGATGTAGTCGAGCCCCACAGCGTGGAGTGTCTGCAAGATGCGCGTAATCCTGGAGTAATCAGCGAAGAAGGCGAGTGCCTCCTGTACGTCCATGTCGAGAACTTCGGCAATGTTCTTGTCCTTGTAGCGGGCAGTGAGCGTCTCGCGATTGAAGCGCATACCTTCGCACTCCTTGCAGGTGACCCACACGTCGGCCAGAAAGTGCATCTCGATCACGTTCTGGCCGTGCCCCTTGCAAGTTTCGCAGCGCCCACCAGGCACGTTGAAGCTGAAGCGGTCGGCTCCGTAGCCGCGCTTGTGGGCCTCCGGCGTGGCGGTAAAGACCCTGCGTATCTCGTCAAAGACACCAGCGTAGGTAGCAGGGTTGGAACGGGGTGTGCGCCCTATCGGGTCCTGCGTGATGTTGATGACCTTGTCCAGCTGTCCCTGGCCATCGATATAGTCATGTGGACCGGGTGTAACCTGGGTGTCATGCAATGCGCGCGTCAGAGCAGGGTACAGCGTGCCGTTGACGAGGCTGCTCTTGCCGCTGCCACTCACACCCGTGATACAGGTCATCAGCCCCAGCGGGAAGCGCACATCGATGTGCTTGAGGTTGTGCATGCGCGCCCCCACGACGGTCAGCCAGTTGCTGGCTGACTTGCGGCGCTGCCAGCCGTTGGGTGCAATGACTGCCAGTTCTCCGCTGAGGTAGCGACCGGTGAGCGAACCAGGATGTTCGGCGACCACTTCGGGTGGTCCTGCTGCGACAACCTCGCCTCCCAGTACGCCCGCGCCTGGTCCCAGGTCGATCAGCCAGTCAGCACTGCGCATGGTCTCGGCATCGTGTTCAACCACGAGCACAGTGTTTCCCATGTCGCGCAGTTGCAGCAGTGTGTCGAGCAAGGTGCGCTGGTCACGCGCGTGCAGGCCGATGCTCGGCTCATCCAGGACGTAGAGGACACCTACCAGCCCGCAGCCGAGCTGGCTGGCGAGGCGGATGCGTTGCCCCTCGCCACCGGAGAGGGAAGGCGCTACGCGGTCAAGCGTCAGGTAGTGCAGGCCAACGTTGAGCATGAACTGCAGACGGTCGCGCGTCTCTTTCAGCGCTTCGCACGCGATCTCGACCTGTTCGTCGCCGAGCCAATCGTAAAGGCTATCCACCCATTCCAGTACATGATCAAGCGCCATCGACCCTACTTCATGGATCCCTTTCCCGCCGAGGGTCACGGCCCTGGCCTCGGCAGAGAGCCGTGTGCCGCCACAGGTGGAGCAGGGCTGCTGGCTCATGAAGCTGGCGTACCAGCGTCGCGTGTGGTCCGACCTGGTCTGGCGGAAGAGGCGATTGATGTGGTAGATCAGCCCCTTGACAACACGTGTGCTCTCGCCGGACCAACTGCCCTCGTCCCATTTGTTCTTGTGGGTGAAATGTATTCTCTCGTCGCCGGAACCATACAGGATAACGTCGCGGAAACTCTGCAGCAGGTCCTGCCAGGGCTGCTTAAGGTCTACCCCGTAATGGCTGGCGATGCCTTCCAGTTGGCCCAACGGCCAGTTCGTCTTCTTCTTACGCAGGTTGCCGTACCAGCGCAGGGCTCCATCCAGGATCGAGAGCCGCGCGTCCTGCACGATAAGCGCGGGATCGACTTCTAGCTTTGTCCCCAGGCCATTGCAGTCGAGGCACATACCAGCGGGCGAGTTGGAACTGAAGTGCTGCGATGTCATATCGGGAAAGCTCGTACCGCACTGCGAGCATACGCGCTTCTCGCCGGCTATTGTTTCATTGCCGCCTCCCAGGTCAACCACAAGCATGCCGTTGCCCAGGCGCAGTGCAGTTCGCACCAGCGTTACCAGTCCCGTGCTGAATGCCTTGTAGACATCCTCTGTTTCCGCCGGTACCTTCAGGTTTGCCACTACCAGTTCTATAGTGTGCTTCCTGTTCTCGGCCAGGGTGATAGGTTCGTTGAGGTCCACCAGTGCACCGTTGATGCGAGCGTGCTGGTAGCCATCGCGCAGGCAGCGTTCAAGGACTTCAGTATGCGTGCCTTTGTGCTGGCGCACGATTGGGGCCAGCAAGCGGAAGCTGGTACCTGCGGGCAGGGCAGCCAGCCGCTCTGCAATCTCTGAGGGCCCCAGGGGTTGTATAGCGCTGCCACAGCGCAGGCAATGTGCGGTACCGACACGTGAGTAGAGCAGTCGCAGGTAGTGCAGCACTTCGGTCACCGTACCGACCGTGGAGCGCGGGTTCTTGCTGACCGTCTTCTGCTCTATAGCAATGGCCGGGCTCAATCCGCTGATGAAGTCAACTCTGGGCTTCTCGACCTTCTCCAGGAAGTGCCGCACATATGGCGAAAGGCTCTCGACGTAGCGCCGCTGCCCTTCTGCATAGATGGTATCGAACGCAAGTGAAGACTTGCCGCTCCCGCTGACGCCGGTGAGCACCACGAGCTTGTAGCGGGGGATGGTCACGTCGATGGTCTTGAGGTTGTGCTGCTGCGCGCCGCGTACAACGATCTTGTCAGGCTCCAGGCCGCCTGCTGGTCTCTGGACGGCAGGATGGGGAGATCGAGGGTGGGATGGACGAGCATTGGCCCCAGGTATAGCATCGAACAACCCATTCCCCTGCCGGGTGACAGCAGGTACATCCTCCTTGAGAGGTGGTGGTGATCCTACGCCCGCTTTAGCATCAACTGCTGTATAAGACCGGGGCATATCCGAGTACCAGGTTCCCTCTTCCTCGTCGTCCTCCAGATCCTGCAGGTAGCGTTCGACGGGGATGTAGATCTTTGGGTCGTTCTCATATATGTACCGTAGCTGGGGGAACCTATCATCGATATCCGCCATGAGTTCGGCGATAGAGTCAAGGTAGGTCAGGTCACCCGTGGTGAAGATCTTCTGCTCTGCAAGGTCCCAGGGTCGATTCCAGGGCAGCAGTTCGACCTTATTGAGCGACACCAGGTCCAGCAGCAGATTGCCACAGATGAAGGGCAGGCCGCAGTGTGGAAAGAAGCCAAAGTTGCGCGGGTTGGCCTGCTTTGTACGGCATAGCTGCCAGGCCGCGCCAGCAAGTATGAACTGGTCGCGCGGCACGTCGCAGGGGTCGAAGTCAATATGCAGGTCGTCACGCTGGATCTCGTCAAGCTGGGCGTCTACCAGCACCCAGCGCTGTTGACTGGCATTCCAGTACTCGCAAACCCAGTGGTCCCAGTTCCTGTGATCTTCAAAGTATGCGGCGAAGCCCACGCGCGCACGAGCTGGTATGCCGCAATGGCGCAGCATAGCACAGGTCATGGTAGCAAAGGTCCGGCAGTTGCCGACGAAGCGCAGGTGCGGTGGGCGGGCGATGGTCAGGGAGCGCTCGTCCATTTCTTTAATGCTTGCCAGTATCTGTGCGATGGGGCGCAGGTGTACTTCATGGCGGCGGTCGCTCCTTGTCTTCACATTGTACAGGCGGGCTGCATGGCTGTGCATGAGGAGGCCCTGCACGATCCTACAGAGCGCCGGTATGTCGCCGGGCAGGCTTGCAAACATCTCTGCGTGTTCGTGTGGGTCGGTCATGATTCCGGGTTCGGCATAGTAGCTCAGGACGGCGGTGAGGACAGCAGTCATTCTGTGTGATCTCCCTTGGTGTATGATGAACGTCGTAGCGTAGTCAATGCTAGCATGCTATAGCTGACACCTGCTGTCATGATCTCTTACTTCTAACCCCCATCTTGTCTCTAACGTAGATAATATGCTAGGGTTATAGGGGTAATGAAAGGTTTTTCCATGGCGACAAAGACATCGCGTATCAATAGATTTTCGCAAATAGTGCGTTTCCTGCGGGTTTCACGCCTACTTTTATGGACGATTTGGGTTATTTATCGCGAACGACGCCGCGTGATACGCGCTCGCGAGCGCGGCAATTACGAGGTCCAGCCCAATGTAGAAGTGCTGATCCAGGTACTGGTGGTCTTCCGCAGGACTGCAGTGAAGCTCGGCGTATTGATGATTAAGCTGGGGCAGTTTCTCAGTTCTCGTGCAGACCTGCTGCCAGAGCGGGCGCTCGAAGTGCTCAGTTCGCTGCAAGACGAGGTGCCTCCCGCCCCATTCAGTCACGTCGTTTCCGTTATCGAAACGGAACTGGGTAAACCGATCGAGCAAATATTCAGTGTGCTGGAGCGTAAAGCCACTGCCGCCGCCTCGCTCGGTCAGGTCCACAAGGCTGTACTCGCGGCTAGCGGGGAAGAGGTTGCCGTCAAAGTGCAGCGCCCCAACATCGATCAACTCGTACGCATGGATTTGAGCACCATCCGCTTTGTCATCTGGGTGATTAACCGCTTCGTCGACGTCAATGAGTTTATCGACCTGATGGGCTTCTACCGGGAGTTCAGGCGCACCATCTTTGAAGAAATAGACTATATCACTGAAGCAGCCAACGCAAAGCGTTTTCAAGAGATGTTCAAAGATAATCCCACCATCTCCATCCCCAGCGTCTATGATGACTACACGTCCCGGCGCGTCCTGGTGCTGGAGTGGGTGAATGGCATCAAGGTCAATGACTACCCCGCGCTTGAGGCAGCAGGTATCGACCGCCTTGAGGTAGCCAAACGTACTGTGCAGACCTATTTTTACCAGTTCTTTGAAGAGGGCTTTTTCCACGCAGACCCGCATCCTGGCAACATCTTCGTGCAGAAAGGCCCCCCGGGAGAAGGGCCGGTCATCGTCTTTGTTGATTTCGGTATGGTCGGCTCACTCACCAAAAATATGAAGAAAGCGCTCAAAGACCTCTTCCTGGGCTTCCTATCGCGGGACTCGCATGGCCTGGTAAATGCCCTGCAGAGGCTGGGTTTCATCGGCCAGGGGGCGAACATGGCAGCTATCGAACGCGGGATGGCGTTGATGATGGAGCAGTACTACGGTATAACGATGGGTGAGGCGCGCGACCTGGAGTTTCCCGAGGTAGCGCGGGATATAGAGTCGTTGCTGTACGGCCAGCCATTCCAGATCCCTGCGCAGTTCGCGTTCACGGGTCGGGCCGTGGGTACGCTATCGGGACTGGCGACGGGGCTCGCGCCGGAGTTTAACCTCGTTGATGTTGCCCTACCGTACGCGCAAAAGTTCCTCGGGCTGACCGCTGAGGGCGCGGGCCAGACGATCCAGCAAATCCTCAGCCAGCTGCTGGACACCGGTCGCATATTGTTGACGCTGCCAGGCTCACTGGAGCGGGTCATTACAAAACTCGAGACAGGGCAGATCGAAGTCAGGCTCGCCGGAAGTGCACAAAACGGCAGGTCACGCCGCCGTGGTCGCAGGCGGGACAACAGCAACGGAAATGGCAATGCGCCCGGCATTGGCGGCTTCGCCTGGGCCTTGATCTTCGCCGCGACGCTGGTCGGGGGTATTTTCCTGATGAACATACACCAATCTACCCCCGGCTGGTTCTGCCTTGGCCTGGCCGGTGTGACAGTCCTGGGGCTGCTGGTGAGGAAATAAAAGATCGCGAAAAACGGATCTTCTGCACACAGGTGCGTGTATGCCTTGCAGCTCTCATGTAGAATGACTGTACACTACCATGTAATTAAGGAGATCACATGCTCCAGCTCTAGAGTAGTGGATGTAGCAGGAGTAGTGGGTGTGTACACTACCATGTAATTAAGGAGATCACATGCTCCAGAGGTTGCGTGCAGTTCGGCCCGCGAGACTGAGCGCCATCGAGATAGCCGAGGGAGCGCTGCTGGCAGATATTGCCGTAGTGTTCCAACTACTCAGCATCTACCTGCCCATTGGCGGGGGCTACCCTGCCCTGATGGTTCCCATCCCATTTGCGATACTGGTGCTGCGTCGCGGCCTCTACGCTGGCATCATGGGCTTCTGTGTCGCGCTCTTCCTCATCGCTGTACTGACCGGGCCGGCCAGCGCTGTACTCATGGGACTGGAGGCAGGAGCCGGGCTATTTCTCGGCGTGACCATGAGGTACCGCCTACCCGATTTTCTCCTGGTACTGCTGGGTGTGACGTGCTGCGCTTTCCTGGTTTTTGGCGTTATTCTGCTCGCTAACATAGTGGCTGGCGTGCCTTTCACCAGGATGATCATATCTATCCACAAGAGCTACCTCAACGGCCTCATTGTCCTGGGATTCATATCGACCCATGTTGGTCTGAGCGGCTGGTGGCAGCACAGTGCTTACCCGTTCCTGTTTTCGCTTACGCAGGTAATCCTCACCTACTGGCTGCTGGTCGTTTTCCTGGCTACATGGACCGTTTTATGGCCCGTCGTCATCGTGGTTTACTTTATTACCAATTTCTTTGTGCGCCTGCTGGGCTATGATGTGCGCCCGTTCCCTGGGGGTGTCATAGATAGGTTATTTCGCTCGGTACTGCGGCTTATCATCCGGCTGGCCATCAGGCTGGGGCTGGGGAATTACTGGTTGACGCGCTCTTTGATCAAAGAGGTGCGCCTGCAGGGGATGAGGGGACAGGAAGCAAAGACATGAATGACTTTCCCTTCATTGATATCCAGCACGTCACCTATACTTATCCCGATCAGCAGAGCAACCGAGCGGCTGTACGCGAAGCTCGCGCGGCCGTCTATCAACAGGTTGCTTCGCTGCCTGCGCTGCAAGATGTGAGCCTCCAGGTAGGGCGCGGAGAATACGTCGTGATACTGGGTCATAACGGCAGCGGCAAATCGACGCTGGCGCGCCACTGCAATGCCTTGCTCTCGCCTGGAAGTGGGCGCGTGCTGGTAGGAGGAATGGATACGGCCGATCAGGCCAACTGGCGTGCCATTCGCGATATAGTCGGCATGATCTTCCAGAATCCCGATAACCAGATCATCGCTACTGTGGTTGAGGACGATGTAGCCTGGGCCCTGACGGTGCGCGGCCTGCCCGCTTCACTTATCCGCGAGCGCGTCGCCTATGCCATGACGGCGGTAGGCATTGCTGACATGGGCAAACTGCCGCCGCACCAGCTCTCCGGTGGGCAGCGCCAGCGCCTGGCGATTGCCGGGGTCCTGGCTTTGCGCCCGCAGTGTATTATTGCCGATGAAGCCACGGCACAACTCGATCCGCTCTCGCGCATGGAAATAGTGACATTGCTCCACCAGCTCCGGCTAGAATATGGCCTGACGATTATCCAGGTCACCCATTTACTGGAGGAGGCTGCGCTGGCAGAGCGGGTTGTAATAATGGAGCAGGGACAGGTTGTAATGGATGGAGACCCGGCCAGTGTCTTCGCTGACCTGGAGCGACTGCGCCGCTTGAAGTTAGCCATTCCCGAACCCGTCGAGCTAGCCGCTCGCCTGCGTGCCGCGGGCATCTCAATTTCACAGAAGGCTTTGACGACAGAAGCTATCGCAAGGGAGCTTGCGCATTGACGGACCCGATTATCATCACCAAAAACCTATCGCATACCTACCAGTCGGGTCCGCTTTCGCAGGCAGCGCTGGTCGATATCACCCTGGAGGTCGCACGAGGAAGCTGCGTCGGCATTATCGGCATTACCGGCTCGGGCAAGTCGACGCTGGTGCAGCATTTCAATGGCTTGCTGCGCCCTACCTCTGGCACTGTCATCGTCGATGGGCTGAATGTGAACGCGGCAGGCGTGGACCTGGCCCAGTTGCGCCAGCAAGTGGGCATGTTGTTCCAGTTTCCGGAAGCGCAACTCTTCGCGCGCACCGTCTTCGCCGATGTTGCTTTTGGACCCCGGCGTATGAAACTAGACAGGCACGAAGTGCGAACTCGCGTGATCCGCGCGCTGGAGACAGTGGGCTTGCCTCCTCATGACTACGCGCAGCGTTCACCATTCGAACTGAGCGGTGGGCAGATGCGCCGTGTCGCCCTGGCGGGAGTCCTCGCGATGTCGCCATCGATTCTCATCCTTGACGAGCCAACCACGGGACTGGACGCGGAAGGACGGGCCGAGTTCTATTCTTACCTGCGCCGCATCCGGGAGAAAGGGGGTGTCACCATCGCTGTGATCTCGCATGACATGGCCGAAGTGGCGGCGCTTACCGATTGGCTCTTTGTCCTGTACAACGGGCGCCTGGTGCTCCAGGGAACACCGCGCACCGTCTTTAGCCAGGGCGATCAACTGCGGGAGTGGAGGCTGGCAGTGCCGCCGCTTAGTGAACTGCTGGCGGCACTCCGCAGGCAAGGTCTGGCCATTCCTGAAGCGGTCTTCACGCTCGAGGATGCCTTCACCTTGTTGCAACAGGTATATAAAATGCCACGGACGCGCAAGCTATGATGATCTTCAAAAACATCCCCATAGGCACTTACCTCCCTGGCAATAGCCTCCTGCATCGCTTGCAGGCCAGGGCGAAGCTGCTGCTCTTCCTCTGCTTCATCATATGCCTGTTCGTGGCAAATCATCACCAGTGGCACTTCGCGCCCTATATTGCCATACTATTACTGCTATGCTCAGGTATCGTCCTGTCAGGTATTCCACCTCGCGAGTTATGGAAGCGCATGTGGCTGCTGGTGCTGTTCTCCATCACTGGTGCTATCTTTACACTGCTCGCGCCGCCGGCGACAGGGCAAAAAGTCCTCACAACATTCGGCCCGTTCCCGTTCCCGCTTGTCCAGGTCTACGGGGCAGCGCTGGCCTATAGCCTGTTGCTTGCACTCTATATCCTCGCGTTACTGCTGCGCACTCCGGCTATGCGCCGCTTGCGCCAGCACCTCTGGTTTCGCTTAAGCGGTGCAGCGCTGGCAGTGATCACCACGAGTATACTGGGGAACCTCTGGCTCGTCCAGGTTACGTCCAGGAACTTCCTGGTTGGCCCCGTTCTGGTGACCTACGACAACGTCTGGTTCCTCCTGTCTGGCTTTACCTTCTTTCTCGTGCTCTACACGCTCGCGCTGCTGCTGACAATGACGACTACACCGGTTGCCCTGATCGAGGGTATGACGCTCCTGCTCGCTCCCCTGCGCTGGCTGCGCTTACCCGTCGATGATTTTGCCTTGATGACATTGCTCGCGCTGCGCTTTATACCTACGCTGATAGAGGAGATAGAGCAACTGGTGAAAGCCCAGGCTTCGCGAGGAGCAGATTTTTCGCGCGGCACGATCCGCGAGCGCTTGCAGAGCATATCCGCGTTATTTATACCTTTCATGCAAGGGACTCTGCGCCGTGCCACCGAGCTTGCGACGGCGCTGGAGGCGCGCGGCTACCAGGGCGAGGAACGTCCAACGCCACTGCACGAGACCTCGCTGGGGATAATCGATTATACGGTGCTGGGCGTGGTTGTAATTGTCATGGCAGGATCACTGCTGGTATAACCGAATTCGTCCCCCATAATTACGCTGTCGGCCGGACCAGCGTCCAACCGCCTTCCTCCAGGCGCTCGACCAGCCCCTCGCGCTCCAGTTTTATCAGGTGCGCCTCCACCGACCACGCCGCCACGCGATGCAGTCGCGGGTCCACGTCGGTGTAGATGCGCTGCACTATTTGGGGAATGGTTGCGCCGGGAGGCAGCACCTCCAGGGCCTGTAAGACCTGCTGCTCGCGCTCCATGCGGTGGGCGATGTACTCCTCGAGCTTCGCCTGGGGCTCGCTAATAATTGGACCATGAGCTGGCACAATCTCGGCTATATCAAGCGTTTGCAGGCGCTTGAGGGTATCGAGGTATTCCTGCATGTCCCCTTCCGGTGGAATGATGACTACGGTCCCGGCGCCCGCCACAATATCACCGGCGAAGAGCGTGCGCCGCTGTTCCAGCAGGTAGCAGTGATGGTCGAAGCGATGGCCGGGAGTATGGATGGCGCGCAAAGTATCATCGCCCACTGGAAACATTGTGCCGTCTGCGATCTCTTCGTCGGCCATGGGCACGCCTTGGCGACTGAAGGCGTAGATTGGCACACCTGTACGCCCGCGCAGTGCCGCCGCTCCATCGACGTGATCGTGATGTCCATGGGTAATCAGGATGCGGCTAATACCACCACGCCGTTCTCCTTCCTGTACGATAGCATCAAGGTAGGCAGCATCATCGATCGCCGGATCGATCACGGTCGCGCCGCTGGCCGCATTACCAAGAAGGATGGTGTTGGTGCCGAGCCCGGTCATGATCGATGGATTAGGGGCAAGGATGATGGTATAGGCATGTTCCATGCTCAGTCTCCCTTCCAAATTACGCCCTGATTATATTGTCCGGTACGTCCCAACCGCTGTCTGGGTCGCCGGGCAGGTACACGCGTCGCTTGCCATCCTCCACAACTACCCTGGGCATGTTGGTCGGCACGTGGCGCGTCGTGGTAGACGCCAGTGCCTCTTTTACGCTGCTAAATGCTGCCAGGTCGCGCAGCTGGTGAATAGTGGCAAAGACAAGTGGGAATTCGCCACGTTTATAACCCTCCAGCGCCTCGACAGGCGCAATCCAGGTACCTTCGCTCGTCTCCAGGCGATCATGTGCTGCCTGCTGCTCGGCAGGTGCAGTTGTGAGAAAGAAGTGTGTATCGAAGCGCTTGGGCATAGCCTCGGGTGTAATCCAGTGCGCGAAGTAGCCCAGGTGATCGGTGGCCAGCGTCAACTGCTCGGCATGCGCCATCTCGACCAGCGAACCTTTGCGCTGGTTGAACGCCTGCCGGTACGCATCAAAGCGGGTCATGTTCTGCTCATTGAAGGCAAGCATGACTCCCAGTGTATAGGCCAGCAGCACACCTGCCTCCTCGAAGAGTTCGCGTATGGCTGCGGCCCTCAATCCCGTCCCCAGCGCAGTGAGTCCTTCGTGATCGGCTGCCAATGGCGCTACAGGCGTACAGACGCCTTCCGCCTGCTCCGCGCTGCGGTCATCTGCTGAGACGGAGCCGCCTGGAAAGACGTATACATCCGGCATAAAGTCGCTCTGGATGACTCTTCGTACCATAAATACTTCTATTCCCTGCTCTGAAGCACGATCACGCAGCAGCATAACTGCCGAGGACGATCTGGGCTGAACTGCCATGAAAATTTTCTCCGTTCCTTGAGTCGGGAGACCATTAACCCGGTCTCCAGGGGGAGTCGCTTTGTCTCTCCTGATAGATGCTTGTATAGTATCCCGTGAACCGGGTGAGCGCAAGTCCGGTGCGTTGGCCGTCACCCTCTTTCAGAATTTGGGAATAGATTCAGATTAGTTTGCCGCTTCCGATCAGGCTGAAAAGAATAGACTGAAGAAGCTTTTTCTATTCAGTATGCTATGATGATCAAACGACCAGAAGTTGACCATCTCATTCGCTACGTCGCTGAATTCAAACGTCAGGTGGCTCTGACAATCGAGGGGAGAAAATAAACTTACAAAATAGAGACATTTAATCTCTTTTGTGGTAGTTTATCCCCATTAAATTGAGCATCTACGCCTGGCAGATTGGCGTGATGTACAAAACAGCTTATCGATGGTGGAAAGCAGGTAAACTGGATACCTATCAACTGGACACGGGAACGGTGATTGTTCGCGATCCTCTACGGTGAGGACCACCAATGTGGCGTTGTATGCGCGTGTTTCCTCGGTCGATCAGAAAAATGATCTGGAATGGCAACAGGAGCGGCTGAAGGATTAGGATTTCTTTAGAGGAGAGCCAAGGATGCAAATCACGCGGGGCTATCGCACGGAACTCGATTTAAATAACAAGCAGATTACCGCCTGTAAAATGCACGCTGGGGCAGCAAGGTACGCCTACAATTGGGGACTCAAGCGCAAGCAAGAGGTCTATCAAACCACAGGCCGGAGCATCAGCGCGTTGGAACTGCATCGGGAGTTGAACCACCTTAAGCAGACCACACTGCCCTGGATGTACGAAGTCAGCAAGTGCGCTCCACAAGAGGCTCTGCGAGATTTGGACAGTGCCTTCACCAATTTCTTTCGCCGGGTGCAACTCAAAAAAGAGGGGAAGTGGCGGGGCTCGCCTGGGTATCCCAGCTTCAAAACCAAACGGCAAGGGCTGGGCAGTTTCAGACTGACCGGATCTATTCATGTCTACGAGCAAGCTATTGACCTACCTCGTTTGGGCCGACTTCGCCTGAAAGAATGCGGGTATGTGCCGACCAACGAGGTAAACGTGCTTTCTGCTACTGTTTCAGAGGAGGCCGGGCGCTGGTTTGTCTCCCTTCAGGTGGAAGAGGAGGCGCCTGATCCGCCTGCTGGAACGTCCGAGTCAATCGGAGTGGATGTGGGGATCAATCGGCTGGCACAATGCTCCGATGGTCGAGTGGTGGAGAATCCCAAAGCTCTGCGCTCCGAACTCAAACGCCTCAAACGCCTGCATCGTCGTCTTTCTCGCAAAGAAAAGGGCAGTAAGAATCGCGCCAAAGCGCGAGTAAAACTTGCCCGTAAGTATGCCCGTATTGCCCACATCCGTCAGGATGCTCTGCACAAGGGAACCAGTCTGCTCACTCGCGCCACGCTTTCCCCCGAAGAACGTGCCGAACGAAAGGCTGAGATTGCTGCTTCGTTGCCCGAACCGAAAGCCAAGGTCAAAGTACGAAAAGGCAAGCGTTCTCAGCCGATAGATGCACCTCTGCTGCCAGAGCACATGGCACACCGTGTCAAGCAGCAGCACATCAAAAAGCTGCTCCGTCAGGCAAGAGCAACGGATGCTCCTGTGCGTCCGCTCCTGGTGGTGCTTGAAGATCTCAATGTGGATGGGATGAAGCGCAATCGGAAGTTAGCACTGGCTATCAGCGACGTGGGTCTGGGTGAGTTCAAGCGACAAATGACCTACAAGACCGTGTGGCAGGGAGAAACCTTGCTCCTGGCAGATCGCTGGTTTCCTTCCACCAAGATGTGTTCACGGTGTGGCAACCTCAAAGAGGACATGGATCTCTCGGAACGCATCTACGTATGCGAGAATCCTGCCTGTGGTCTGGTGATCGATCGCGATGTGAACGCCGCGCTGAACCTGGCTGCGTTGGCGAAGACAGGAAAGCACAAAGGATCCCTACCGGGAGTTCCTCGGGAAGGGTGAAACGCCTGTGGAGAGGGGAGCGCTGGCTGATCGGTCGCGAGATGGATCAGTGAAACTCCCCTCGGCGAAGCAGGAACCGAATACTGATGATGGCTTGTCCACAAAAGGGTAAATTTCGGAGAACGGAACGCTTATGTGTAGAAACATCAAAACACTCTTCAACTTCGAACCGCCGGTGACCGAGGAAGAGATTCGTGCGGCCTCGTTGCAATTCGTGCGAAAGGTGAGCGGCTTCAACACGCCATCGAAAGCCAACGAAGCTGCATTCCTTGCTGCTGTTGACGAGATAGCAGCAGTCTCCAGCAACCTTCTCAGCTCGCTCGAGACGAACGCACCACCGAGGAACCGCACAAAAGAGGCTGCCAAGGCACAGGGGCGCGCTGCTCAGAGGTTTTCTAGGTAATCCTTTACGTTCAACCAGCAGGAAAGGAAGTGAAAAAATAACATGGGAAAAGTTATTGTCGGTGCGACCATGTCACTCGACTGGTTTATGAATGACCGCCATGGGGATGTGAGCCGTCTGTATCCGGATTTTGAAGCATTGCGAAGAACAGAGATGCTCCAAGAAGAAATACAGACGACGGGTGCCGTGGTGATGGGTCGACGTGCCTACGACATGGCAGAGGGGGATTTGACGGATTACGAATTTCAAGTGCCAATCTTTGTCCTGACTCATGCTATTCCAGAAC
>WNGQ01001699.1_pt1 | contig 22621 bp, 16 predicted proteins | sample 5407661 | NCBI WGS metagenome assembly WNGQ01 (sample SAMN13153382, study PRJNA577476) | soil metagenome | isolation source: 60 cm soil or saprolite under Garry oak tree replicate 2 | place: USA:California | collected 2016-06-15 | reverse complement strand
GGACTGACTGAGCGGATTACTCATATTGCTATGTTCTTTCCACTGACTCTCTCACACTACGGCTCACGCCGTCACTCCGTGCGCGCCGTTCGGAAAGCTGTCTGCGGACCGCGGCGCGCACGGAGTGACGCGCCCTACCTGCTTTGGCTCGCCGCGTCCGCCGTCGCTGACCCAGCACCTGTTTTTTCACCGGCTTAATCAGTGTGACATCCTCTGACAGGATCTGGATTGAATTCAGGCACCAACTCCTCTTTTGTCGCAAGCGCCTCCATGGCTTGGACAGCTTCGTGCACCGCTTCGGCCAGCACCGCCAGCCCCTCTTGCAGCGCCTCCGCGGTGATGGTCAGCGGCGGCGCGATCTTGACGGTCTGACCCCAGGCGCCGACCGGGGCAAAGAGCAGCAACCCCTTCAGGAAAGCGCGTTCGATTACGGCGTGGGCCAAATCATGATTGGCTTCCTTTTTACCGGGCTTGGTCATTTGCAGTCCGGCCACCAGCCCTCGGCAACTGTAATGGCCGATCACATTGCCGTGGCGCTGTTGAATCCTCCGCAGACCAGCCTCCAGCATGTCGCCCAGCCGCGCAGCATTGGCAGGCAGATTTTCCCTCACGATTTTCTTTAGATTGGCCAGCGCAGCCGCACAGCAGACCGGGTTACCCGTGTGCGTGCTGGTCATCGAACCAGGCGGAAATTGATCCATAATCTCCGCGCGGCCAATGACTGCCGACAGCGGCAGCGAACTGCTGATGCCTTTGCCACAGCAAATCAAATCGGGTGCGACGCCATAATGCTCGAATGCCCATAACTTTCCAGTGCGCCCAAACCCAGCCTGCACTTCGTCAAAGATGAGAAGCACATCATTGGCTTTGCACCATTTGGCTAGTTGCTCGATATAGTCCACCGGCGCGAAGTCGGGTCCGACGCCCTGGTAGGTCTCGAACATGACACCCGCCACGTTTTCCGGCAGCAGCCGTTTTTTCGCCAAAGTCGCGAGGAAAAGCTCGAAGCTGGTGTCCTCGGTCCAATAGCCATCCGGGAACGGGACCTGCACAATCGCCGGGTCTTCGTTGATGATCCAGCTTTTCTGTCCGGAAATACCCCCAGCCTGCTGCGCTCCGAGCGTGCGGCCATGAAAGCCGCGCTCAGCGCCCACAATGCCAATCTTTTTCGTGCCGCCTTTGCGAATGCCGCGCGCGCGGGCAAGTTTGATGGCGCATTCCGTCGCTTCCGAACCGGTGGTGAGCAGGAAAACCTTATCCAGACCCTTGGGCGCAAGACCGACCAGATACTCCGCCAGTTGAGCGCGTTCTTCGCTCGGAAAAACGTAATTGTGCAACAGGCCGCTGTTGACCTGCTCAATGATCGCCTCGCGCACCTCCGGCGCGCCATGACCGCAGTTGGTGACCAGGACGCCTGAGCTCCAGTCCAACCATTTGTTGCCATATTTGTCATAAACAAAAATGTCCTCGGCGCGGTCCCAGACCAGAGGCGGTTGGCCGCGCATGGATTGCGGCTCGAACTGGCGCAGCTTCTCGAGCGTCGCCAAAGAGTCCGGGTGCGGCAGCGGCGTGACGATGCGTCGATGCTTGGTTTCTACACGCGCCACTGCGCGCGGCGTGGTGCTGAATTCTTCACCCATGATCCGGAACAGATTATAACCACAGGTGGACGCAGATCGATATAGTTAATGATAGACTGAGCTGTTGGAGGGCGCATCTTGGCACTGCCACCGATACGGATCGAGGCTGGCTTGTAGCGTAGACTGGCAGTCTGCTGTTTCGCCGAATGGTATTCGGCAGGTGGCCGGATTGCCAATCCGCGACACAGCAGACTTCCAGTCTGCGCTACGGTGGCAGTGCCCAGATGCGCCCGCTGTTGGCACCGCGACCTGGGCGACACACGGGAAAAACAGAATGGAATTTGAATCAACTTTCGCTGTAGCCGGAGTTGTCGGCCAAGTGAGCTGACTAGATCGCCTTGTCGTACAGACGCTGATATACTTTTCCGCCGCTCGCCTGGTTGGGATCTACAATTGTAATGCCGTCCAGGCCGAAGCGGGCCGTTACGACGGCGCCTTTGCCCTCTTGCAAATATCTGAAGTTCAGATCGCGCACCAACCGCGCCGCGTGGATAATCGCGACCGTCATTCGCGCTTCCTCAGCCCTCGGGTAAATCTCCGCCACGCTGTCGCGCGTCGCGCCAAAGAATTTCATCCGGCAAATCGCGGCCAGCCCTGCGGTGAGGCTGTCCACCCCGTAGCCGATGCGGGCCTGCGAGCCATCCGGACGTTTCACATCGCGCGTGAAATGGTTGTTCGCCGTTCGACTCCCCCCGCCTGCGGTCCACCAGCGAAATCCACGGTATTGTTGATCGCTCTCCACCTTGCCTTCAGTGCCGACGATTTCATGGCCCTGGTTCACAGCCCCTTCGAAATCAGAGGGCGTAATCCAATTGTTGTGGAAACTGATGCTCATGCCGTTGTCATAGTCCACCCGCACCTGCACGGCGTCATAAGCATTGATGCCCTCTCGCACCAGCCGCTTCTTCTGCCCGACGGCGGTGAGCGAGACCGGTTTGCTCTGGTAATAGTGGTAGATCAAATCCACCCAGTGCGGCCCGACGTAACTAAACGGGTCGCTCTGCTCGACCCACTTGAACGTGCTGGTGGAAACCTCCAGTGGCTCCTCCAGATACGCCAATCCGTAGAGCGGTTCACCGATGCGCTGCTTGATGTCGTCCCGAATGCGCAGATGGTCGGGATCGTAACGCTTGTGCATGTCCACCGCGACGATGCGATTCTGTTTCCTGGCCAGTTCGATAATTTGGTCAGCCTCGGCGATATCGAGGCACATAGGTTTTTCAGTAATGACGTGAGCGCCGACTTCGAGCGCAGCCAGAATGACTTCGGTGTGGAGATGATCGGGCGTCGCCACAGCCACGACGTCGAGGTCGGGAAAATCGCCCAGAATCTCCACCCACGGTTTTTCGCCGGAATACGCCCTGGGCGCGCCCCCTGTCCAGCGCTGAAAATTCTCCTGCGCGCGTTGGCCGGATTTCCGGCTCCGTGTGCCCACGGCGACGAGTTGGAAGTTTATTGGCGCGCAATCCCGCGCCCAATTGTCCAGGCCCACGCGTGCGAGCTGCGCGCTAATGCCAGTGCGCTGCAAATCGGCATACGCCCGCGCATGCACGTCCCCGCCGAACATGCCGGCGCCGATGAGGGCGATTTTGATTGTGGATTCCATATCACGCAGGATAGGCGTCCCGCCTGTCCCAGTAGATGACCATCGACACACTTCTCCAACCAAAAACAGGCTCCTTCATTAGCTGGCACCGACTGTGTCGCGTGAATTCATAGGATGCAACCCATTTCTGGGGCAACGGCACGCTGGGCCGCTGGACCACCGGCTCGCGGACGGAGAGGCCCTTCTCGCGGCTGTCATCCTGCATACCTTGACGGTGCTGCCAACGGGGACGCACTTTAAACTTTGAACCTCGAACGTTGAACCTATGATGCCGGCGGATGATCGGCAGTGTTCTGAACGTGGCAGGAATTCTAACTGGTGGCGCGGTGGGCCTGCTGCGAGCACAGCCGCTTTCGCCCGCAATTGAAGCGTTCTTCAAAGTCACCTTGGGCGTCTTCACTGTCTTCTACGGCCTGCGGCTGACGTGGCTTAGCTTAAATGGTTCATTCCCGCAGATTCTCAAGCAACTCCTCATCGCCGTCATTGCTCTGACGATTGGGAGAATGACCGGACGGCTCGTCGGCCTCCAAGAGATGTCGAACCGCCTGGGCCAGTCTGCCCGGAAACGACTCAGCGCAGCGACCCCTGGCGATCCCCGTCGCGTCAACGAAGGCTTCAAGACCTGTGCCGCGCTCTTCTGCGCCGCGCCGCTCGGTCCCCTCGGCGCGGTGCAAGATGGGTTATCCAGTTATTTTTATCCTCTCGCGGTTAAAGCGGCGGTGGACGGCCTGGCTACGATGAGCTTGGTTCCGCTCTTCAGTTGGGGCGCAATGTTGGCCGCTTTGCCCGTGCTCGCTGTCCAAGGCACCATTACGCTCGTGTGCTCGCAACTGTTCGAACCGCTTTTGCGCACCCACGGCCTCATTGACTCGGTAAACGCGACAGGCGGATTGCTGGTCTTCTCCGTGGCTCTGGTGATTCTGGATTTGAAGAAGATCGGCCTGGCGGATTATCTGCCGAGTCTTGTCGTCGCGCCGTTGATTGCGTGGTTGTGGAGGTGAGGGGATCTAATGTGTGATGCGAAATACGTGATGCGTGATGCGTGAGACGTGAGACGTGATGCGTGATGCGTGGTGCGTGATACGTGATGCGGAATGCGTGATACGTGATGCGTGGTGCGTGATGCGTGATGCGTGAATCGGCCCTGTCCGATGCGGTGCTCAGGTCGGTCATCAGGCCTCGCGCTTCGCGTTCCTTCCCCAAGGGGTCTTAAGCAGCCCAACAACCGTTTGTGTCTCCTTTGAATCAAATTCCTTCAACCCAAACTCGATCGTGGCTGGGTCTGGGCGAAGTCTGAGCGTGTGGAAAAGCCGGTCCCACAAAGAAAAAAGCGACGAGTAGTTGGAGTCAGTCTCCGGCTGGAACCTGGAATGATGGACCTTGTGAACCGTGGGTGTGACGATCAACACTCGCAACCACCGGTCGAGCTTCGGGGCCAAGGCCACGTTGGCGTGATGCAGTTGCACCACGGCGAACACCAGCGTTTCGTAGCAAACCAGTTCCCATAGCCGAATACCCACCAACAGGATGACCGGCACCCGCAGCAGGGACGAGAAGAGGATCTCTCCAAAATGAAACCGATGCGCTGTTGTCACGTCCATTTTCGGGTCAGAATGATGAGTGCGATGGAAACGCCACAGCAGACCAACCCGGTGATTGGCTCGATGCCACCAGTACATCCACAAATCGAACGATGCAATGGCACCTAGCGCATGCGGCCAAAGCGTCAAGCCGAGCCAGTTCAGCACACCAAACCGATGGAGGCCGGCCCACTGCGCAGCCCAGGACCACAGGGCAACCGTGGCTCCGGCGCTCAAGCCGGCGTTGATAATGCCCAGCGAAAAGTTGCGCCCAGCGTGGCGCGCCCGATCGCGCCATTTTCTTTCGAAGAGCAGGAAGAAAGGCGCGGCACTTTCCCAAGCCAGCAACAGGAACAAAATCCCCAACCCGCTGACGGTTCGAATGAATTGCAAACGTCCGAGTTGTTCGTCCACGGTCGCATGGTAGCATGAGGGGGCGGCAATGTCGAACGAGGCTCCGCGCCAACGCGCAGGCTTGCGGGCGGCGCGTCGCGGCGGGTCAAATAAATCCGGAAACGCGTAGTGCAAACGAACACTGAAGCGCCACGGACGACGCGCTTGGCCCTGGCGGTACTGGCGGTGGTACTGACGAGATGCGGCCGGCGCGAGGCGGTTCTTGCGGTTCTTGCTTTCGTGGTGGAGGGTGCGACAATCTCCGAGTAACCTATGAAGCTCCTTGTAGGCTTGGCGCAACGCGTCTGGCTTGCTCTGGCCCCCTTCCTCTTCGCGCTCAGTGCCCCGGCGCAGGACAATTATGAAATTCAGGTCTATGCGTCGGAAACCGTTCCCGTCGGCAAGACGATGGTCGAGCTGCACAGCAATTACACGATTGAAGGGGAGCGCCAAACCGTGAATGGCGTTTTCCCTTCCTACCACGCCTTTCACGAGACCCTGGAAATCACGCAGGGTCTCACGCCTTGGTTTGAGACCGGCTTTTATGTATTCTCAAGCATCCAGCCCGGGAAGGGGTGGGAGTGGGTCGGAGACCATCTTCGGCCTCGCGTGCGTGTGCCCGAGGAGTGGCACTGGCCGGTAGGACTGAGCCTTTCGACGGAAGTGGGCTACCAGCGCCGCTCCTTCTCGGCGGACACCTGGAGTTGGGAACTCCGTCCCATCATGGATAAGCAATGGGGTCGCTGGTATTTCGCCGTGAACCCGGTTTTTGAAAAATCGCTCCACGGCAGCAATTCGAGCGCCGGTTGGGATTTCGCGCCGAGCGCGAAAATCAGCTTCGACGTGACCAAGCTCATCGCCGCGGGGGTGGAGTACTATGCCGATCTCGGGGAGATTGGTCATTTCAGGAATGCGAACGAGCAGCAGCATCAGCTTTTTCCAACACTCGACCTGAATTTCTCGCCCAAGTGGGAGTTCAATTTCGGCGTCGGGTTCGGTCTGACGCGGAGCACCGACGACCTGATGGTCAAGCTCATCGTCGGGCGGCGCTTTTGAGGCCGAAACAAGTGTCTGTCCTGAATCTCAGGTTGCCGAATTCTTCCCAGCCTGACCACTCCATGTTATCTTTATGAGCTTATAGCGGATATGAGATTGCTACCGTTTTTGTTTGCGGTGTGGTTGCCGATGACAGTCCTGGCTGAAAGCCTGCCACCGGTTCAAACGGTTTTTGTTATCCTGATGGAAAACCAGAACTGGTCCGACATTGCTGGCAATCCCAGCGCTCCCTACATCAACGGCACGCTGCTGCCGATGGCCGCGCATTGCCAACAGTACTACAACGCGCCCTATATGCACCCCAGCCTGCCAAATTATCTCTGGCTGGAAGCGGGAACCAATTTCGGCGTTCTGGATGATAGTCCTCCGGACACGAATCATCAAAATGCTACCAACCATTTGGCGGCCTTGCTCCGAAGCGCCGGCATTTCCTGGAGAACTTACCAGGAGGACATCAGCGGGACTTACGTCCCGCTCGCGGATACCAACAATTACGCCGTGCGGCATAATCCCTTTGTCTATTTCGACGATATTACGGGGACGAACAACCCCGAATTCGCTTACGGGATCGCGCATATCCGGCCATACGAGGAACTGGCGGGCGACCTGACGAACAACACGGTGGCCCGCTACAATTTCATCACGCCCAACACTTGCGACGACATGCATGATTGCGGCATACAGAAGGGCGACAGTTGGCTGGCGGCAGAAGTGCCCAAAATCCTCGCTTCGCCGGCTTATAAGAACGGGGGCGCTTTGTTCATCACCTGGGACGAGGCCACCGGCGGCGACGGGCCGATCGGAATGATTGTGCTCTCACCGCTGGCGCGCGGTGCCGGTTATTCCAACAATATCACCTACACGCACAGCTCGACGCTGCGAACTATCCAGGAAGTCTTCGGAGTCACCCCGCTTCTGGGCGATGCGGCAAACGCCACGGACTTGAGCGATCTTTTCAGCCAATATAGCCAATATCGCATCAGCAGCAGCGTCAGGTTGAATAATGGCACTGTCCGCTTGACCGCAACGGGTGTGATCCCTGGCCGGACCAATCTGGTCCAGGCCTCGAGCGACCTCGTGAATTGGACTCCCGTCAGCACCAATATTTCGGCGACCAACACCTTCACGGTGACCGATGCGGCCACGATGAATTCTGCAGCGCGGTTTTACCGGCTCGTGCAATTGCCCTAGCCCTTATGCGGGCTCGGCTGGTTGGCGGCTGGGGCCGTGATCTCGTGATGAAGCCAGGTCCGGGTTATGATCCATTTACTACCTGCGCAGCCGGAAGAACTGCGCGCTGTTCGTCGCCGGAATGCTCACCGATTTGTTGGTGCCGTCATCGGTGATGCTGGCGGCATTGGTGACCCAGGTTACTGGGGCGGCCAGCGTGCCGGCCTGTTCCAACGCGAAACTGGCCGTGTCAACAGATGGCCAGGAAACCATTACATTAGCGCCGGAGCGAAGCACCGAAAGCGTGGGAAGAGTCGGCAGGTAGGCACGGGCAATGTATGGGGACACCTTCCCGCCCGCCGTCGCGAAATCGCCCCCCGCATACAGGTCGCTGCCCGACACCGCCAGCGCAAACACATAGCTGTTCATCCCCGAACCCAGCGCCGACCAACTGCTCCCGTTCCATTTGGCAATGTTATTGGCCGCGCTGCCGCCCGCCGTCCAGAACAAGCCTCCCGCATACACGTTGCTGCCCGACACCGCCAGCGCGTGCACAACGTTGTCTATCCCTGAACCCAGCGCCGTCCAACTACTTCCGTTCCATTTGGCGATGGAATTGGCCGCGCTGCCGCCCGCCGTCGTGAAATAGCCCCCCGCATACAGGTCCCCGCCTGACACCGCCAGCGCGCTCACCTCGTAGTCCATCCCCGAACCCAGCGCCGACCAACTGCTCCCGTCCCATTTGGCGATGTTTGTGGCCGGACCGCCGCCCGCCGTCGTGAAATTGCCCCCTGCATACAGGTCGCTGCCCGAAACCGCCAGCGCATGCACACGAAGAGAAAAGTCGGCATTATCGCCGCCCATCCCCGAACCCAGCGCCGACCAACTGCTCCCATTCCATTTGGCAATGTAATTGGCCGTGTTGCCGCCCGCCGCCGTGAAATCGCCCCCGGCATACAGGTCGCTGCCCGACACCGCCAGCGCACGCACATAGGGATAATCGCCGCCCATCCCCGAACCCAGCGCCGACCAATTGCTCCCGTCCCATTTGGCAATGTTTGTGGCCGCGCCGCCCGCCGTCGTGAAGTAGCCCCCCGCATACAGGTCGCTGCCCGACACCGCCAGCGCGAGCACACTGCCGTTCATCCCCGACCCCAGCGCCGTCCAACTGCTCCCATCCCATTTGGCGATGGAATTGGCCGTGCTGCCGCCCGCCACCGTGAAAAAGCCCCCTGCATACAGGTCGCTGCGCGATACCGCCAGCGCATACACAGAGCTGTTCAACCCCATCCCCGAACCCAGCGCCGTCCAAGTGCTCCCGTCCCATTTGGCGATGGAATTGGCCGCGCTGCCGCCCGCCACCGTGAAACCTCCCCCCGCATAAAGGTCGGTGCCCGACAGCGCCAGTGCATTCACCCCGCCGCTGATCCCGGAACCCAGCGCCGTCCAACTGCTCCCGTCCCATTTGGCGATGTTGTTGGCCGCGCTGCCGCCCGCATTCGTGAAATAGCCCCCCGCATACACGTCGCTGCCCGACACCGCCAGCGCATACACAATGCGGTCCGTCCCGGAACCCAGCGCCGTCCAACTGCTCCCGTCCCATCTGGCAATGTTATTGGCCGCCCTGCCGCCCGCATTCGTGAAAGAGCCCCCCGCATACACGTTGCTGCCCGACACCGCCAGCGCATACACGCCGCCCCCGTAAAAAGGGTAATCGGGAGGGAGGCTAATCCCCGAACCCAGCGCCGACCAAGCGCTCCCGTCCCATTTGGCGATGTAATTGGCCGCGCTGCCGCCCGCCGTCGTGAAATAGCCAGCCGCGTACACGTTGCTGCCCGATACCGCCAGCGCACCAACACCGCCGTTCATCCCCGAACCCAGCGCCGACCAATTGGTCCCGTTCCATTTGGCGATGTAATTGGCAACCACATCTCCGACCGCGGTGAAGTAGCCGCCGATGTAGAGATTGCCCGAGCCATCCACCATCGCCGCGTTAACCGTGCCGCCCGCACCGGGAATGCTGGGATTCATGCTGATCCAGTTGGCATCGCTGAAGGTCGGGTCAATGCGCACGGGATACACCGCCTCGGCATCATTCACCACAACTACCAGGTAGGGATGCGTTCCACCGCGTCCCTGATCTTCTCCCGGAACAATGGGGACGCGGTGGAACGCATCCCTACCGTCCGAAACTTCCATGCGCGCGGTCAGCTCTTTGCCCGTCGCATCGGTGACGCGCAACCGGCTGTAGGCAATTTTCCGCCCGGAGTTTTCCAGCACCAGCCGCCCGCCGTCCACCAGCGGCTCGACCCTCGCGCCCGTCACGTCCAGTTCCACGCGCAACGGGCCTGCGCCGATGGGCCGTTGCTCAATGACAAAATCCTGCCGCACACCGTCCATGCTCACGCTGTATTCCTCGGTCAACCCGGGCCGGGTGAAACGCACGCTCTGGCCGTCAATGACCAGCGTGCCCGCGTCAGCAAGAGCGTGAGAGCGTGGAGCGTGAGGGGAGAGTGGAGCGTCGAGCGTCAGAGCGTCGGAGCGTCGAACCAACACTCCACGCTCTACGCTCTCACGCTCCACGTTTTCCGACGCTCCACGCTCCACGTCCCCCACCTCCCGCCCTACCGCCGCCGCCACAATGCGGAAACGGTCGTTCACCGCGTTGGTCACGGTCGAAGTCAGCCACAAACCTTCGCGGCTGGCCTCGCCTTCGAGCCGTTGGAAAACGCAACGCAACCGTGCGCCCTCGGCGGTGGGACTGACGCCCAGCCCGTCGCCCTGATAATCCGCGCCGGCGTTCGCGCCAATCTGCGACCACGCAAGACGTGCAGCTTCAGCGGTCAGTGGAGCGTAGAGCGTCAGAGCGTCAGAGCGTCGAACCAACGCTCCACGCTCCACGCTCTTACGCTCCATGTCTTCTGACGCTCCACGCTCCACGCTCCCCACCTCCCGCCCAGCCGCCGCGGCCAGACTGAAAGAGGAGCCAATTCCCAGCGCCAGGGCGCAAAAGAGCCGAGCTTGAGACAGGTTGGTTTTCATAAATGGAAGCTGCACCACTTTTTCGGCTAAGGCTTGAAGCGCTTTACTCATATCGAGCGCTGTAAAGTATAAGGTGCGTGGCCGAGAGAAACAACCGTTGGTCAATCTGTCGCCTCGCGGCCGAGGAGCTTGACGAATCCCACATTCACGTCAAAAGTAATTACCCAGGTTTCTTAAGTATTTATGGTCGTTGTCCCGTCCAGAATGGGTCAGTTGAACAAGCGCGCATTGCTGGCGCGTCTCCAGGTCATGGGCGCAGCCTCGCGCGCCGGGCTGGCAAAGTCCCTTGGGTTGAGCCAGCCAACGGCGGGCAAGATCGTGAGCGAGATGTTGAGAATCGGCGTGCTGCAGGAGGTCGAAGGCGATCGTCCGGTCAATCAACACCGCCGGCGCGCTCATGGCGATGCTGCCGGGGCAGTTGGCCGGCCAGGTCGGATCATCCAGTTCGATCGCACGCAGATGCGGTTCATCGCCATTCAGTTGGGAGTTGCCGAGACCAGTGTGGCGGCTTTGCCCGTTGGGGTTGATCGGGAGGATCGCTGGAAAATCCAGTACCCTACGCCCGACGACGCCGAGCAGTGGCGGCAGCAACTGGGCAAGGCGGCCGCACGAGTCCAGGGCAGGCAGTTTTGGGGGATACTGGTCAGTGTGCCGGGGATCGTTGATGAAAGGAAAGGAGAAGTGATATTCTCGCCTAACCTCCATTGGACGGAGGGCAAGAAGCTGCCCGAGTTGGTCCAGGCCGTCTGGCACGCGCCGGTGGCGCTGGTACAAGAGGAACGAGCGCTGGCGTTGGGGCATAAGGCCGCAGACCCGGACCAGGAAGACTTTCTGCTGGTGGATTTCGGAGAAGGGGTTGGCGGCGCGGCGATTGTTGCAGGCAAGCTCTACATGCACCCACTGCCGATGAGCGGCGAATTGGGCCACACCCCCATCCTGGGCAACAAACGGCCCTGCGGTTGCGGCGCGGTAGGCTGTTTGGAGACCCTGGCGTCCACGACCGGTCTGTTGCAAAGCTTCGCGGCCACCGTGCCCAACGCCCAGCGCAACTGGCCGGCGCTGATCAAGTTTGTGGCCGAGCAGGGTCTGGCTCCCTGGTTAGTGGAAGCGCTGGAAGCCTCGGCGGCGGTGATCGCCGGGGCGTTGAATGTCTGCGGGCTGCGCCGGGTTGTCATTACTGGCAGCCTGGTCGAACTGCCGCCAGCCGTCTTCCGCTATCTGGCGGCGGCGATTGAACGGGGCGCAATGTGGGCGCGTTTCGGCCGGGTGGAGATCGAGGCCGCTCCACGTCGCAGGATGGCCGGCCTGGTGGCTGCAGGCATTGACCGGTTGGTGATTCCGATGACTGAAGCGGAAAGAAGTTTTGAGACCCTGATGCGCGTCCAGGACCAACACGGCGCCGGCTCGAAACCACACCGCGCCGCGGCTTCCAGGCGCCGGAAGAACCGCTGGCGAGGAGACTCGTTCCGATAAACCTCGTGTGCGACGCCACGTGACACGGCGGCCAGAACACGGCACACGACTCGCGCGAGGGTCGAACCGAAGCCCGGACGCCACGATGGACTCTCAAAGAAAGCAATCAATGATCGTCGTCTGGCTTGGGAATTCCGGCGCGTGCAAGGAGGCCGCCTTAAAGCGCCGCAAACAAGTGGTGCTCGATTTTATCCGCCACGGCTGGTTGGCTGATGTGCAGGCGCCGAAATGAAACGGAAGATTGCCTTGTCGGTCTTGGTTCTGGCCGTGCTTGGAGGGGGTATTTATTACACCACCACCCGGCGCGCGCATCAGATCCTTTTGACCGGTATTGTGACCACCGACCAAACGATCGTCAGTTCGGAGATCCAGGGCCGCTTGCAGCAGCTCCTCGTGAAGGAAGCCGACGCGGTCAAGAGCAATCAACTGGTCGGCTTAATCCAACCGCAGGAATGGAAGGCGGACATGTCATTTTACGCCAACAGCGAGCAGCAATCCGTGGCGCAAGTGGCGCAGGCCGAAGCCGACTTGAAATACCAGGCGTCGGCAACCAGCAATCAAATCTGGCAGGCGGAAGCCAATTTCGCGGCGGCCAAGGCGCTCGTCAGCCAGGCAGAAGCGGACCTGGAAAATGTCGGCCTGACCTTCAAACGCGAGGAAGGCTTGTACCAGCGTGGCGTGGAGTCCGCCCAGGCGTACGATCAGGCACGGACGGCGCACGATGCCGCCAAGGCGCGTGTGGAGTCACTCCGTAAACAGGAGCAGGCGGCCGAGGCGGGTGTGGCGCTGGCCAAATCCAATGGAGAACAGGTGGCCGCGCGCCGGGCCGCCCTTGAAGCCAATGTCCACCAACTGGCGGCCGCCGGCGCGCAGAAGGAAAAGGCGAAGGCGCGCTTGGATTACACTGAAATTCGCGCGCCGATAGATGGCATTGTGGATGTGCGGGCCGCCCTGCAAGGCGAGGTCGTCATACCGGGCCAGGCCATCGTCACGCTCATCAACCCGGACAATCTCTGGGTTCGGGCCGACGTGGAAGAAACTTATATTGATCGCGTTCATCTCGGTGACAAGATGACCGTCCGATTGCCCTCGGGCGCAGAGCGCCAGGGCACCGTGTTTTACCGCGCCGTGGACGCCGACTATGCCACACAACGGGACGTGAGCCGCACCAAGCGCGACATCAAGACCTTCGAAATTCGGCTGCATTGTGATAACAGCGACCGCAGTCTGGCGATTGGAATGACCGCTTATGTCACGCTGCCGCTGGCCAGGCGATGAACCCCATGTTCGATGTCGAAGTTGAGAACTTAACCAAGCGCTTCGGCGAGTTCGTTGCCGTGGATAGCCTGAGCTTTGCCATAAACCATGGCGAAGTCTTTGGCCTGCTGGGGCCCAACGGCGCGGGCAAGTCCACGCTCATCCGCATGTTAACGACACTGGTGCCGCCCACCGCCGGCACGGCCCGCATCCTGGGGTTTGATATTGTCGGCGCCGCCAACGACGTGCGCAAATCTATCGGGGTCATCCCCCAGGCAATGACCTCGGACCTCGATTTGAGCGCGGAGGAAAACATGGGCATTTTTGCCAAGCTCTATGGCCTTCGGCGCGAAAAGCGCCAGCGCACCATCAAGGAACTGCTCAAGGCCGTTGACCTGGAGCAATGGGCCGACAAACCGGTGAAGATGTTTTCCGGCGGCATGCGACGGCGCCTGGAGATCGCCCGCGGCCTGGTGCACGAGCCCAAGATCTTCTTTCTCGACGAACCGACCACCGGGCTCGACCCGGTCTCACGCGTAGCGGTGTGGGAGATGCTGACGCGCCTGAAGGGCGAGCACGATCTGACCATCCTGGTCACGACGCACTACATGGACGAAGCGGACAAACTCTGCGACCGCATCGCCATTATCGATCACGGCAAGCTGGCGGCGCTGGATACTCCGCCCAAATTAAAAGCTTCGATCCCGGGACGGAACGTCCTGGAAGTCAGCTTTTCCGACATCCCGCAAAATTGGCTGCAAACCTTGAAGGCCCTGCCCGAAGTGGCGGAGGTCAAAGCCGAGGACCATATTTTCCGGATTTCCTCGCATAATGGATCGCGGACGACGGTGGCGTTGGTGGAAGCGGCGCGTGTGGCCAGGATTGCCGTCCGTTCGCTTTCTGTGCAAAGCACGACACTGGACGACGTGTTCGTGCATTACACCGGCCATCAATTGCGCGACTCGCTGCAAAGCGCCGCCGCCTACAGCAGCGCCTTCATGTACGAAAAAAGGTAAGACCCGTTGTGCATCGGATCCTGGCCATCATTGAACGCGACCTCCGCCGTTTTCGGCGCAGTCCGACCCTGGTGATAGTTTCCATCGTCATGCCGCTGGTCCAACTCGTGGTGCTGGGTTACGCTTTTGGCGGGAAAGTCAAGAACCTCGAGCTGGGCGTGGTGGACCAGGACCACGGGATGGGCACCGTCAAACTCAAAGAAATGTTCCAGGCGGTGGCGGCCAATGCCCGCACCTTCCAAACGGTTGCTTACACCGATCAAGCCAGCGCGCTGCGGGACCTGCGCAATGGCAGGATCAACGGGGTATTGAACATCCCGCCGCACTTCTCGCGTGACGCGCTGGCCGGGGCCAATCCGCGGGTCGCGTTGATTGACGACAACACCGACCAATTTGTTTCCTCCGCTTTGGAGGGAAGCCTGACTCAAATACTCGGGTCCCGAAATCAAAAGCGGATACAGCCCCGGATGTCTGCCGACGCAACGCTTTCGGTGGTCGAGCTATATCCTTACGTGCCTTACATTCAATATCTGCTGCCCGGCACCATCGTCCTGGCCATTTTCGTCTCAGCGATGATCGGCGGCGGCATCATTTTCATAGATGACAAGGCGCGCGGCCTTCACGAAGGTTACCTGGTAACACCCATCCAGAAATTTGAATTGATAGTAGGTTTCAATCTCGCCGGCGCCATCAAGGCGATCCTGGCGGGAACGGTCCTGATCACCTTTGGTTCGCTCATCGCAGGAATACCCGACCCGCTTAATGCAGCCCGCCTGGCGCGCATGCTCCTGCTGGTGCTGGTGACCGCGCTGGCGTTGATCAGCATGATGTTCCTGCTGATGGTGCGCGTCAGCGATCCGCTTGTTCCCCGCGCCGTTTTTGGCGTGCTCAACACCGTATTGTTTTTTCCCAGCGGCGCAGTCTATCCCACTCAGGCGTTTCCGGCCTGGATGAAAGCCATTGCCATCGCCGATCCCTTCACTTATGCGGTGCACGGGTTCAAGGCGCTGGCGCTGAAAAACACCGGCTTGACGGCCATCGGTCCGGATCTGGCCTTCCTGGGTTGTTTCACCATCGTGGCCATGGGCGCGGCCACGCTGCTTTTCCGTCGAACTCTGTAACTTACAGAAGGAAACGAAGAGAACGAAGCAGTAATGGGAAGACCTTTTCGCTCCTGGGAACCCCGATTCTGGTAAAGGTTATTTGTTGACGGGGGCTAACGGGGCCTTCAATCGAAGGCGGCGACGGAACAGCGCGCTCTGAGGCTTGATCCCCCGTATTGCGATCCAGATCTCTTGGCCAGATTCAAGGTTCGTTTTTCTTGGATGAAGAGCCTTGATCGTGTCCGGAACGCGACGGCGACGCCGGGTCGCGCTGGTTCGACTGCGGCCTTGAATGGATGTCGGCGGACTGCTGATAGGTCTTGGGATAGTACACGTGCGGGTTCTGTGTCTGAGTATCTCTTTGTGCAGGCCCAGGATGTCCTTGGACCGGCGCGTGCAACGTCTCAGAATGTGCGGCCTCTTCAGGTCTGGAGGCCAGCGGCGGCCGCACAGGTGGCTTGCCCACCTCAGCAGAACCAGGGTAGGGCGTGTCACTCCGTGCGCGCCGATCCGGGGAGGAAGCAACAGCAGGCGCTGCCGGCGGATTAGCCCTCGGCGCTGAAGGACTGCGAGAATAGGACGGAGCCTTTTCGCCTACGGAGGGCGCTGCAGGGTTGTGAGAATAGGAGGGAGCCTTCTCGCCGCCGGAGGGCGCCGAAACAGTCGGCCCTTCCCGTAGCGACCTGCGGGGACCAAGTGCCGGACCCGAGCCGCTGGTGGGGACAGTTTGAGCTTTCCGTTCGACGGTCACGGGCGCAATCGCCGCATGGTGAACAACCGGGTGCCGCTCATCAACCCTTTGAGCCACCATGGGCGCAGGCTTCGCCGGAGCAACCAGGCGGGGCCGATAGACTACTGCTTCCCTCCTCTCCGAAGCGGGTGTCGCTTTTCCAGCGCTGGCGGGCATGTCGCGGATGGCCGCTTTGCGAATTTCCTTGTGCGTCGCGGCCGCGACGCGCTCGACCGGGAGGCCGCGATTGACAATGGTATTGTTGTTGACCACGTAGTTGTTGATGATAGTGGTCTGATTATAAACGGTTTTGACCTCCGTAGGCGCCAAACGACGATGGCCCAGATCCCGCTCCGTAAAGTCATGCAACGCGACGAAAGTAAAGTGGTCAGGCCGCAGGCCAAAGTCGAAGTCCACTCCGACGCTCACGCCATTAAAGCGCCAGCCCAACCTCACGTCGAACACCGCGCGCGGGGGCAACGGCGCCCAACCGCAATGGTCCCCGGCCACGCGCCAGCTCACCCACGCCGGCGCCCAGACTGCGTCCGGCTGCCAGACCCAGCCGCAACGCTCGTGCAACTGCCAGCGGCCATAATGAAACGGCGCCCAGCCCCACGAATAATCCGATTGCCAAAACCAACCCGCGTCGGTGTAAATCCAATGGCCGCTATCACAATAAGGCCGCCAGGCGCGGTTGATCACCACTACGCGCGGCTGCCAGCACCAGCCTACGCCCTCCAAATCCACCCAGGCGCCGTAAGGCGATAGATCGTTGTAAAAGTAGTTCACCTCGGGAGGCGGGTTGCTGACATAGGTTGGAGGGGCGGCCACGGCTGTGGGCGGAGGCGCCGAGGGTTCCGACGCCGGCGGCGCCACGGGCGGCGCTTCCAGAGGCGGCGGTGCGTTCGGAGCCGGGTTGGCGGGCGGATAGAGCTTCTGATCGTACCGGTATTGCTGAGTTTGATTTCGCAGCGCACTGTCGCGATTCAACATTGCCGTGATCACTGGCGAAGTGAGTCCGACATCTTTGAGATAAAGGATATTATCGGAGGATAGATTGAAACTGGATTGTGCATTCTGGACATAGGCCAGAATGACATCCTCACTGGTGCCTGCTTCCGCCAGCCTGACCACTTCGGCGGTCGCCGGAGAAATATTGGCGGCGACCGGGGCTGTGCCCTGGACCGGTCCCGGGCCAGATGGAATTTGCGGGGCGGGCGCCTGGGCTACTGCGCAGAGAAAGGGAAAATGGACCGCTGCAACCAAAGCCAACCATTTCGTGTTTTTCATAAGATGTGCAACCGCGCGTTCAAATTCTTAGACAGCGTTAGCGGACCTTTATTCAGAAGCCAAAAAGAGCACATTCGCGGTTGTGGCTCAAGCACTTCCGTTCAAGCATTTGGGTTCTTCGCTGTTTTGAGTGGAATGGAAAGTGGTTGGGCAGATTGCTGGGTCCCAAACCCCGGAGGGGTGGCATGTTTATAGTCAATCGGGCCCTCAATGATCCCTTTTTGTTTTTCAGCGGCGCGGCACTTGCGGGGTTGGATGGAACCGGGACGCCGATACCCATTTGGCCTGCGGACATGCAATCTCTAGCCCCACCGCGTCGCTGAAAAACAAAAGCAAGGGGGGCGCGTCGCGGTTCTATAGACATGCCACCCCTACCGGGGTTTGACCTGGACGGCGGGTCCGAAGGCAGAAAAGTTATTCCACTCAAAACAGCTAAGAACCCATTTGCCGCCTATACGCGCCCCAGCCGTTCAAGGAGTTTTCCGTGGATGCCTCCAAATCCGCCGTTGCTGAAGACACACACGACTTCACCCCCTTGGGCATTTTTTGCCACGTGCGTGACGATGGTGTCCACGTCGGGCAGGTAGGCGGCGTCTTTACCGGCGGTCTTCAAATCCTGCATCAGCCGCGCCGGATCCAGCCGTTCTTCGGGCGCCAGCAATTCCAGCCGGGCCACTTGCGAAACCACGACCGAATCAGCGTCTGCGAAGGCGTTCACCAGCTCAGATTGGAACACGTTGCGCCGGGTGCTGTTGGTGCGCGGCTCGAAGATGGCCCAGACTTTTTGCTCCGGATACTTGATGCGCAGAGCGCGGAGAGTCTCGCGAATGGCGGTGGGGTGATGGCCGAAATCGTCGAACACGGTGACGCCGCCGGCAATTCCGCGCACTTCCATCCGGCGCCTGATGCCTTTGAAAGTGTCGAATGCGGCTTGAATCTGATGGTTCTTGAGGCCGCAATGTTTTGCGCAGGCCACCACCCCCAGCGCGTTGCGCACGTTCATTTCGCCCACCAGGTTGAGATGAAACTTGAAGCTGGGGATCTCGAATTCCGTCGCCGTCGGCCCATATCGGATGTTGAAGGCCTGGAAGGCGTTGCCTTCGCCCAGGCCGAAGCGTTTCACCGGGCAATGGGTCACCTTCAACAACGGAGCCAGGTTCGTATCATCGCCGTTTGCCAGCAGCAAGCCATTGCGCGGGATCAGCCGGATGAAATGCTTGAAGGAAGTCTTGACCGATTCCAGGTTCTCGAAAATGTCGGCATGATCGAATTCCAGATTGTTGATGAGACCGGCCTCCGGCAGGTAGTGGACGAACTTGCTGCGCTTGTCGAAAAACGCCGTGTCATATTCGTCGCCTTCGATGATGAACCAGTCGCTGTTGGTAAAGCGCGCGCCCTGGCCAAGATTGTTCGGGAGGCCGCCAATCAGATAGCTTGGATTGAAGCCGTTGTGCTCGAACACCCAGGTCAGCAGCGAAGTCGTCGTCGTTTTGCCATGCGTGCCGGTGACCACCAGTGACCGTTTTCCGCGAATGAAAAATTCCTTCAGCAATTCAGGCAAGGAACAGTATCGCAGCTTGTGGTCCAGGACGAATTCCGCTTCGGAATTGCCGCGCGAAATCGCATTTCCGATTACTATCAGGTCCGGTTTATGAGCCAGGTTCCGCTCCGAATAACCGGCGAACACCTCGATCTTCCGCTCTGCCAGAAACGTGCACATTGGCGGATACACATTTTGGTCCGAACCGGTGATTTGAAATCCTTTTTCCTGCATCGCCGCGGCAGCCGAGGCCATGGCCGAGCCGCAGATGCCAACAAAATGGACCGATTGATTCGGCGAAAGCATCTCCAGTATCTTAGAACCGAAGCCAGGAGTGAAAAGCCAAAACCGACTGAGGCGCTTTCGGAGACTGCCTCTTGATACTGCCTGCTTGGACTTCCCCCTCTCCTCCAAAGCCTCCAAAGGAGGAGAGGGAGGAACCAGATCAGGCGGTCGTTTTGTCGAGGAAATCGGCTATGTGCAAGACTGCGACCTGCGCGCCGGCCTTGCGCAAGCCCGCCTGGATTTGCAGGAGGCACCCCGGATTGGAGGTCACAACCGTTTGCGCGCCGGTCTTCAAAATGTTCTCGATTTTCCGGGCTTGCAGGCGGTCGGCCATTTCCGGCTCGGTCAAATTGTACGTCCCGGCGCTGCCGCAGCAGACATCTGACTCGGGCAACTCGACAAAATCCTTTCCGGCGCTGGCCTTAACCAAGTCACGCGGCTGCCTGGTGATGCGCTGCGCGTGCGCAAGGTGGCAAGCATCGTGATACGTCACCGGACCCGGGAACTGCGAAGCCCAACGGCCAAAGCGCACGTCGCTCTTGGCCAGCCACTCGGTCAAATCCTTTACCTTCGAGCTAAAACGCTTTGCGCGCTGTCTCCACTCTGGATCATCTCCAAGCAATTCGCCGTACTCTTTCAAAATAGAACCGCAGCCGGCGGCGTTGATGATGATCGCATCCAAGTTTTGCCGCTCAAAAACTTCGACGTTCTTTCGAGCACAGGCGCGCGCCGCCGACAGGTTGCCGCTGTGCGCAAACAAGGCCCCGCAGCAACCCTGACCCGGTGGAACGACCGTCTCATAGCCCGCGCGGTTGAGCAAACGGATGCTGGCCGCGTTCGTTTCGCTAAACCACACGCTCATGACGCACCCGCTGACAAATCCTACGCGCCCGCGAGCTGTTCCGATTGCTGGCGAATTTTCCGGGATCGGAATGCGGGCATTCGTCACCGGAAGCAGCGCCATCGCCTCGCGCGCGAACTTGGGCAGCAACCATTCTGCGCGCAAGTCGCGAACGATTTTCGCCGGGACCAACGCCCATTTCATCCGCGCCGGGTAAGGAAGAATTTTTTCGATGGCAAACCGGCGCAAAAACGTCTGGAAAAACGAGCGCCGGTAATTTTTTTCGATATGGTCGCGCGTGTGCTCGAGCAAGTCGCCATATTGGACGCCGCTGGGGCAAACCGCTTCGCAGGCGCGGCAGCCGAGGCATGAATCTATATGGCGCACGGCGGTTTGTCCCAAGGCCAGCCGGCCCTCCTGCACGGCGCGCATCAGATAAATCCGTCCGCGCGGAGAATCATTTTCGTTGCCGGTCTCCAGATACGTCGGGCAGGAGGCCAGGCACAATCCGCAGTGAATGCACGCCAGCGATTTGTTTTCGTCCAGGAAACGCGGAGGCAAGATTGTTGGGATCGGATTCACTAAGGCAAATCGGGCAAAATGTGTTTTGGATCGAACTCGTTCTTGAGGCGTTGCTCGAGTTTGGTTGGACGTTTATGACTGTCCAGCGCAAACGCCCCGCAATGGTAAATGATTCCGTTCCCCGCGCGCGCAATAAAACGCGCGCCGTTCAACGTGCGAATGACCTCAACCGTTTTGGAAGGCAAAACCGATACTTTCCGAAACGAACTTTCCTCGGCCCCGAGGATTTCCTGGTAATCGAGTGATGAGGGTTCAGCACAGCCCAAATCAGCGGCTTTGGCTGATTGCCATTCGACTTCCTCACGCGTGCCGGCCAGTCCGAGGACGAGCGACGAATGACCGGCGGCAGCCGACAGGTTATGAAGGTCCACCACGACCGGCGTGAATTCGGAATCCAAAACTTCTTCGATGAGTCTGCCCGCTTCATTAAGGGACGGACAGTTGGCCTGGATAAAGGTTTCTGCGCCAGGCAGCGGTCGCAACTTGAAAGTCGCCTCAACGATCACTCCCAGGCTTCCACGGCTGCCGATGAACAATTTCATCAAATCATAGCCGGCAACGTTTTTCACAACTTTGCCCCCGGAATGAATGACTTGCCCATCTGCCAGCACGGCTTTGAGGCCAATGACATAATCTCGAATTGTGCCGTAACCGAACCGCCGCGGCCCGCTGGCATCCGCCGCGAGCAGCGTGCCAACGGCCAGTTGTTCCGGCTGTGGCGGATCAATCGGCAGCCATTGTCCGTGCGCCGCAAGCTGGCGTTGCAACTCCGCCAGCGTAACTCCTGCTTCGACTGTCGCCGTCATGTCCTCGGCCGTGTGCTCGAGGAGGCGGTTGAGCGCGGCTAGACTGACCGACGAAATTTTTTCCCCGCGCGCGTTGGCATTCGCAAGGAGTTCTGCCAATTCTTCGACACTGGCCGGTTTCAAAGTCATCGGAATTGATCCGTCCTCCTATCATAGAAGCTTTCACGCCCCGCGCAAAACCTTCCTGACGTAACGTTGCGGGATATAGGCCCCTGCATTGCAAACAGGGGAAATCCTGCTACCATCCTCACCGTGAGCGACGTTACCCGCATTCTCGAAGCCGTGGCGCGCGGGGATCAGGCGTCCGCCGAGGAACTGCTGCCGCTGGTCTATCACGAATTGCGGAAATTGGCCGCGCACAAAATGGCTGGGCAGGCTCCAGGTCACACCCTCCAACCCACCGCCCTGGTTCACGAGGCCTGGTTGCGCCTGGCCGGGAACGAGCCAGGCCGATTTGCCGGGCGCGCTCATTTCTTCGCTGCCGCCGCCGAAGCCATGCGCCATATCCTTATTGATTCTGCGCGTCGAAAGCGCGCCGGGCGCCACGGCGGTGGCTTAGTGCGCGTGGATTTGCAGTATGTGGAGATCGCTTCCCTGGCCGATGACGACGAGCTTCTGGCGGTTCACGACGCACTCGACAAACTGGCCGCCGAGGATTCCAAAAAAGCTGAGCTGGCCAAGTTGCGTTATTTCGTCGGTATGACCTTCGAGGAAGCGGCTGAAGTCCTCGGCATCTCGGTGGCCACGGCCAAACGTCACTGGACTTACGCGCGCGCCTTTCTTTAAGATGAAATACGGGCGAACAAGACGAAATAACCGGCTCCGTGTGCGATTTCCACCTTTTCGGATGTCCGGGACCGAAAATAGTTTGTCCGCCTGAGACTTTTTGCGCGCGGATTTCGTATGTTGATTAAAGGCCCAACATCATGAACGAGCCCCACAAACCGGTTGGAGCCATCTTCGACGCGGCCATCGAGTTGCCGCCCGAGCGGCGCGCGGCCTACGTGCAGGAGGCCTGTGCGGGCGACGACCCGTTGCGCCAGCGCGTCGAAGCCCTGCTTCGCGCCCACCAATCAGCCGAATTGTTTATGAATAGCCCGGCCGTCGCCTCAAGAGGGGAAACTGTGGTTGTCAAGCCCGCGGAACAACCCGGGGATAGGATTGGGCGCTACAAATTGCTTCAACAGATCGGCGAAGGTGGCTGCGGCGTG
>WNGQ01003150.1_pt1 | contig 22622 bp, 15 predicted proteins | sample 5407661 | NCBI WGS metagenome assembly WNGQ01 (sample SAMN13153382, study PRJNA577476) | soil metagenome | isolation source: 60 cm soil or saprolite under Garry oak tree replicate 2 | place: USA:California | collected 2016-06-15 | reverse complement strand
GCGTCGACGCGCCGGGGTGCGATGCCTTTGCGATCGTCTGCAAGGTTTCGACCAGCTGGGCGCGCTTGCGATCATCCTGCAGGATGTCGAGAGCCTGCTGTGCTTGCGCTGGGGTCGCCGCCGGGGTGGGCTGCGGCGGAGAGACATGCGCATCCTGCGATCTTGCTGGATGAACCACCAGCAGACATGCCAGCGCAACCACCATGTATCTTAGACTTGTCCTCGGCATGGGGGGCCCATCATCGCCGGAAGCCTATATCGGCAACGAGCGAGCGGGATGGCGGGTTCCGCCCCACGGCGAATCGTGATCGTCCTCGAATACGGGCACGCCGCGAATTGTGCGAACTCGACGAAATCTGTCGCTATCGCAGGGCAAATAATCGCCGAGTCGAAACCCGCCAGCTTTGCCAAATGCGTGACCAGATTGAGAGACAGGTTGCGGAGGCCGCCGACAATCCCAACCACTTCAAGCTTGAAGGCCTCTTGCCCCGCACCGGACAGCGAGCTCGACCACAGAATGAGCCGGAAGAATCGGGTTCCACTTGCTGATCGCGTCGCCAAAGCGGCCGGAACGGTACTTGCTGATCGGCACTTTGTGAGCACCATCGACGTCCTCATCGGGATCGGGTGGCTCGATTCCGGAGCAGTGGAAAGTTGGCGCCGCGGGCAGATCGATTGCCTGGAGGAAGTTGTCCGGACCAATCTGCCGCGCATCTCGGAAGCCATGCGGCTATTCCGGTCTTGGGCGGTCGCGAGAGGATTGCTCGCAAGCCAGACGTCGTATGTCGGTCGCACGCCACGGCGCCAGACGCTGCGCTTCAGCCGAAGCGGAAATGCTGCGATCGAGGCGTCATATCGGACACATTGGGTGTCCCCGGAGCTTTCCGAGAAGAAGCGCGAGCGCTTGGCGGAAAAGGCAAGCCACGCCCCGGAACTGGTGGTGGTCCTGCCGTTGAACGCCGAGTGGACATGCCATCGGTGCGGCGGCACTGGGGATCTGTTGATGATGGAAACTCCCGGCCCGGCGTGCCTGCGCTGCGTTGGCCTCGATGATCTCGCGTATCTGCCGGCGGGCGATAGCTTGCTCACGCGGCGCGCCAAAGCGAAAAGCACCCGGCATGCTATCGTCGTGCGCTTCAGCAGGACGCGTCGTCGTTACGAACGACAGGGTTTGCTGGTCGAGCCGCAGGCCCTGGCAGATGCGCGTTTGGCTCGCCCGAGCGCCAGTTGACTGTGCACTCTTGAAATCAGGTCGTGCAGGGGAACCTCGCGGCCTTCGGGCGTATCATCGAAGCGCGGAAGCTCGTGGGACCTCCTACGCACTGTGCGCGCCGAGGTCAGGCCCGATCGGGTAGATCAAGATAGGCCAGGCGATCCATGACGCCGTCCGCGAGCCCCACCCTGTAGACGGCTTCGGCGAAGCGCCTGTCCTCGGCTATTCGGCTCAGCTTGCTGTTGCCGATGCGTCGCGGCAGCAGCATGCAAACCGGCTCGAGCATTTCGATCTCGAACGGAACATTCGCGCCGGCGGTCATCGAGAACGGCCCAGGGGTGAGCAGCCGGGTAGCGATCAATTCTCCGTCGTCCATCGAACTCTCAAGCCCGACGTCGAGCAGCCAGACCTTGGAGTTGCGGAGAATGTCGGTGGCGATCAGGCCCACCGTGTCGTGACGTTGTTCGATCAGGAGTATTGCAAACTGCGACGTGCGCATCGCCTCCAGCATCAGCCGCTCGTCGGACTGCGCTTCAAACCTGGCGGACTTCGCATAACGGTCGATCGCCCGCGAACGATCCGCCGGCGCGGTGTAAATGGCAAGGTCGTAGACGTAGTACATCTCGTCCATGTCGTCGAGAACCAACGTCCTTCCTTGTGCCAGTCCGAGCCGGTGCGCCTGATTTAGCAATGCGTCGCCTGATACGGACTTCAGAGCTTCATGATGAAGTCTCTTGGAGATCTCCCTCAGGTGAAGATACCGAGCAAGGAGATCGTCCCGTGTCGAAGGCATATCGCCGCCCCAAGCGAGGGGCGGCTGCCGTTGGGCGAGAGGAAGGGCCATGGAACTCTCCCAGGTTGGGGCGCCAGCTTCTCATCATCTTTAGCGCGGCGCGTTGATTCGCGGAACGGCAATCCTCTCACGCAACCCATCTCACGTGCTGCCAAGCATCCGGTCGGCTCTGCGGTTCATGTCGGAACTGGATCTATGACTGGATATATCACCTCAGTCCCTCGGCAACGGCGCGCAGGATGATCGCACGCGCCTGTCGGCCTTCTGGCGTCGGCATCCCCGCATAATTGTGTGGCTGGCCCTGTCGCAGATGAAGCTCGATCGGCACCCCGGCTGCTCGCGCCTTTGCGGCCAGTTCGATGCTGTCGGGATAGAGCAGGTCGCGCGTACCGGAGAATACGATCATCGGCGCCAGTCCGCGGAAATCGCCATTCAACGGACTGACATATGGATGGGCGACATCCAGGTCGCCAGCATAGAGACGCGCCGCTTCGATGATACCCGGAATATCCTGCACCGGGTCACGGGCAGCGATCGCAGCGTGCTCCGGCCGGTTGATCGAAGCATCCACCCCGGGCGAGATCAGCACCAGCCCGTTCGGTTGCCGATATCCGCAGTCTCGTAACCATTGGGCTGCCGCCAGCCCCAATCCGGCGCCCGCCGAATTGCCGACCACCGTGACCGTTGCAGGTCCGGCATCTTCCAGAAGCTTCCGCAACAGCTCACCTGTCACAGGCACGACGTCCTTCGCGGTGGCGCGCGGAGCCAGCGGATATATCGGAACGACGCAACGGACGCGCGCATTGCGGGTCAGATAACCGATGAAGCGCCAATGGGCGCGGACGATCTCGTTGATGTAGCCGCCGCCATGCAGGAACAGCACGTAGTTGCCGACGTCCGGACTTGCAGACGGCGCCGTGTGATAGACGGGCCATCCCGCCACGCTCTTCAAGGTCACCTCGACGCCGCGGCCCAAGCCCGTCGGTTCATGGGAGGCCGGCTGCAACGCCAGTCTGCGCACGTGCTCCTGCACGGCAGCCGCGGACGCCAACCGCTTCTTGATGGGAAGAAGCCGGAGCAGTCCATTGATGCAGCGGCTTTGCCAGCTCGGCCCGGCATCGTCCGGCAGATCCTGCGGGGTCCTGCTGTCCTCTCGGACCGGCTGCGCTGATGACATCTTCGCAACGCTCATGGCCACATCCTCGGGTGCTTCGTTGACGCGGCGAGCATAACGTCTGTCCATTCGTCGCCGTCCCAGGATATAATGTGAGCGATGGCTCGTATTTCCTACTCGCATTTGGAAGGCAGGACATGGCGCGCAAGCCGCCCACGAAACCCAGGAAAGACGCCTCTCAACAGAGATCACGCGCGACGGTCGACGCGCTCATCGAAGCGACAGCTCGCATTTTGGTCAGGGAGGGCTTCGACAGAGCCAGCACGAATCGCATCGCTGAAGTGGCGGGCGTGAGCGTTGGCTCGCTTTATCAATATTACCCCGGCAAGGAGGCGCTGGTTGCCGCCGTCATCGATCGTCATAACCAGGATATCATGCGGGTCGTCCGTGCCGCGCTGGCGGAGGTCGCCTCGCAGCCGGTCGAGAAGGCGGTGCGCAGGCTCGTTGCCGTGGCGATCGAGGCGCATCGCATCGACCCCAAGCTGCATCGCGTCCTTGCAGAGCAGATTCCGCGCACGGGACGCCTCGAGAATGTGGAAGCCTTCAATCGCGAAACCTATGCTCTCTTCAGGGCCTATCTCGAGAGCCACAGCGATGAGCTTCGCACGATCGACTTGGGGCTTGCGGCATTTGTGTGCGTGACCTCGATAGAGGCGCTGGCCCATACGGCGGTCTTGCACCGCTCTGAAAAGCTCTCGGATGAGATGGTTGAAACGCTCGTCGACGAGACCACACGTCTCGTGGTCGGATATCTGCAGTAGTCGCCGTGATTTACGACGGGAGCAGTGAGCACCTCTCTGATGCAGCGCTTTGCGACGGCTTGGGAGTGCCGAGGCCCGCCCCGCGAGGATGACTTAGCGAAGCGATGCCGCAATATCAGCGATCGATCGATCTGAAGAGGATAAGTGGTTCGGGGCCTGAGATTGCCAAGCTTCAGCTCCCGGTATCCGAACCGCCCTTTTGCTTCGACGCGTTTTCGTCACGCGAACCCTTGCGCTCAACGGATCGGGGCATGGCGGACCTCCCATGGCAGCACTATCGAATTTGTAGCGCATTTTGCAATACAATGGGTGACGCATGACCGCGATTTGTCGCGCGTGCGTTCGCTACGTGTCATTTCTTGAAGGCCCAGCACGTCAGCTTGACGAACGAAGCGCCGTCCAGCATATCGGGAGTTATCATGTCCTTGATCGGCACCAAGTTACTCGACAGCCTGCATTCCGTTGAGCGTCCGGGCGATTTCTGCGTCGGCGGGATGCGGCAGATTTTCATGCCGACGATCGATGTCGAGGGCGTGGGCAGGATCGCCTTTCCGATCCAGCCCGTCCAGGCCGAGCAGCTCGTCGCCATCGCCGAGGCCGCCCCCTATGGGCGGGGCGAGCAGACGGTGGTCGATCGCGAAGTCCGGCGAACCTGGCAGGTCGATTCCGCCAAGGTTCGGATCGGAGGGCGTCCCTGGGAGAAGACCTTGGCCGAACTCGTCGGCGACGTAGCCCTCGGCCTCGGCGTGAGCGAGCCGGTCGCCGCCGACTTCTATAAGCTTCTCGTCTACGATACCGGCGGCTTCTTCGTCGAACACCGCGATACCGAGAAGGTCCCTGGCATGTTCGCGACGATGGTGCTCGTGCTGCCCTCGACCCATGGCGGCGGCGAATTGGTCATAAAGCATCTCGGCCGCGAGGTGGTGCTCGACCCGCGCCCGGAGGAACCGTCGGAGATCGGCTTCGCGGCCTTCTATGCCGACTGCGTGCATGAAGTGCGCCCGATTCAGACGGGATTTCGCCTGACCCTCGTCTATAATCTGCGCTTCGTCGGCAAAGGGCGTACGCTGAAGGCGCCTGATTATCGCACAGAGCACGGGCGGGTGGTGGATTTGCTGCGGAGCTGGGCGAATGCTGAGGACGAGCCCAATAAGCTGATCCTGCCCTTGGAACATGTCTATACGCCGGCGGAGCTGTCGTTCAGTGCGCTCAAGGGCGCCGATGCGGGCGTGGCGTCTGTGCTGGTCAAGGCCGCCGCGGAGGCGGATTGCGATCTCCACCTCGCGCTCGTCTCGATCGAGGAAAGCGGTAGCGCCGAATATGCCGGTTATTACGGCGGCGGCCGCCGAAGAGACGAGGAGGGGGAGGACGATGAAGAATTCGAGGTTTTCGAAGTCATCGACCGGGCGCTGATCCTGTCGGAATGGCGGCGTCCGGACGGCGGCGAGGCCGGGTTCCGCGATTTTCCATTTGCCGAGGACGAGCTTTGCCCGCCCGATGCTTTTGAGAATCTGGTGCCGGACGACCAGCATTTTCACGAGGCGACGGGCAACGAAGGCGCGTCCTTCGAGCGCACCTATCGCCGTGCCGGCTTCGTGTTGTGGCCGGCGGCGCGGAGGCTCGCGGTGCTGAATCAGGCCGGCCTTCGCACGACGCTGCCGTATCTCGAAGATCTGACGGCGCGCTGGGAGGCGAGCCACGCATCGGCCCAGTCGCCGTTGTGGCGTGCGGCCGACGAGCTTTCGGGGTACATGCTGCGCTCCTGGCCCCGTCAGACGTGGCGCGAGGAGGGGAATACGGACGCCAGCCGGATGCTCGATCTGCAGGTCCGGCTCGGCAATCTGGAGCGTGGCCTTGCGTTTCTCGCCGAATTGTCCGCCGAAGGCCACTACGCTGCGGCCGACAACGCCGCGATCGCGCGCGCGGCCGCCGTGCTTCCGGCCTCGCGTGCAACGGAACTGCTGGTTCGGATTGTCACGCGTAACGCTCCGGCCCATCTCAGCGCCTGTGGCGATCTGCTGCTGCGCTGCGTCGACTTGGAGTCGGCGGCCAACAGCCGTGAAGCCGGATTTTGTCGTCGATCTTCTGACGGCGACGAGCCGGATCGATGCGAGGCTCGCGGCGCGTGCGATCGAGCACCTGCTGGCCTGGCCGAAGATTTACGAGCCGGACGACGTGCTGGTCCCTGCCGCGCGTGCGTTCGCCAAGTTGGTGGAAAGCACCACATGGCCGGCGGTGGCGCGGCTCCGAGAAGCGTCTCTGGACCACCTGCGCAACCGTATCGCCTTGCCGCTGGAGGCGCCACGGGACTGGGCCCGGACCAACCCACTCAAATGTACATGTGCCCATTGCCGCGGACTTGGTGCGTTCCTGGTTGCGCCGGATCAACGGCAATGGCGGCTGAAGGCGGTCCAGGATCGGCGGTCCCATGTCGAGGAAAACGTCCGGAGCGCGGCGTGCGACCTTGACCTCGCGACGGAAAGGCGCGGTAGCCCCCACACGCTGGTCGCCACCAAGAACCAGGCCAGCTACGAACGGCGCGCGAAGCAGCGCCGGCAGGACATGGAGCATGTGTCGGCGCTGGGCGGATGATGTTGACCTTGCACTGCACTGGTTTTGGGAGAGGTTTCGACGGTTAGCCCGGCCAGGGCCGTCGGGTTTGATTTGCGAGGAGTTGAACTGTGCATCGAGCACAAGAGAGTCGGACAGCAACTTTGGGCTATGCCGCCGAGATGCACGTCTGCTTAGGGTCAGATCCAGTTCTCAGCTCTGATTCCCGGCATGCGCTCGCTGCTCGGCCTGCGGCTGCTCACGCTCGACCATGAAGTCGTCACTCACGCGTGGCCGATTCTGAAACAAGTCGTCCGGCATAGGTGTTCGTAGTTTAACACGTCGGCCCTCAACGAGGCGACTTTCCCCTCAAATTGAGTTGCGTACCTCAAAAGACCTCTGTTAGGGTGATGGCATGAGGGAGCAGGAAACGAACACGGCGCTCACGCTGAGGGACATCGCGCGCCAAGCCGGGGTCAGTCTCGCGACCGTGGATCGGGTCCTGCACAATCGCCCCGGTGTGCGGCCGGATACGGTTCGCCGGGTCAAGGAGACGATCGCGCGGAACGCCTTTCAGCCTCATGTGGCCGCGGCCGAGCTGGCCCGCGGCCGGGCTCGGCGCTTCGCCTTCGTGATGCCGTCCGGCCCGAACCTGTTCATGCAGCAGATCCAGTCGTATCTCGGCGAGATGTCGGCGTGGCTCTCGGCTCGCCGTCTTGCCGTCGAGACGGTCGTCACCGACGTCTTCGAACCGGTCGTGCTGGCCTCCAAACTCGAATCCCTTGCCGGCGGCTTCGATGGCGTGGCGGTCGTTGCTCTCGATCATCCGGGGGTGCGCGCCGCGATCAACGATCTCGTCGATGGCGGCACCAAGGTCGTGACCCTGGTTTCAGACGTGCCGTCGTCACGCCGTCACCACTATGTCGGCATCGACAACATCGCCGCCGGACGTACCGCCGGCGCGCTGGTCGGCCGTCTCGTGGGTCCAAGACCGGGGAAGATCGCAATCGTCGCCGGTTCGCAAGGCCTGCGCGACCATGCCGAGCGCATCTTCGGCTTCAGCCAGTTGATGGCGTCCGAATTTTCGCAACTCGAGGTGCTGCCCGTCCTCGAGGGGCGGGATGAGGATGAGCGCTCACAGCGCCTCATGATGAAGCTGTTGACGGATCGTCCCGACATAGTCGGCCTCTATAATGTTGGCGCCGGCACCCCCGGTGTTGCCAAGGCGCTGATCGACCAGGAGCGGGCGGGCCAGGTGGTGTTCGTCGGGCACGACGTGACGGTGGTGACGCGCAAGCTGCTGCTGAATGGTGTGATGGATGCGGTCATCTCGCAGAATCCAGGGCACGAAGCGCGCGCATCCGTGCGTGCGCTGCTGGCGCTTGCCCGGGGCGAGCCGATGTTGAGCGAACAAGAGAAGATCCGAATCGACATCGTGATGCGGGACAATCTGCCTTAGCGCATCGGCCGGGCGGTTCTCGCCCGGCTGCGCCGCGAACGGCAGGCGGACAGGAGATACGGATCCTTTGCGCGAGAGGCGACGCAGATCGCCCGCCGCATCGGAGCCCGCAGGGAGGAGTACGCGTGTATCTGGGACTAGACGTCGGCACGTCCGGTGTGAAAGCCGTGCTCATGAGCGAGATCGGCGCGATCGTCGCGACGGCCTCGCGCGGCCTCACGCTGTCGCATCCCGCTCCGCTGTTTTCCGAGCAGGATGCGGATGCCTGGGTCGATGCGGCGATCGCGGCCGTCGACAGCCTCGCGGCGTCGCATCCGCGCGAGACGGCGCAGGTTCGCGGCATCGGGCTTTCCGGCCAGATGCACGGGGCCACGCTGCTCGGCGCGGACGGCCGGCCGCTGCGCCCGGCCATTCTCTGGAACGACGGCCGCTCCCACGCCGAGTGCGCCGAACTCGAACGGCTGTGCCCAACGCTCCGTGCGATCACCGGCAATATCGCGATGCCCGGCTTCACCGCTCCCAAGCTGATGTGGGTGGCGCGACACCAGCCGGAGGTCTTTGCAAGGACCGCAAAGGTTCTCCTGCCCAAGGCCTATGTCCGCTACCGATTGACCGGCGAGATGGTCGAGGACATGTCGGATGCCGCCGGAACGCTCTGGCTCGACGTCGGGCGGCGCTGCTGGTCCGAGACGATCCTGCAAGCGACAGGGCTCGATCTCCACCATATGCCGCGTCTGGTCGAGGGCAGCGACGTCAGCTCGCTGCTCTCGTCCGACTTCGTGCGGCGATGGGGCATGGCACAGGGCGTGGTGGTCGCCGGCGGCGCCGGCGACAACGCAGCAAGCGCCATCGGACTCGGCGCCATTGCATCCGGCGATGCGTTCCTGTCGCTCGGGACGTCGGGGGTGCTGTTCCGGGTCACGGACCGCTTTACGCCGGCGCCCGCCTTGGCCGTGCACGCATTCTGCCACGCGCTTCCTGGTCTGTGGCACCAGATGGGCGTGATGTTGTCCGCCGCAGCCTCGCTTGCCTGGCTCGCGCGCATCCTGGCGACACCTGACTCCGCGCTTCTTGCTCCGCTCGGTGACGTCGTCGAGCGGCCGAGCCCGGTGCAGTTTCTGCCCTATCTCGACGGCGAGCGCACGCCGCACAATGACGCCGCCGCGGCGGGCGCCTTCGTTGGCCTGCGCAGCACGACGGGACGCGATGATCTCGTTCAGGCGGTGCTCGAAGGCGTCGCCTACGCCGCGCGCGACAATCTGGTTGCGCTGGAGAGCGCCAGTTCGCCGATCGCGGAGGTCGATCTCGTCGGTGGCGGGTCGCGCTCGGCGCTGTGGGCGCAGATCATCGCCGATGTGCTCGGCGTTCCGGTTCACCGCGTCGAGGAGGGCGAGGTCGGCGCGGCGCTCGGCGCGGCGCGGCTCGGCAGGCTGGCCGCCACCGGCATTGATCCGGTCGAGGCATGCAGTCGTCCGCGCCGGCTCGCGAGCTTCGTGCCGCGGGCCTCGGCTGTCGCCGCCTATGACGACGCCTACCCGCAGTGGCGCAAGCTTTATCCCGCCCTCAAGGAGGTCTCGACGTGAACGCTCCAACCAAATTCTTCGAAGCGACCGCCCCCATCGCTTATGGTGGTCCGCAGGCAGCGAGTTCGCTCGCGTTCCGCTGGTACGACAAGGATCGGATGGTCCGCGGGCGACGGCTCGAGGATCATTTGCGTTTCGCCGTCTGCTACTGGCATTCGTTTGGCTGGATCGGGGGGGATCCGTTCGGCGGCGAGACCTTCCTTCGACCCTGGCATCATGGCGCCGATCCGATGGCTCTCGCGCGCGACAAGGCCGACGTCGCATTCGAGTTGTTCCGCCTGCTCGATGTCCCCTTCTTCACCTTTCACGACGCCGACGTCGCGCCGGAAGGCCGTTCGCTTGCCGAGTCCGTCGCCAACCTCAACGCGATGGCCGACCTGTTCGAGCAGAAGATGTCGGCCGCCAAGGTGCGTCTGCTCTGGGGGACGGCCAACCTGTTTTCGCACCGCCGCTACATGGCCGGTGCGGCGACCAATCCGGATCCGGAGGTTTTCGTCTACGCTGCAGGGCAGGTCCGGGCTGCGCTCGAGGTGACGCACCGGCTCGGCGGGCAGAACTATGTCCTCTGGGGCGGGCGCGAGGGCTATGAAACTCTGCTCAACACCGACCTGAAGCGCGAGCTCGATCAGCTCGGCCGCTTTGTCTCGCTCGTGGTCGAGCACAAGCACAGGATCGGTTTCAAGGGGCCGATCCTGATCGAGCCCAAGCCCAAAGAGCCGACCAAGCACCAATACGATTTCGACGTCGCCACCTGCTACGCTTTCCTGCAGCGCTACGATCTCCTCAACGACGTCAAGCTCAATATCGAGCAGAACCATGCCATCCTCGCCGGCCATTCGTTCCAGCACGAGGTCGCGCTCGCCGAGGCGATGGGCGTCTTCGGCTCGCTCGACATCAACCGCGGTGACGATCTGCTCGGCTGGGACACCGATCAGTTCGCGATGAACGTGCCGGAGCTTGCCCTCATGTTTCACGAACTGCTGAAGGGCGGCGGCTTCACCACCGGCGGTCTCAACTTCGACGCCAAGATCAGGCGCCAGTCGATCGATCCCAACGACCTGATTCATGCCCATGTCGGTTCGATGGATGCTTGCGCACGTGCGTTGCTTGCCGCCGCCGAGATGCTCGAGGCCGGGGCGCTCGCCGCTCCGCTCGCCGAGCGCTATGCGGGATGGGCGGGCGCCGAGGGCCGCGCCATCCTGGCAGGCGAGCGCTCGCTCGCCGATCTCGCCGACCGGGCGGTTGCGTCCGGGCTCGACCCGCAGCCCCGCTCGGGACGTCAGGAATATCTGGAATCCGTGGTCAACCGGTATGTCTGATCAAAGCAAACGCAATCCGACCCATCATCGTACGGAGAGGGGACCTGCCATGGGGACGGCGGATGTGGCCGGGCAACCGGTGTTGAAGTTGACGGGGATCGGCAAGGACTTCGGCGCGATCCGCGCACTGCATGGCATGGACATGCAGATTTTCCCCGGCGAGGTGGTCGGCCTGATGGGCGACAACGGCGCCGGGAAGTCGACGCTCGTGAAGATCGTCGCCGGCAACTTTGCGCCGAGCGAAGGAGATATCCGCTTCGAAGGCAAGCCGGTCCATTTCCACCGCCCCGTCGATGCGCGCGCAGTGGGGATCGAGGTCGTCTACCAGGACCTCGCGCTCGCCGACAATCTGACGGCTGCGGCCAACGTTTTTCTTGGGCGTGAGCTCAAGCGCAAATTCGGTCCGTTCGCCTTTCTCGACCACAAGGCGATGGCGGCACGGGCGCTCGAGCTTTTCGGCGAATTGCGCTCCGAAACCAGGGCGCACCATCTCGTGAAACAGATGTCCGGTGGCCAGCGTCAGGCGGTCGCGATCGCGCGGACCCGGCTGTCCAACGCCAAACTCGTCATGATGGACGAGCCGACGGCCGCGATCTCGGTCCGGCAGGTCGAGCAGGTGCTGAGCCTGATCCATCGGCTCAAGGAACAGGGCGTTGCCGTCATGCTGATCTCCCATCGCATGCCGGACGTCTTCGCGGTCTGCGACCGCGTCATCGTCATGCGTCGTGGCGAGAAGCGAGCGGACAAGCCGATCAGCGACACGAGCCCCGAGGAAGTGACGGCCCTCATCACCGGTGCGAAGGAGGCGGCGTGATGGCCCTGCCAATGGAATCCCCGATTTCCTTTGCCAATGTCGGCCGGGCCAGATGGTGGCAGCGCGGCTTCTTCACCTCGCAAACCGCCTATGTGACGCTCGCGCTGCTGGTCCTGCTCGTCGTGATGCACTTCGCAAGCCCCTACTTCTTCACCGAAGGCAACATGCAGAACGTGGCGAAGAATTTTTCGTTCATCGCGATCGCCACCCTCGGCGTCACCTTCGTGATCATCACCGGCGGCATCGATCTCTCGGTCGGCTCGATGATGTGCTTTGCCGCCATGATCACGTCGATGGTGATGTCGGGCCTGTCGACGCCGGGCATGCCCGGAGCGTCGCTGTTCGTGCACATCGCGGCCGACAACAAGACCGTGGTCGCCAACGTACCGGGCCTGATCCTGCTCGTGTCGATCTCCGCGGGGCTGGGAGCTGCGTTGATCGTCGGGCTCGTCAATGGCTTTTGCATTGCCGTGCTCGGGCTGTCGCCCTTCGTGACCACGCTCGGCGCGCTCTCGATCGTGCGTGGCCTCGCCTATGTCGTCTCGAACGGCAGGGGCAGCTTCCCCGGCGGGCCCGATGCCGAGTATTTCTACGCGCTGACGTCGGGCGACCTCTACGGCATACCCGCGCCCTTCATCTATCTCGTGATCCTCGCTTTGGTGATGGCCGTCGTCCTGCATCACACGACGTTCGGCCGTCATGTCTTCGCGCTCGGCGGCAATGAGAAAGCGGCCGAATTGACCGGCGTTTCGGTGGTCCGGGTCAAGATCGAGGTCTACGTGATCTGCGCGCTTGCCGCGGGACTGCAGGGGATCATCATCTCCGGCTGGCTCGGGTCGGCGCCGGCGAACATGGCGACGTCCTACGAGCTCAACGTGATCGCCGCTGCGGTCATCGGCGGGGCCAACCTGGCGGGCGGGGTGGGCGGCCCGCTCGGCGCCATCGTCGGGTGTGTCCTGCTCGAGGTCATCCGCAACGGCCTCGTGCTCGCGCAGGTCAATTCCTACTGGCAACAGACATTGGTGGGCGTGATCATCATCCTGGCGGTGCTGGTCGACCGCATCCGCTCGCGCATGACTTGAGAAGCATGATTTGAGAGATACTGGCCGGGAGGCGCCAACAACGGCGTCGTCTATCCGCTCCCGGAACAGACGATTTTAAGGATAGGCAAAAAAATCGTGGAGGAGAGACCAATGAGAAAAATTCTTTTTGCAGCCGTCGCGGTCGCAATGGCAACGAGTCCGGCACTTGCCCAGACAAAGTACCGTTTCGCCGTCGTGCCAAAGGCGATGAACAACCCCTTCTTCGACGTGGCGCGCGATGGCTGCCTGAAGCGTGCCAAGGAGCTCGGCAATGTCGAGTGCATCTACAAGGGGCCGATCGAGCACGAGCCGGCGACCGAGGCGCAGATCATCCAGGACTTCGTCACGCAGAAGGTGGACGGTCTTGCGATCTCCGTTGCCGACGTCGCGGCCATGACCAAGTCGATCGAGGCGGCAACCGCGGCCGGCATCCCGGTCGTGACCTTCGATGCGGATGCGCCGGGCTCCAAGCGGATCGCCTATATCGGCACCAACAACAAGGACTTCGGCCTCGCGCTCGGCAAGCAACTGCTGCAGCTTCGACCCGAAGGCGGCAAGTATGCCATGATCTCAGGCGGCCCGGGCGCCAAGAACCTGGCCGAGCGCGTCGATGGCGTCCGCGAAGCGCTCAAGGGCTCGAAATGGGTCGAGGTTGCCGGCTCGCCGACCTTCTGCAATGACGACTCCGCCCTTGCCGTTCAGCAGATGGCCGACTTGCGCACCGCGACGCCGGACCTTGCCGCGATCGTGCCGGTGGGCGGTTGGCCGATGTTCGCGCCCGAGGGCTACAAGGCGTTCGTCAACAAGAACAAGAAGGACATCGACGCCGGCAAGTTCACTTTGGTGGTTGCCGATACGCTCAAGATGCAGCTCGAACTGTTGCGTGACGGCTATTCCACCGCTCTGACCGGCCAGCGGCCGTTCGAGATGGGCGAAAAGTCCATGGACACCCTGCTGGCGATCAAGAAGGGCGAGAAGGTGCCCGAGATCATCTATACGGGCCTCGACCTCGTCACCAAGGACAACGTCGCCCAGCTCCTGAAGTAAGGAAACGTTCTGCACGGCGGTCCGGGTCATTCCCGGACCGCCGCTCGGCCGTGGAGCACCATATCTAAAGATATATCCATCTGCCCGGTATGTGTCCGCGACCGCTGCGACGGGAGGCCAAATTCGTAGTTTCATGTCACTATTTTTCGATTTTTATCTATAAATTTACCTCCGTTTTCGCAGATTCTATCTTTTCTCTGTCTAAGATATATCTATTGACTGGCACGTTGTTCTGACGTATCTAAAGATATATCATCAACGACGGAGGCCGACATGTTCGGAGCAAGACATCACGATTCACACCACGACGGGCATTGGGCCGGCGGTCGCCGCTGGCGGCGCCATTTTGGCGGAGATTTCGCCGGAGGTGGCCGGCATGGCATGGGTGACGGCGACATGATGCGCGCCGGGCGGATGCTGGTGCAGGGGGACCTGCGGCTGATCGCGCTCGCTTTGATCGCCGAGCAGCCGCGCCACGGCTACGAGATCATCAAACTGCTCGAGGACAAGACCGCAGGCTGGTACTCGCCGAGCCCCGGCATTGTCTATCCGACCCTGACTTACCTGGAAGAAGCCGGCTATGTCACGGTCCAGGCGGAGGGCGCGAAGAAGCTCTACACCATCACCGATGAAGGCCGTGCGCATCTGGAACAGAACCGCGTCTTCGTCGATGCCGTGTTCGAACGTCTGGCGGCGATCGGCGCGAAGGCGACACGCATCCGCGAACATTTCGATCGGCCGGAATATGACGAGCATCGCGGCCGCCGGCGTGGCCGGGACGCTGGCGACGACCGCCCGTCCACTTCGCCGCTGGTGCGTGCCGCCATCGACAATCTGCGCGAGGCGGCGAGCAAGCGGCTCGAAGCCGACGAGGAGATGGAGACCAAGATCGTCGAACTCCTGATGCGCGTCGCGCAGGACGTGAAGAAGATGTAGGGGCTGCCGCGGCTACGACAGCCGCGCCAATCCGAATGACGACAGCCGCGCCGTCGTCGGCATTCCGCCGCGGTCGGTCGACGCCAGCAGCGTCGGCCGCGCCGCGACTGAACCAAAATCCAAGGAAATTCAGGTAACGGATGAAGCTTCCTCTTGGCGCGGAGACGCGCGTCCGCCCGACACCCGTTGCAACGCCGATATGGCATACGAGCAAATAATCGTCGCATTTCGATCCGTTGCGGACATCTGGATCGCAATCGCTTGAAGCCGCGCGGCTAGATCTGACGCAAAGCATAGCCCAACGCATCGATCCTCATGTCGATTAGCCGTGCCGCGGCGAGCGCCGCTTTCAGCCTATCCTCGTCGTCTTCAGTTGCTTCGCCTCGTCCGCGACGAGTCAGCATGTGACCACGCTCTGCCACCAGGGATGAGTAGGTGAGTGGTTCGTCCGCCATGCGAAGCAGTAGGGCGTCAGACTGTCTGTCGGCCTCTTCCCAGTCCTCGAAAAGCAACGCCCGTTCGATCGCGTAGCGTCGGAACCAGAAGTGATTGTGCCCAACACAACCTTGCGCGAGCAACGCCTCCCCCGCGGCGAGGGCCATGTTCTGATCCTCGTGCCGATCCTCAAGCAACGCGAGCAGGCCATAAAGTATCGGTCCAGTAAAACCGGCGCCTGCCTCGTTCGAAATTTCCCGGCCCTCGCGCGCGAGGGCCAGAGCTTCGGTCTTTCGGCCGTTGATCAGCGCTACCTCAGCGCAGTGTGCAAGGGTCACGGCCTCGTAACGACGCGCCTTCAGCGCACGGGCCTGCTCCAACGCCTTCGGTTGGACATCCGCCGCTTCGGCATAGCGACCCGCAGCCGTAAGGCAGAATCCCAAAGAGTGGTTGGCGAACATTTCCGTATGGCGGTTGCCAATCCTCACGGCTGTTTCGAGGCCCATGTGCATGTCGATTAGCCCGAGGTCAAAGTCGCATGTATAGATCCTGCAGTGACCCATCATGATCCGGTTTGATACGGCGATCCGCGTCAGGCCATGCGCGTCGCAAAGATCGACGCAGCCAGCGAAATGCCGCAGCGCCGTAGCCATGCGACAATCCATGTACTGAGCGTCCGCCAAACCGCTCAGAGCGCGTGCCTGCCATTCCGGAGAATCGGCGCGGCGTGATGCTTCAAGAGCCTGTTCATGCTCGCTGCGGCACGCAGTCAAATTTCCGCGTGCGAAATAGAGATTGCCGCGGAGATAGTGAATCTCGGCAAGCGTCGGGTCACCACGGAATGTGTTCGCGAGCGGCTCTGCTTCGGCAAGCGTCAGGAAGGCATCGTCGATCCTGGCAATCAACCGGTTGGATGCCGCGCACCCTAACAGCGCGCGGCAACGATCCGCAGCATCTTCAGCAACCCCCAGCGCCCGGAGATAGGCCTCCAGTGCATCAGTACCTCGTCCGGCATCCTGATGCAGGTCACCGAGCAGAATTGCGAGGTTGAACGAATCGCGTTTGTCGGTGGCCAGCGCCAGGCCGCGTATCGCAAGTGTAACGGCCTGATCCTGGCGGAAGAGACTCGCCTGCGCCTTAGAGGCTAGGAAATAGGCGTGGGCCGCTTCGCTATCACCTGCGCGGTCGAGGTGTTCGGCCCGCAACACGGGATCATCGACAAAGATCGCGGCTGCGGCACGATGGAGTTCTCGGCGCCGCGCGTGGGTGAGCGAGCTATAGACGCCTTCGCGCACCAACGCATGAACGAACACGAGCCCATTCCGGGCTGGCCGCACGAGAACGGTTCGCACCAGAGTGTCGCAGGAGTATTGCGGTTCCTGCAGCAGTACCCTGAGATGAGCCAGACTGAACAGCTGGCCGAGAACCGAGGCTGTCTGGATGGCGCGACGATCGCGAGCAGATAGAAGATCGGTCCGGGCAAGCACAACGCTTTGTATCGATGCAGGGAGGCGTCCGTCGGTCAGGTCCCCGGCGCCGCGCAGCAATTGTTCGAGAAAAAGCGGATTGCCGCCCGCCCGCTCGACGCATTGGGCGGCAAATGTGTCAGTATCAATGAATTGGCGTGCAATGGTCAACGCGTCGTCAGGGGTGAGCGGCGAAAGGTCGATTGTTACCACCGTCCCGCGACCAGTCATGGCGCGCCAACGTGCGTCCAGAGGATCGCCTTCCGGACGTGTGGTCATCACAAGCACGGTCCGACTTTCAGCGGTCGCGCGGGTAATCGCCGCGAGCAGGCTAAGCGTTTCCTCATCAGCCCAATGGACATCCTCGATCGTTACGAGGAGCGGATGACGGTTCGCCGACGCCGCCACAAGAGCGTTGACAACCCGTTCCTTGCCAAGCGTCCGCGCCATTCCGTCCATCGCGTGATAGAGCGTCCGGGTGGCTTCGAGCTGCGGTGCCTCGAGCAGATCGCGCAGATAGAGCGCATCGTCGGGCTCCAGCTGCGCATTCAGCCGCGTTGCCTCGATCGCATCTTCGACCGCGTCCGGCATTGGATCGCGACCAAGGCCGAGCAGGCCAGCCAATACGGTGCGGACGGCGCCGTGCCCACGCGCTGTCCCGAAATCGAGAACAAAGCCGGCGTGAGACGTCATTCCGGATGCCACAGCGATCGACTGTAGCTCGTCCACAAGTCGTGTCTTGCCGATCCCGGCTTCACCGCGAATCAACAGGGCGGTCCCGGATGCTCCCTTGACGCACGCATCCAAGCTAGCCCGAATCTGGCCGAGTTCGGATCGACGGCCAACCAGGGCATGTGTGCCCAATGCTGCCTTGCTAGCTCCCGTTAAGCGCCAAGCGTCAACGGGAAGAGACAATCCCTTCAGCGCCAACGGTCCCAACGGTTCATAGGCCGCCACATGCTGCGTCGCCTGATAGACGGCATCGGAGACGAGGGTTTCTCCGCTGACGGCTCGATCCAGAAGCCGCGCGGCGACGTTCGCAGCCTCGCCCGTGACCGTATAGCCGCGATGGTGCCGGCTTCCGACGGCGCTTGCGATGACTTCGCCTGTGGCTATGCCGACATGTACGGCGAGGGGAGAAGAAAGGCCGGTTGCGAGACCGGGCACACCGGCCTGAATCTCGAGTGCCGCGCGCACGGCGCGCTCAGTGTCGTTGCCACGGGCGAGGGGTGCACCGAAGAGCGCCATCGCCGCATCGCCTATATGCTTGTCGATCGTTCCCCCAAACTGGTCGATGATCGAATCGACAAGCGCGAAAAAGCGCTCCAGTAGCGAGTGCACCTCTTCCGGATCCAGCTCCGACGAGAGGTGCGTATAGCCAACCAGATCGCAGAACAGTACGGTTACGGGGCGACGATCGCTTTGCGGCTCGGCGACGGGCCTAGTCTTGGTCGCAGCGAGGCTGTCGTCGCCAAGCGGAAGACCGCAGCCGCCGCAGAACTGCTCGGTTGCTTCGTTGGCGAAGCCGCAGGCTTGGCAGGGGACGGGCAGAGCCGAACCGCAAGACGCGCAAAATTTGCGTCCCGCCCGATTCTCGACAGTGCAGCTCGTGCAGCGCACGGCAATGGACTCCTGTCTTCACGAGGATGAGCCGGCCGCGTGATCCTCGCAAGCGCGTGATGCTGTTAGGCACGGCCATGCTTGCCGCGAAATGGTCCGGCAGGCAGGTCGGTCGAATTGTCGGCGTCTAGACATTACAGTGCAATTTCAATTGGTTCGGCGTTTTGTTCGGAATGGCGCGTGCGCTCGCTAGCTCGTGACGCGTTCGCCGCGTCCATAGACGAGCAGCATCAGGATGATGACGAGGCCGTAGATCACCTGTCGGCCGGCCTCGGGCATTTCCATGATCGACAGCACGCTGTTGAGCAGCACGATCAGCACCACGCCGACCAGCGTGCCGAGATAACGGCCGCGACCTCCCAGGATGTTTGTGCCTCCGATCACGACCGCTGCGATCGCAGGCAGCAGATAGGCGTCGCCCATCGCCTGATAGGCCTTGGTGGAATAGCCGGCGAGCAGCACGCCGGCGAGCGCGGCCGCGAGACCGCAAAGCACGAAGCAGATGACGGTGACGCGTCGCGTATCGACGCCGGCCAGATAGGCAGCAGCCTCCTTGTTGCCGATGGCGTAGATGTAGCGGCCGAGCGGCGTGCGCTGCAGGATGACGACCACCAGCACCGACACCGCGGCCCAGACGAACAGGGCGTCGGGAATGCCGAGCGTATGTCCCGAGGCGAGCGTCTGCATCAGGTCCGTGGCGGCGGTCTGGGGCGCATAGCCGCCGGTATGCGCCACCATGAGGCCGCGCATCACCGCATTGACGCCCAACGTGAAGATCATCGAGGGCACGCGCAGATAGGCCACCCCGATGCCGTTGACGAGGCCGACCAGAAGGCCGACGCCGAGCCCGACCGGAATCGCGAGCGGTCCGCCGATCGACGTCGCCATCATGGCGGCGGCCGCCAAGGTCCAGGGCACCGACAGATCGATCTGGGCGATCAGGATCACGATCATCATCCCGGCCGCGACGATGCCGAGGAAGGCGCCGATCTGCAGCTGCTGCAGCAGATAGGTCGGCGACAGCAGCGGCGCGCTGCCGAAATGCGCGATCGTATAGGTGGTGCCCGCCACCAGGATGACGAGGATGAACAGGGCCGCGATCAGGATCGGGCGGTCGTCGCGCGAGAGGCCAAGGCTCGAACTCCAAAGGCTCATCGTCGTCATCGGAAGAGCTCCAGCGTGTTCCTGACGCGCAGCATGCCCAGCGCGCCGATGCTGACCGCCGCCAGCAGGATCAGGCCCTCGAACAGCGGCTGCAGCAACGGGGCGATGTCGAAGATGCGGAAGAAGAAGGAAATGACGCGCAAGATCATGGCGCCGAAGATCGAGCCGATGGCGCTGCCGGTGCCGCCGAGCAGCGAGGTGCCGCCGATGACGACCGAGGCGATGGAGTTGAGCGTATAGGCGCCGGCCTGCGGAATATCGGCGTTGCCCGACGAGGTCTGGATGGCGAGAAACAGCCCGCCGCAGCCGGCGAAGAAACCGCCGAGCGTGAAGGCCGCGATCTTGGCGCGCTCGATCGGAAGCCCCGACATGTAGGCCGCTCCTTCGGCCGAGCCGACCGCATAGACGGCGCGGCCCGTGACCGAGCGCCGGAACGGCACCCAGACGAGGAGCGCGATCAGGGCCAGCAGCACGAAGGGTACCGGGATCCAGGCGAAGGGCGCGAACCAGCCCGCCGCGCCATCGTCGAAGATGTGGACCGTCGAGGCGAAATCGCCGAGCGAATTGGTCAGCGCCCAGTTGAGGTCCTCGTCGATCTTGCCGCCCGGGGTCGGCCGCAGGAACAGCGCGATGCCGATATAGACGGCGCCGGTGGCGAGCGTCGCGATGATCGGCTGGATGCGCCCATAGACGACGACGCAGCCATTGATGAAGCCGGCGAGCGTGCCGATCGCGAGGCACACGGCGATGCCGATCAGCATACCGTTGATGCCGCCCGGAAAGGTGCCGAGGCCGAGATGCAGGCCGAAAATCTCGAGATGCAGCGGCGTGCCGCCCGCCGTGCCGACCAAGAAATAGCTGGCAAAGCAGCCCACCATGGTCATCACGGCGCCGACCGAGAGATCGAGCCCCGACATCAGCACCGGCACGGTCTGGGCCATGGCGAGCATGGCGAGCGCGAAGATCTCGTCACCATTCTGCACCAGCACGGCCGAGGAAAAGCCTTTCGGATGCGCCAGGTTGTAGAGCAGATAAAACACGCAGAACAGCAGGATCGCGGTGGCCAGGCCGACATTCTGGCGCAGCCTGATGGCGAGATTGTCAAGCATGGGCTGCCCCGGCTGCGGCGTGAGACGACATTGCTGCATCGATGTTCAGCGCGCTCGCGATGATGTTGGTCTCGGTGAGCTCGGCGCCTTCGAGCTCGCGCACGATGCGCCCGCCATACATGATGGCGACCCGGTCGCAGCAGCCGATCAGCTCGTCATAATCGGTCGAGTAGAACAGGATGGCGGCGCCCTGGTCGGCGAGCTCGCGCATCAACCGGTAGAGCTCCTGCTTGGTGCCGACATCGATGCCGCGCGTCGGATCGTTGAGCAGGATGATGCGTGGCTCGGTCATCAGCCATTTGGCGATCACCACCTTCTGCTGGTTGCCGCCCGACAGGGTCGAGACCGCATCGCTGGGTGCGCCGATCTTGATCTGCAGCCGGGCGATGCCGCGCGCGACCGCGGAGCGCTCCTTGGCGGGATCGACGAAAGGCCCGGTCGAGATGGCATCGAGCGATGCGATCGCCAGATTGTCTGATATCGACATCGGCAGCATCAACCCTTCGGTCTTGCGATCCTCGGGCACCAGCGCGATGCCGACCGCGCGCGATTTCGCGGCCGCCGGAGAGCCGGGGCGCACCTCGCGGCCCTCGACCGTGATGCGCCCGGTGACGCCGCGCAGCACGCCGAACAAGGCCAGCAGCAGCGATTTCTGGCCCTGCCCATCGAGGCCGCCAAGGCCGACGATCTCACCGGCACCGACCTGAAGCGAAACGTGGTCGAGATGCTTCTCCCAGGACAGGTTCTCGAGTCCCAGCATCGGTGGCCCTGGCCCACGCACCGGCTTTGCCGGATATTGGGTGGCGATGTCGCGCCCGATCATCAGCTGAACGATATCGGCGGTCGAGCGCACGCCCTTGTCGAAGGTCTCGATATGGCGTCCGTTGCGGAACACGGAGGCCCGGTCGGCGAGCGCCTCGACCTCGTGCATGCGGTGCGAGATGTAGAGAATGGCGACACCCTCGGATTTGAGTCTTGCCAGCATCGCATAGACCTTCTCCACGTCGGCGCTGGTGAGAGCCGAGGTGGCCTCGTCGAGGATCAGGAGCTGCGGCCTCTGGCCGAGAGCCTTGGCGATCTCGACCATCTGGCGCCGCGACAGCGGCAGGTCGCGCACCCGCATCAAGGGATTGACGTCCTCGCAGCCGATCTCGGCCAGCAGGGCCTCGGCGCGACGGCGCTGCGCCCTGGCATCGATGAGGCCGAACCGCCGCGGCGGCGAAGCGATCGAGATATTGTCCGCCACCGAGAGATCGGGCATCAGCGACAGCTCCTGGAAGATGCAGACGACGCCGGCCGCGTTGGCGGCGGACGGCGTCGCGAAGCTGACGTCTTGACCGGCGAGACGCATGCCGCCGGCATCGGGCTGGACCACGCCGGCGATGATCTTGATCAGCGTCGACTTGCCGGCACCGTTCTCGCCGAGCACCGCATGGATCTTGCCGCGCTCGCAGGCGAAGTCCACGCCTTCGAGGGCGCGTACGCCACCATAGCGCTTGGAGATGTCGGACAATGTGAGCAAGGCGCGTTCCGCCAGGACAGCATCCTGCATCGGGCGCGCTCAGGCAGTCACGGCCTGGCGGATGCCAGGCCGTGACTGATGCATAGAGGCAGGGGTCACTGGGTGTTCTTCTCGCTCTGCGCCATGATCTCGGGCGCCGTGAAGTTCACCCCACAGGGCAGGAACTGGTTCGGAGCGAAGAAGTTGGCGTTGAGGTCCGGCCAGTAATTCGTGCCGGACTTGAGATCCTTGTAGGTCGCGACCGGGATCGGGATCGAGATCAGCTGCGGCATGACATTGCCCTGCAGCGCCGAGATCGCGGCCTTGGTGGCGATGGCGACCAGCGCGGGCGACTGTCCGTAGGACATGCCCTTGAGGCCTTCCTTATTGTGATCGGCAATCTGCTTGCGGAATTCGTTCTCGCCTTCGCCCGACATCGGCACGAAAGGATGCTTGGCGGCCACCATCGCCTGCACGGTGCCGTCCGACCCGCCTTGCGTGAACACGCCGTCGAAATGGCCGTGCACGGCGAGCGCATCGGCTGTCACCTTCTGCGAGGTGCCGGTGTCCCAATTGCCCACCACCTCGGTGATGTT
>WNGQ01001696.1_pt1 | contig 22634 bp, 9 predicted proteins | sample 5407661 | NCBI WGS metagenome assembly WNGQ01 (sample SAMN13153382, study PRJNA577476) | soil metagenome | isolation source: 60 cm soil or saprolite under Garry oak tree replicate 2 | place: USA:California | collected 2016-06-15 | reverse complement strand
CGACCTTTGGAAAACGATCCAGAAAATGGAGAAGACCTCCCGCCGAATCCTCTTTGAAAGCCGGCCTCACACCGGCCGACGCAAACGCTTGAGCCACAAAGTTTTGGGCCTTATCTAAGTGCCATTCAGGACTGACACTCAATCGGAATTCCTGGCCCGACGCGTGGCGCAAATACTTGAATCCAGCACCGACTGGGAGGGCAACTACGCTGTGGTAGATGAGCACTCGATCCGCTTGCGGCCATTACGGCAGCGCCATGATTAATAGTCCAATTCTGCAGGAAATCGTCCGCAAGTTTTTCCATTGAAGTTTCCGAGCCTGGCCGTCAGTAAAAACTCCCTTGCTCACCGCGCGCGACGCGGTTCCCGCGCCTTTCCCTGCACGGAAACAAAGTAATGGGTCAGTAGGTGCGAAAAAATTGGCAGAAAGCGCCAAAACACAAAGTGGACACGTTGGTCATCAACGACTTACGCCGGCGGATTTTGGCGGTTTTCAATTATTTCACAGCTTCTCAGTGACGGCGGACTACAACGTTATCGGAGTGCGCCCGTCCTCGGGCGCAGCGAGCACCGGTTGTTCCGATGCGTCCGATTTGCTTGGGGCTCGCTCGCGCTCCGACATTGCTGCGCCCGAGGACGGGGGCACTCCGCCGAGGCGATCCCCCGCCGTCGCTGAGAAGCTGTGAAAAAATTAAAAATTCCTGAAAATCATCTTAGCAAATCCTTGATTTGATTATCAACAAAGATTTTTTGCGGTTCAGCGAGTTTTGTATTTTTTTCACAGCTTCTGACGCATTACAAAAAAAAGCAAAAAACTGTTGACGGAATTTGGGGACAATCTAGTTTACTTCGTTCCGGTAACTCCGGAATTCGCCAGGGGGCCCGACAACGCGGCTCGACATTACTGTATAGAAGCGGAACGTCAAATGGATCCAAAGAAAACAGCCGGAGAAAGACAACGAGCCAGCGCTGCAGCGCGCTGTCTGGCGTTGTCCCGCGTTGCTTCGCCAGTCCAATGAAAGCGCGTAGCCGCGAAAAAGCGATTTCGACCCAGGGCATCAGGGGTACGAGAGGCAAGCCGCAGTCCAAATCGAAAGTTCGGATGCTCTCGGGCATTCGACCTAAGGCAGGTGTCCCAAGACGGGCTGCGGCGCATGGGCCAGGCTCAGGGTCTCAATGGCCAGCGTCCGCCGAACGGCTGCAAAAACCCGGCGACAAGCTGCCACTTAGCCGCCAATCCGGACGGGATTCCAAAGTCCGCTCCGGCACACGCTGGGTGCGGGCCCGCTTTCCGATCGTGGGCATTGGCGCATCCGCTGGCGGGTTGGAGGCCTTCACGCGGTTGCTGCAGCATTTGCCGGGCGATACCGGCATGGGATTTGTGCTGGTGCAACATTTGGATCCGGCGCACGCCAGCGCGCTGACTCAGCTTCTGGCCCGAGCCACTGCCATGCCGGTGCGCGAGGTCAGTAACAACCTGCGCGTCAGGCCCAACCACGTGTATGTCATTCCGCCCAACACTGCCATGGCCATCGCACGCGGCAGGTTAAAACTGCAGCCGCGCCCGCAGACCAGCGCGGCACATCGGCCGATTGATTTTTTTCTTGAGTCGCTGGCCCGGGATCGGTGCGAGCGGGCCATTGGCATAATCCTCTCCGGCACCGCCTCGGACGGCACGTTGGGACTGGAAGCGATTAAAGCTGAAGCGGGGATTTGCTTTGCCCAGGATGAATCGGCCGGATACGACTCGATGCCGCGCAGTGCCATCGCGGCCGGCTGCGTGGATTTCGTTCTCTCGCCGGAGAACATCGCCAAAGAACTGGCGCATATCGCCCGCCATCCTCACGTTGTGGCCGTGGCGCCCCGGCTTCCCGAAGACGCAGAGGAGCTTGAAGCTGCGCTGCGCGCTGGTGGACCAAGCCGTGGGCGTTCCCAAGCCAAGGGCGGGCCCGGCGAAGGGGAGGAAAACGGTTTCAAGAAAGTTCTGCTGCTGTTGCGCGCCCACTCGTCAGTAGATTTTTCTTCCTACAAAGTCAGCACCATCCATCGGCGCATCAACCGGCGGATGGTGTTAAACAAACTGACGACACTGGAGGCCTACGCGCGGATGTTGCGCGGCAATGCCAGTGAACTGGACGCGCTTTATTCGGACCTGCTCATCAGCGTGACCAGCTTTTTCCGCAACCCGGAGGCCTTCAAGATTTTGAAGCAGGCGGTTTTTCCCAGGCTCATCGAGAAAAAGCTCGACGGGCCGATCCGGGTTTGGGTGCTGGGTTGTTCGACCGGCCAGGAAGCTTATTCGCTGGCCATGGCGTTCACGGAGGTTTCCGACCGCGTCGCCCACGCGCGAAGGCTTCAGATTTTCGCCACTGACCTCAACGAGGCGCTGCTGAATAAAGCGCGCGCCGGCCTATATACCAAAGGCCAGGTGGAGGACGTATCGCCCGAACGGTTACGGCGGTTCTATGTCGAGGAGGACGGCGGCTACCGCATCAGCAAGTCCCTGCGGGACACGGTCATCTTCGCCCGGCAAAATCTCTTGAGCGACCCGCCGTTCTCGCGCATGGACCTCATCAGTTGCCGCAACCTGTTGATCTACCTGCAAACCAGCTTGCAGATGAAGGTGGTGCCAACGTTTCATTATGCCCTCAGGCCCAATGGATTTCTCTTCCTGGGCGCATCCGAGTCAGTTGGCGCGTGGAAGGACCTGTTCGACCCGATCGACAAGAAGCATAAGATCTATCTCAAAAAGTCGGGGCCGACACCCGCGATGCATTTGCACTTCGTTCCCCGGCAGCCGGCGGCGGAAAAAGGATTCCCCACTTCCAAGCCACCCGCGGCGCCGGAAGGTTGGTCCCTCGAAAACAACGCCCAGCGCGAAGCTGACCGCGTGGCGCTTAACCGCTATGCCCCGGCTGGCGTCCTGGTCAACGTCGAACTGCAAGTCTTACAGTTCCGGGGCGATACCAGTCCTTATTTGAAACCGGCCACTGGCCGGGCCAGCTTCAACGTCCTAAAAATGGCGCGCGAAGGTTTGCTGTTGCCGCTGCGCGCGGCTCTCAACAAGGCGAAGAATCAAAACAAAGCGGTGCGCAGGGAGAATGTGCGCGTCAATGAAAATGGCCGGAGCTGTACCGCCAACATTGAAGTCGTCCCGCTCAAGAATCTCAAGGAGCGCTGCTATTTGATTTTCTTCCAGGACACCCCTCTGCCGGTCGGACGGGACGAGGGAGAAGCCTCCCGCGGCGGGGGTGGGGTGTTGACTTCTCTGAAGCCGGCCGAGGGTGCTCCCGCTCCCTTGGGAGGGGAGAGGGCCAGAGTGAGGGATGAACTTGCTGGCGCGCGCCGTCGCATCGCCGAGTTGGAGCGCGAACTGGCCGAGACGCGCGATTATCTTCAATCCATCCAGGAACAACACGAAGCGGCCAACGAAGAGATCCAGGCCTCCAACGAAGAAGTCACTTCCGCCAACGAGGAGTTGCAGAGCCTCAACGAAGAATTGGAAACCTCGAAGGAAGAACTGGAGTCGGCCAACGAAGAGTTGACCACCGTGAACGAGGAAATGGCCAATCGGAACATCGTCCTGCACCAGCTCAACAGCGACCTGGTGAATCTCCAAAGCTCGACCAACCTGGCCATTGTGTTGCTCGGACGCGACCTGACTATCCGTCGGTTCACCTCGGAGGCAGAAAAACTGTTCAGACTGCTGGCCACCGACCTGGGGCGGCCGCTCAGCGCCCTGCGACCCAGCCTCGACGTGCCCGACCTGGAGGGATTGATTGTCGAGGTCATTGACACCGTGCGCGAGGTAGCGCGCGAGGTGCGGGACAAAGACGGGCACTGGTATTGGCTGCGCGTGCGCCCCTACTTGAGCCTGGACAACAAGGTTGACGGGGCGGTGCTGGTGGTGGTGGATATTGACGCGCTCAAACGGACCGAGCAGGCCATCCGCGAAGCGCGGGCGTACGCCGAAGCTGTCATTCGCACCGTGCCCGACCCATTGATAGTCCTGAGCGCCGACCTGCGCATCCACTCGGCCAACCATGCGTTCTACAACACCTTCAAGGTTTCGCCGGTGGAAACCGAGGGCCGCTCGATCTTTGAATTAGGCAACGGCCCTTGGAATATGCCCAAGCTGCGCGAACTGCTCGAAGAGCTCATTCCGCAGAACAAGTTCTTTAACGACTTCGAGGTCGCGCACGACTTTGAACGGATCGGACGCCGCATCTTTCTGGTCAATGGCCGCGTGCTGGAGGAGGCTGAAGGCAGGCCGACGATGATTCTTTTGGGAATCCAGGACATCACCGAGCGCAAGTTGTCCGAAGAAGCGCTCGCTCGAGCCCAACAAGAACTCCAACAACACGCGCAGGGCCTGGAAAAGACCGTCGCCGATCGCACGGTCGCGTTGCGGGAAACGGTCCACGAGTTGGAGGCATTCTCCTACAGTATATCGCACGACCTGCGGGCGCCGCTGCGGGCCATGAACAATTTCGCTCAAATTCTGCACGAAGGCTACGCCGCGCAGCTCGACGCTGCGGGGCGCGATTATCTGCAGCGCATTTCCGCGTCGGCCGCGCGTCTGGACAGGTTGATCCAGGATGTGTTGAACTACACGCGCGTTCTGCGCGCTGAGGTGCCCTTGATCCTGCTCGATTTCGACAAATTGGTCCGGGTACTGGTGGAAAGCTACCCGGATTGGCAGCCGCCCCAGGTGGACATTCAAATCGAAGGCACCCTGCCGCCCGTGTTGGGCCACGAAGGTTTTCTGACCCAATGCGTCTCAAATCTGTTGGACAACGCCATCAAATTTGTTGCGCCCGGAGTCCAGCCGCGGATCAGGATCTGGGCTGAACCAGGCGAAACGCGCGTGCGGATCAATTTCCAGGATAATGGCGTCGGCATCGCGGCGGAAAACCGTTCGCGGATTTTCCGCATGTTCGAACGGATTCACCCCGCCGCCGAATACGAAGGCACCGGCATCGGCCTGACGATTGTGCGCAAAGCAGTCGAGCGGATGGGCGGCAAGGTGGATTTTGAATCCGAGCCAGGCCAGGGAAGCAAGTTTTGGATCGAACTGCGGACGGGCGAGGGCTAAACCCAGGCAGTTGCTGAGAGTCGGGCGGCTGGAAGCCGCGGCAACTGTCAGGCTGGAAGCCTGACCCACAGGCTCCAGGATGGGCTAAATACAGGCAGTTGCTGAGAGTCACCAATCTCAGCACAGCCGCGAACTGCCGGCGGACCCATTCTACGTTTGAAATGCTGAAATGCTGAGAAGCTGAAACGCTGAAATCAGGATGGCCAATCGGAACGCAGCAAAACGCTGAGCATGACCCGGGCAATTCTGCTGGTCGAAGACGACGAAAATGATGGCCTCATCATGACGATGGCCCTGAGAAAGGCCGGCCTGACCTGCTCCATCTGCCTGGCCAGGGACGGTCGCGAAGCGCAGGATTATTTGAGCGGCGCTGGAAAATTCGCCGACCGCCTCGAGTATCCGCTCCCCTACGTGGTATTGCTGGATTTGAAGTTGCCGCTGCTGCCGGGTCTGGGGGTTCTAAAATGGCTGCGCGAGCGGCCTGAATTCGACTCCACTATTGTCCTTGTGCTCAGCTCCTCGCCCATGCCTGAGGATATCCAGGGCGCTTATCGTCTCCGTGCCAATGCCTATCTGGTCAAACCCTGCAGCGTCGAAGCACTCCAACTCATGGCTCGAGCCATCAAAGATTTTTGGTTCACCCATAATCAGCTTCCCTCGGGCTCTGAGTAATGTTCCCTGGGGCTACTTCTTTCCGTCTTTCTTCTTCTGGTCCTTCTTCTCTTCGGTCTGGGGCGCTTCGGCGGGGGCGCCGGCGTTGAGTTGGTTGAGCAGAGCCTCGGTCATGTCGTTCTCGTTACTGGTGTAAAGGACGACGGGCGTGTGCGTGGCCTCTTCAGCGGTGGTGTCCAACACCATCGAGTAACCCGCTGACTTGGCCTTGGCATTGAGCACGTTGCGGATTTCGGCCACGATATTGTCGCGCATGCGCCGACGCTGCTCGTCAATCGTCGTGGTGGCCTGCGTCCGATATTGCTTAATGCTGTCTTCGGTGTCTTTGAGCAGCTTGAGTTTGTCTTCGGCGGACTTTTTACGCTTCTCCCGTTCCTCCTGGGAGAGGGCCTGGTTGTTGGCGTCGCTGAGCAGGTTCTGGTATTCGGTCTTGGCCTTGGTGTAATCCTGGACCATGTTGTTGTATTCCTTTTCCATGTCCGCCGCCCGGTCTTTGAGCGCGGCATCGGCCTGCTTTGTCTTCCAATAATTGTCGAATACCTTGCGTAGATCGACCGTGGCAATGCGGCCCTGGGCCCAGGCCGAGCCGCTCATCAGCCAAATCAGCAGCAACCCCGGGAGGATTTTGCGTAACCAAGTCTTCATAGTGAGAGGGAACCAGAATTTGCCGGCATCGCCAACCGAAAACTGCCCTCGTTCATCTCTTCAACAGGGCTGGTTCAAGATGGTGTAGCAGCTGACGTAAGGAGGCTCTGATCAAGTCATTTTCCGTAATGAGCCTCCTTACGTCGGCTGCTACATCTTCTTGGGGCGTTCTTGAATTGGCCCTCATCTTTTCAAGCGGAAGAAGTCAGCGCTGTTCGTCGTCGGCAGAGTAACGGTGTGCAAGCCGTTGGTAGCCGGCGGCGCCTGCAAAACCGTCGTCCAATTCGTGCTCGCTGCCAGATTGGTGTTGGATTCAAGCGCGAATTCCGGCCCGAACGCACGCCATTGCAGTTGAATACGACTTCCCGCTTGAACGACGCTTAGCACAGGTTGCGCCTGCCCGGTGATTTTGGCCAGGAATGCATCGTCGGCGCCCCCGCCGAAAGCTGCTGCGAAGGCGTTGAAGGTCGGGAAGTTGGTCGAGGCGGTTTCGCCTGTGATGTAGGCGTTGCCCGCGGGGTCCGCCGCAATTCCAAGCCCGAAATCGTCGCTGCTCCCGCCGAGATAGGCCGAGTAGAGAAAGGCCGACGCATCCGCATTGATGGCCGTCACGAACGCATCGGTCGCCCCGTTGTTGGTCGCGCTCAAGAACCCGAGCGTGTTCGTCGCCGGCAAGTTGGTGGAGGTGGTTGATCCCACGATGTAAGCGTTTCCGGTCGGATCCACGGCCAGGTCCCAGCCCTGGTCCAGGCCATCGCCGCCGAAGACGACCGAACCTCTGAACAGCAGGGAACCACCGCTGGCGGGGAGGGTGGAGAATCTGGCCAGGAACGCATCGGTGCCGCCGAAGGAATCGACGCCGCGCGTGCCGGTATAGACGGTGGCTGAGGAGCCCGGAGAAATGGCCAGGACCGTGATGTTGAGCGCCGTCAGACCGTTGGTGGCAGGACTCCAAGTGCCGCCACTGTTGAGGCTCTTGAACAAGCCGTTGATCGTCCCCGCATAGACAGTGGCCGGCGCCGCCGGGTCAATGGCCAGGGCAGTGACAATGACATTGGAATCGCCTAAACCGGTATTGATAGCCGTCCAGTTCGTAGCGGCGTCGGTGCTCTTGAATAGTCCCTGCTGGGTGCCGGCGTAGAGTGTCGAGGGTGTGCTGGGATCGACGGCCAGAGCCTGGGCCAGCAGATTGGTCAAACCATTGTTGAACGCGCTCCAGCTCGCGCTTCCGTCGGTGCTGCGATAGACCCCGCCAAACGTGGCTGCATAGAGTGTGGACGGGTTGGTCGGATTCACGGCCAAATCGTTTACCACCAGGCCGCCCAGACCGGCGCTGCTCCAGGTTGTAGCCGCGTTGGTGCTCTTGAACACGCCGACCTCGGTGGCGGCATACAGCGTGGCCGGCGACTGTGGGTCGAGGGCGAGTTTGCTGACGCTTTGGCTTACGATTCCGGTGCTGCTCAGCGTCCAGTTGGTGCCGCCATCCACGCTCTTGAGGAGGTTGCCGGCCGCACCGGCGAGGAGGATGTTGCCGGCCAGCCCGGCATAAACCGTGGTGGGGTTAACGGGGTTGATAAGCAAGGCAGGCACAGGCTCCACGGTTTCAAAGACCAGTTGCCAGGTGGCCCCGCCGTCGGTGCTGCGAGCCACGCCGCGCCAGGTCCCGGCAAAGAGTGTCGTCGGGGCCGCTGGATCGATGACCAGGCTTTGAATCTGGTTGTGAGGTAGGCCACTATTGTCGGCGCTCCAAGTCGCCCCAGCGTCGGCGCTTTTGAAAACGCCGCCTGGATTTAGGGCACTCGGCGCGATCGGAAATCCCTGGGCTGATTGCGAGCCTGTGATGTAGATGTTGCCCGATGAGTCCAGCCTGAGGCGGAAGCCGACATCAGCGCCTTGCCCGCCCAAAAAAGTGGCGTTAGCCACCGTGCCGCCCGGATCGATGGTGGCCAGGAAGGTATCGCTGCCACCGGCAAAAAAGCGCTGAAACGCATTGGTTAAGCCGGGTAACAAAGCCGGAAGATTGGTTGGCCCCATAAAGATGGGAAAGTTGGTGGACTGCGTATAACCGGTCACGAAAACTCTGCCGGCCGAGTCAACGGCGATGCCATCGCCCTGGTCATCGTTGGTGCCGCCCAGGTAGGTGGAATACACAAAGGCCATTCCATTGGAACTAATCTTGGTTACAAACACGTCGCTGCCGCCAGCCAGGTCGCTTTGGAGGGCATTGGTTGGGAAGGTCGGGAAGTTGGTGGAGTCGGTGAAGCCGGTCACATACGCGTTGCCATTGGTGTCCACGGCGATGTCAAGTCCCTGGTCCTCGGCATCCCCGCCCAGGTAAGAAGAATAGATCAGGGCCGAACCGCTCGGATTGAGTTTCGTGACGAATGCATCGAACGGATAGAGGCCGAAGTACGGCTCGCCCACGCCGCTGATGTGGTTGCTGATGGCTGATTGAGTGGGGAAATTGGTCGAATCGGTGACGCCCGTCAGATAGGCGTTGCCCGCTCCATCCACGGCGATGGCCAGAGCCGCGTCATCGCCCTTGCCGCCCAGGTAGGTGAGGTAACACAGGTTCGAGCCGCGGTTGTCGAACTTGGCGACGAAAGCGTCTCCACCGCCGCCCGGCAACCCGCCGGCGTTGGTGGTTTGAAAAACACCAGCCGTCGCAGGCATGTCGCGGGACAGCGTTTCGCCGGCGATATAGACATTCCCATTGCCATCCAGCGCCATGTCCCAGCCGGTATCGCTGCCCGAACCGCCGAGGAAGGAGGAATAACTCAAAACCGGATCAATAACCAGCGGCCAATCAGGATCATAGCAGCCGAGTTCAAAAGCGACGGTTTGTGGGTCTTTAAGCCGGTAACTGCCAAGGACCGGCTTCCGCTCCGCGCCAATCACCTGATAAATGACCGGCAGACGCTGCCGCACCTGGGTGGCGCCAAGACGCAGCACCAAATCGCCTTGTTGGTCAATCTGCAGTTGGTCGGCGCCCACGACGCGGAACGCAATCGCCCCCGCATCGGCGCCGGGCGCCACCACAAAGTCATATTCCATCTGCTGCTGGTTGCCGTAATAAACCAGCCTGATGCCCGGGTAAATGTCCTCGACCTGCACCTGCGCAAAAATCGGGACATTGGTTCGCCATCCCGCGGGTTGGTTGCCGATGAAATAGTTGAGCTTGCCAGGCAGCTCGGTCACGCCGCTAATCCGCGCCTGGGAATTGGCGCCGACGAATTGCCAATGGATTGTCTGGGTGTGGATTTTTCGGTGGCGCATTCGCTTGGCAGCCTGGTCACGTTCGAGGCCAAGCGGCGAATCAACCTTGGCCAGCGCCACCATCGCTTCGGTAGAGGTGAGCCGGAAAAGGCCGGCGCGGCTGCGCGCCATAAATTGGACCGCCTCGTTGGTCGTGGCGCGGTCCGCCTCAAAGTAAAGCGGCAGACCGGCCAGGGGCGCTGCCTGCTGTGCTGTGGCGCTCAGCACCATCAAAACTAGTACTGTGACAAACAAATTTCGAAACGTGGTAGGGCGCGTCACTCCGTGCGCGCCGTTGGGAAAGCTGTCTGCGGACCGCGGCGCGCACGGAGTGACGCGCCCTACCCGCGCACTGAACGACGTAACGAAACTTATTTGTCGCGGTACTAGCACGCTGCCGAAGTAGAAACCGGAGCGAAAAGCATTTTGATCGCGCATCTTAAAACTCCCGGGTATAGCCGACGCCAAACTGGAAGCGGCCCGAGCCGCTGTTGAATTGGTCGTGGTGAATAGGGATGCCGTAATCCAGCCGCAGCGGGCCTATGGGCAGGTTTAGCCGCAACCCGAGGCCCCAGTTATCACTGAAATTGCTGAACCGGTATTCGTAGGACTTAAGTTCCACGTCGCCAATGTCGTAGAAGAACGCAAAGCGCAGCCGCTCAATGATGGGGATGCTGTATTCGGCGGATCCAAACCAATAAGTGTCGCCGCCGATCGGCTCGGAGATGCCCGGCTCGCGCGGGCTGATGCTGCGATATTTGAAGCCGCGCAGCGAATAGAGGCCCCCCAAATAATACCGTTCATAGAACGGCACGTCCGCAGAGTTCCCGTATGCATCCACCACACCGGATCGCGCCCACAGTTCCAGTACATGTCCCGGGGCAAAGCCGCGGAAAAACCACGCGCTCCTCAATTCGAGTCGGTAAAAGTTCTTGTCTCCTCCGAGCGGCCCGCCGACCAACTCGGTGGACAGTTCGGTCCGCTGGCCTTTGCTGGGCAACAACACGCTGTTGCGCGTGTCATAGGCCAGGGACGCGCCGACTCTGGACAGCAGCGCGTAGCCGCCTTCTTTCAAGAGCGTTTGGGGAGCAGTCGGCGGCACGAGGACATACGTCGGATGCGGCCGGCCCAAGCCAGGCTGTGGCACAATGAGCGGCCCATGGGCGGAGCCGTTGAAGAGAATCCCGACGTCCTCCAGCGTGTAGCTGATGCTGCCCATGAGAAAATCGCTCCACAATGCCCGGGTCAAACTCACGCGCCCGCCGGTGCGGACCTCGTCGTACAAATTGTCCAGGCTTTGGAAACCCAATTCCCGGTGATACAAGTCCACCCCCAGCGCCAGCTTGCGGCCCAGGAACCACGGCTCGATGAACGAGGCGATATAATCCTGCCGCTCGGTGCCGATCTGCACCCGCAACCGGAATTTCTGGCCGCCGCCGGTGAAGGTCGGCGGGTGGAACAAATCGAAATTGCCCTGGCTCAGTTCCACAAAACCGACAATCGCGTCCACCGAACTGAAACCCGCCCCCAGAGACAGGTTGCCGGTGTTTTTCTCATCCACCCCTACGACGAGGTCCTTGCGGTTGGGCACATCGGTCGGCTCAGGCCGCGCGTCCACTTTCTCGAAGTACTGCAAGCCTTCCAGCCGTTGTTTGCTGACCTTGACCCGGACCATATCGAAGACTTCGCCCGGCGACACCGCCAATTCGCGGCGGATGACTCGGTCCTTGGTTTTGGTGTTGCCTCGGATGTCGATCCTTTCGATATAGGATTTCTGTCCTTCATCGAGCTTGAATTCAAGGTCCATCGTGCCCGTTTCGGTATTTGGGATCCGCTGCACGTTCAAATTCCGCGTAGAAGTGCTGACATCTATGTAGCCTTTGGCGCCGTAGAAATCTTCAACCGCCTCGATGTCCGCCGTCATCCCCTTGGGGGTGAAGATGTCGCCCACGTCCATCGTCAGCCCGTTGGTTCCCAGTTTGCCTTTCGCGCCTCTGGCGCTGTGGAGGCTTTGAAGCCCACGGGCGATTTCCGCCGTGCTGAAAAGCTTGTTGCCGGTGAACTTGACCGAGCCGACTTTGTATTGCACGCCCTCATAGACGTTCAACCGGATAATCAGCGTCCTGGGCGTCGGATTCAGGTACTCGACGTTCTTGATCTCGAAATCTATGTAGCCGTGGTCGCGGTAATAGTCTTTGAGCTTTTCCTGGTCCTCTTCAAACTGTTCATCTTTGAGGACGCCGCTGCTGGTAATCCAGGAAAACATCCAGTGTTTGCGGGTCTTAATTACTTTGCGCAATTTCTTTTGCGGATAGGCCTTGGCGCCGACGAAGTCCACTTCGATAATTTTGACCTTGGGACTTTCAGTGATCTCGAACGTGGCGGTGCCGCGTCCCGAATTCTCGTCAATGTTCAACACATACTTGACCTGCGTCCGTGGGTAGCCCGACTTTTGGTACATCTTCTGGATTTCCTGGCTGTCAGTGAACAGCTTTCGCTCGTCCAAGGGCTCGCCGACCTTGGAGGAGAGCTTCTTGCGCAGTTTGGCGTCCTTGAATTTGGAATTTCCCTGGAACTTGATTTCCGTCAGCCGCGGGTTGCCTTGCACGACGTAGGTGAGCGCCACGCCCTCCGGGGTGATCTCATCGGCCACGCGGATGTTATAGAACAAACCGGTCGCGTAGAGATTGCGCACGTCATCATCCACCGCCGTCCGCAGGTAGGGATCGCCCACCTTCACCCGGATGTTGGCGCGAATCAATTCGTCACTGACTCCGGCGGGACCCAGGTGTTTGATTTCGATTCTGGAAATCTTGAGCGAAGACGGCTGGCCACGCGCGTTTTGCGCCAGAGCGAGGAGCACAAATAGTCCGCAGCAGCGAAGCAATAGGTTGATCATCGCTCGGTCAATCAGGCAGGTCTTCGCTGCTTACTCTTGCTGCGCTTTCAAATCGAGTATAGGATTTGAGGAACGTTAAATTGACGTCGCCGGTCGGACCGTTGCGCTGTTTGGCAATCAACAAATTCACCGGCACTGCATCTTCTTGTGCGTCGCCGCCGCTTTCGTCATCGTCGCTGCTCGGTTTATATAGCAGACCCACTACGTCGGCATCCTGTTCAATCGCGCCGGATTCCCTCAAATCCGACAACCGGGGTTTGCGGTTTTTCTCGCGTTCCAGCTCGCGATTCAACTGGCTCAACACGACGACCGGCACGCTCAATTCCTTGGCCAGGGCCTTGATCCCGCTGGAAATGTCCGCGATCTCCTGCTGCCGGTTCTCAGCTCGGCGCGCAGTAGAATGGAGCAGTTGCAGGTAGTCAACGATGAAAAGCTTGACGCCGTATTGCTGATACATCCGGCGCGCTTTGGCGCGCAGTTGCAGAATGGAAAGGCTGGAGGAGTCGTCAATAAACAGCGGCGCATTGGCCAGCTTGCCCGCTGCGCCCGTCAGCTTGGGGAAGTCGCGCTCGGCCAGAAACCCATCGCGCACGTTGCGCAAATTGACCCGCGACCGCGAGCAAAGCATCCGCAAGACCAGCGACTCCGAAGTCATTTCCAGACTAAACACGCCCACCGGCAGGCGCTGGTCTATGGAGACGTGCTCGGCGATATTCATGGCCAGGCTGGTCTTGCCAACCGATGGCCGCGCGGCGATGACGATCATTTCACCGCCGTGCAGGCCGGTCGTCATCTTGTCCAGATCGGTGAACCCGGTCCCGAGGCCGGTCAACATGCCTTGGCGCTGGTGGAAATCCTCGATGGTGTTGATGGCTTTCTTGACCAATTCCTTGATCGTCGCGGTGTGGCTTTGCACGCGCGACTCGCTGATGCGCAGGATATCGCGCTCCACTTCATCCATCAGCGCGTCCACCTCTCCCTCGTAATCATACACCCGAGTCACCACCTCGGTGCAGGTGCGGATCATTTTGCGCAGCAGAAATTTCTCCTGCACGATGTCCAGATAATAGGCCAGGTTGGCTGCCGACGGCACCATGTCCGGCAGCGACGCCAGATAAGCCAGGCCGCCGACTTCATCGAGCAGTTGCTTGTTTTTGAGCCGCTGTTGGAGGGTAATCACATCAATTGCCTCACGGCTGTCGTACATTTCCAGCAGCGCGCTAAAGATCGTTTGGTGCCGCAAGTCGTAAAAGACTTCAGCGCCGGCTTTGAGTTTTTCGATGCTTTCCCCCAGGCAATCGTTGGGCGAGAGCATGATGCAGCCCAGCACTCCCTGCTCGGCTTCGGGGGAGTGCGGCGGCAGGCGCTCCACTCTAGTTACATCGGGCAGCGCGGCTTTGGGCGTGGGCTTTTGCTTGGACTCGGCTGGCGCGGGGACGTTTTGAGAAATTGAATCAATCATGGCGCTACAAGACGACAAATTTTTTTGCCAGGCAATTCTGTGTTATTCAAACTTAGTGACAAGTTTTTCACAATCTCTTGACAACCGGTCGCCGACGATTCAGGTTTGCGGCTAGTAGTCCACGACCACAACCGAAAGCCAAACCGAAGGAATCGGAACCATGAACAGAGTCATTCACTTTGAGATGTCACCATCGCTTGGCCGCAGCGTGAGTAACCGGTTAGTGACAGCGGGTAGGGCGCGTCAGTCCTCTGCGCGCCGCTGCAGGCCACAGAACGGCGCGCAGAGGACTGACGCGCCCTACCCGCTGTGAGTGAGGCCTTAGGAGCGTGAAGACTTCCTCATTGATACCCGGTTTAGCTGCGTGAAACCGATTCCCAGCAGGTCGGAGCCGCCATGAAAGCCCTGCTTTCGATTATTCTCCTTCACGCCTCCCTCGCCGCCGCCGTTCACGCGGATGAAGTCCTGTTTCAGGACGACTTCAAAGGCAAGCTGGGTGAAGGTTGGTCCTGGGTGCGCGAGCATCGCGCGGCCTGGCGAACGACCGAGCGCGGACTGGAGGTGCGCATCGAGCCGGGCAACCAGTGGGGACCGCAGAACGACGCCAGCAACGTGCTGGTTCACCCCGCTCCCGATGCTGCAAAAGGCGAGCTCGAGATCTGCGCCACCGTCCAGAACCGGCCAACCCATCAATACGAGCAGGTGGATCTCGTGTGGTACTATGACGACAGCAACATGGTGAAGCTGGGCCAGGAGTTAGTAGATGGCCAATTGAGCGTCGTTATGGGACGCGAGCAACGGGACAAAACCCATACCATAGCGATCATCCCGCTGGACTCCGCCTTGGTTCGTCTGCAGCTCTTGGTAAAAGGCAAGCAAATCCGCGGCCAATTCCGCGCTGGAAACGCCAAGGAGTGGCGGGACGTTGGCGAGTGTGATTTGCCCGCGCCCTCCGAAGGCGAGCCAAAGATCAGCCTGCAGTTTTACCAGGGCCCCGCCGATGCGGAGCATTGGGCGATGGTAACAGACTTCCTCGTTAAGCGAGCAGGCAAGTGACACGGCGCGGCCTGTTTTTTCGCGCGATTGAGTTAAGTTTTTCGAGGTTGTGGTTCGGGCTGGCAACTAGGCGGCAGATGGTTCCTCGGGGAAAGCGAAAAAGTTAAACTGCTTACATTGCTGAACAGGTGACGGACCTGTGGTCCAGTTCACCACCCTGTCCAAAAGAGGAACCGACAGAATCATGGCAGGACAGAATCATAAATCCTATGCAGTCAGGGATCAGGCCTCTGGACTGCCCAGGATATAAGCTCCTCCGCAGACCTCATATAAATGATTCTGTCCTGCCATGATTCTGTCAATTCTGTCATTAGGTTAACGCTTATGGGTCAGGACGCCACTGCCAAACGAGCCGTCGCGCGGCCACTTATCGGGCGAAATCTTTGCCGGAGATGTTCGAAAGCCAGATAGATGACCGGCGTGGTATAGAGCGTGAGCATCTGAGAGAGAATCAAGCCGCCGACCACGGCGATACCGAGAGGCCGGCGCAGTTCGGAGCCTGTCCCGAAACCTATTGCCAGCGGCAGCGCGCCCAGCAGCGCGGCCATCGTGGTCATCATAATCGGTCGGAAACGGATGATGCAGGCCCGGTAAATCGCCTCTTCGGGAGTCAAATTCTCGGCTCGCTCCACTTCGAGGGCGAAGTCAATCATCATAATCGCGTTCTTCTTGACGATGCCCATGAGCAGAATGATGCCGATGAACGAAACCAGCGACAAATCGTAACCGCAGAGCATCAATGCCAGCAAGGCGCCCACCCCCGCTGACGGCAGGGTCGAGAGAATGGTCAACGGATGAATGAGGCTCTCGTAAAGCATCCCCAAAACGACATAGACCGCCAGCAGCGCCGCAGCCAGCAACAGCGGCAAATTGGACATTGAAGACTGGAAGACCTGCGCTGTGCCTTGAAAGCTGCCCTGGACGGTGGCAGGCATGCGCAACTCTTGGGCCGCTTGTTGGATGAGTTCCGTAGCCCGTCCGAGCGAAACACCCGTCGCGACATTAAAGGAAATTGTTATGGCCGGAAATTGTCCCTGATGATTGACCGAAAGATTCGCATTGGCGGGCTGAAAGGTGGCCACTGCCGAGAGGGGAATTTGTTTGCCGGTGGTTGACTTCACGTAGATTTTTTGAAGGGCCGATGGCTCAAGCAAAAAACCAGGCTCGGCTTCGAGAATGACGTGATGCTGGTTGTACCGTTTGTACAGCGTGGAGACCTGGCGCTGGCCAAAAGCATCGTAGAGAGTGTTATCAATGGCCGTGGGCGAAACGCCCAGACGCGACGCTGCGTCCCGATCAATGACCACATTGCCCTGCAAACCGCGGGTTTGCTGGTCGCTGCTGACGTCCCGCAATTCCGGATACTGACGCAGCTTGTTCACCAACACTGTGGACCAATAATTGAGCTCTTCCAGGTCCCCCGCCTGCAACGCGTACTGGAATTGCGCTTTGCTCAGCCGGCCACCGACGCGCACGTCCTGCACCGCCTGCAAAAACAGCGCGATGCCCTCGACGCGCGATAGTTTCGTGCGCAGCCGATTGATGACCTGGTCGGCCTTAACCTTCCGTTCCCGGAGCGGTTTGAGTGTGATGAACATGCGCCCGTTATTGACGGTGGAACTGCCGGCGCCGGCGCCGATGAATGAACCGAGCGTCAGCACCGCCGGATCCGCCAGCACAATCCTGGCCACTCGGTCCTGGAGACCGGCCATGGCCAGAAATGAAATGTCCTGCGCCGCCTCAGTGGTGCCCATGATGACGCCGGTGTCCTGCTGTGGAAAAAAACCTTTCGGCACGGCGCGGTAGAGCCAGATTGTTCCGACCAACGTTACTACGGCAACGCCCAGCATAAAAATTTGATGGCGCAAAACCCATCTTAATCCTGCTTCGTAGGTTCCCAACAGGCCTTTGAACGCGCGCTCGCAGGCGCGGTAAAACATTCCAGGCTCTGCGTAAGAGGCCTCCGCGCGCAAAAAACGCGAGCATAACATGGGCGTGAGCGTCAGCGAAATGACCCCTGAAACGATAATGGCCGAACTCAGCGTGACTGCAAATTCGTGGAACAGGCGCCCAATCAGCCCACCCATGAACAGCAGCGGGATAAAAACCGCCACCAGGGACGTGCTCATCGAAATCACCGTGAAGCCGATTTGCCTCGCCCCCTTGAGCGCCGCCGTCAGCGTTGGGTCGCCCTGTTCGATGAAACGGAAAACATTCTCGATGACCACAATCGCGTCATCTACCACGAAGCCGACGGAAATGGTGATCGCCATCAACGAAAGATTGTCAATGCTGTAGTGCAGCCAATACATGAGGGCCGCTGTCCCGGCCAGCGCCAGCGGCACGGTGATGCAGGCAATGAAAGTAGGCCAGAAGCGCCGCAAAAAAACAAAAATGACCATGATGACCAGCGAAATGCTCAGCAAGAGCGAAAACTGCACGTCCTCCACCGAAGCGCGAATGGTGGTCGTGCGATCGCTGAGTTGGAAAATTTTTATCGAGGGCGGAATCCATTTCGTCAGTTGCGGCAGCGCCGCCCGAATTCGGTCAACGGTCTCGATCACGTTCGCGCCCGGCTGTTTGAAAACAATCAGCAGCACGGCAGGCCGAGTCCCGGCCCAACCCGCGACCCGTACGTTCTCGACCCCTTCGACCGCTCTGCCCAGCGAGCTGATTCGGATCGGGATGTTCTGTTTTTGGGTGATGATCAGGGACTGGTATTTTTCGGGATCGAAAAGCTGATCGTTGCTGGCCAGCGTGTAAGAGTTTCTCTCGCCATCGAAGCTGCCTTTGGGCGAGTCCACGTTGACTTGCCCCAACAGCGAGCGGACGTCCTCGAAACTCAACCCGCTCGAAGCCAACGCTCCAGGGTTGATCTGCACCCGAACGGCGGACTTTTCCGAGCCGCCAACGAAGACCTGGCTCACCCCTTCGACCTGGCTGAGCCGCTGGGCGACGATTTCATCGGCGCTTTCGTAAATCTGTGTGGGCGGCAGAGTCTCTGACGTCAACGCCAGGATCAGGATCGGCGCGTCTGCCGGATTGATTTTGTGGTAAATCGGCAGGTTCGGCAGATTGATGGGTAAATCAGTGGCCGCGGCGTTAATAGCGGCCTGCACGTCGCGCGCGGCGCGGTCCACGCTTCGATTCAGATCGAATTGTAGTGTAATCGAGGTCCCGCCCAGGGTGCTCACCGAGGTCATCTCGGAAACGCCTGAAATCTGGCCCAGCCGCCGCTCCAGCGGCGCGGCCAGCGAGGAGGCAACCGTGGCCGGATCGGCGCCGGGCAGCGAGGCCGAGACCGAGATGACCGGAAAATCAATGCGCGGCAGGGCGGCGACCGGCATGGAGCGGTAGGCGGCGATTCCAGCCAAAAACAATCCCAGCGCCAGCAGCGACGTGCCGACCGGTCGTCGAATAAAGGGCTGCGAAATGTTCATTTGAGCGCTGCCCCACCGGCCGGAAACTCTTTGAGTTCCGGCAAATGTGCCGCGCTGCGCCAGCGCCCGACCCAGCGGCCAAAACGGTCCAGATAAAGGTAAATCACCGGCGTGGTGTAAAGTGTCAGAAACTGCGAAAGCAGCAGACCGCCGACAATCGAGATGCCCAGGGGCCGGCGCAATTCCGAACCGGTACCGCGTTCCAACGCCAGCGGCAACGCCCCGAGCAGCGCCGCCATGGTGGTCATCATAATCGGCCGAAACCGCAGCAGGCAGGCCTGGTAGATGGATTTTTCCGGCGGCAACTTTTCTTCGCGTTCGGCGACCAGCGCAAAATCAATCATCATGATTGCGTTCTTCTTCACGATGCCGATGAGCAGGATGATCCCGATCAAGGCGATCAACGACAGATCATGGCCGCAGACCATCAGGGCCAGCAGCGCGCCCACCCCCGCAGAGGGTAGCGAGGACAGAATCGTGATGGGATGAATGTAACTTTCATACAGCACCCCCAGCACGATGTAGATGACCAGGATCGCCGCCAGGATCAGGAACGGCTCGCTTTGCAACGACGCGCGAAATTCCGCCGCGCTCCCGGAGAAAGCCGGGGCCACCGTCTCGGGCAAGCCAATTTCCTTTTCCGCCTTTTGAATCGCACTGACCGCCGCGCCCAGCGAGCTGCCTGGCGCCAGGTTGAAGGAAAGCGTCACGGCTGGGAACTGCCCCTGGTGGACGATGGTCAGCGGCGCGGTCGCCGTTCTTATCTTCGCAAACGCGCTCAGCGGCACCATCTGGCCCGTCGAAGATTTCACATAAATTTTGTCCAGCGAATCCGGCGCGGTCTGAAATCGAGGCTCCGATTCCAGAACGACGCGGTATTGATTGAGTTGCGTAAAAATCGTTGAGACCTGGCGCTGGCCGAAAGCGTCGTAAAGCGTGTCGTCAATGGCTTGGGGCAGCACGTTGAGGCGCGCGGCCTTCTCGCGGTCCACGTCCACGCTCACTTGCAAGCCGCTGTCCTGTTGATCGGTGGCAACGTCCGCCAATTCCGGCAACTCCCGCAGCCGGTTCAACAGCTTCGCTGCCCATTGGCCCAGCTCGGCCTCATTGGCATCTTGCAGGGTATATTGAAATTGAGTGCGGCTAACGCGGCTCTCGATTTGCACGTCCTGGACCGCCTGCATGAACAGGAAAATGCCTTCGACGTCTTTGGTGGCGTCACGGAGTCGCTCGATGATCTGGTTGGCGCCGGCGCGGCGTTGGTCGCGCGGTTTGAGGCGCACGTAGAGCCGTCCGGTGTTCATCGTCGCGTTGACCGTTCCAGCGCCCGCGAAAGAAGCGACGGCGACAACGTCGGGGTCCTTCATCACGATGTCAGTGATGGCTCGCTGCCGCGCAACCATCGCTCTGAAGGAAATGGATTGCTCCGAATCGGTCACGCCGAGAATCAAGCCGGTGTCCTGCTGCGGCAGCAGCCCTTTTGGCACAATGAAGTAGAGCCAAATCGTGCCCGCCAGCGTCGCGATGGCCACGGTCAGCGTCAGCGGCTGATGGCGCAGCACCCATTGCAAACCGCGCTCGTAAGCGGCCAGCATCCCCTGGAAAAAGCGGTCGGTCAGATGGTAAAGCGGGCCGTGTTTTTCTTCCGCCTCGGGCCGCAAAAGCCGCGCGCACATCATCGGTGTGAGCGTCAGCGAAACGATGGCTGACACCGCCACCGCCACGCTCAAGGTGATGGCAAACTCCCGGAACAGCCGCCCGACAATCCCGGTCATGAATATCAACGGAATAAACACCGCGATTAACGAGACCGTCAGCGAGATCACCGTAAAACCAATCTGCCGCGCGCCCTTCAGAGCCGCCTCCAGCGGTTTCTCACCCATCTCGATGAAGCGCACGATGTTTTCGATCATCACGATGGCATCATCCACCACAAAGCCCGTTGAGATGGTCAGCGCCATCAGCGAAAGATTGTCCAGGCTGAACCCGAGCAGTTTCATCACACCGAATGTGCCGACGACCGCCAAAGGTAGGGCGACGCTCGGGATGACCGTAGCCCAGAGTTTGCGCAGGAAAACGAAGATCACCATGACCACCAGCCCGACCGTCATGAGCAGCGTCAGTTGCACGTCGCGCACTGACGCCCGAATGGTTTCCGTGCGATCGGTCAGAATGGAAACTTTCACCGAGGGCGGGATCGACGTCCGCAGCTTCGGCAACAGTGCTTTGACCCGGTCGGCAGTTTGAATGATGTTGGCCCCCGGCTGCCGTTGAACGTCAAGGATCACCGCGGGCTTGTGACCCACCCACCCGGCCAGGCGCACATTCTCCACGTTGTCAATGACTTCACCAACGTCGCGCAGGCGCACCGGCAGGCCGTTTTTGTAGGCGATGATCACGTTGGCATATTCCGCCGCTGAAAAAATCTGATCGTTGGCGCCAATCGCATAGGACTGGCGCGGGCCGTCAAAATTTCCTTTCGGGGCGTTGACGTTGTTCTGGGTGAGGGCCGAGCGAATATCTTCGAAACTGATATTCCGGGCGGCGATGGCCGCCGGATTGATGCGCACACGCACGGCGGGTTTTTGATTGCCTTCGATGGTGACCAGGCCGACGCCAGTGACCTCGCTCAGTTTTTGCGCCAGCACCGTGTCGGCGAGGTCGTTGACCTTTTCCAATGGCAGGCTCTCCGAACTGATTTCCAATGTGAGGATGGGCGTATCGGCCGGGTTGACCTTGCTATAAGTCGGGGGGTTGGGCATGCTCCTGGGCAACACGCCATTGGCAGCGTTAATGGCCGCCTGAACGTCTTGCGCCGCCGCGTCAATGTCCCGGTCCAGGTTGAACTGCAGCGTGATGCTCATGTTGCCGAACGAACTCACCGAGGTCATCATCCCCAGGCCGCTGATCTGTCCAAACTGTCGTTCCAGCGGGGTGGTGACAGACGAAGCCATGACCTCGGGACTCGCCCCCGGATACTGGGCCGTGACCTGAATCGTCGGGAAATCAACCGAGGGCAGGGCGGAAATGGGCAGCAAGTGATACCCCAGCCATCCCATCAGGATCACGCCTGCCATCAGCAGCGACGTGGCAATGGGCCTGCGAATGAACGGTTCGGAAACATTCATTCCGTTTTCGCTGACTTCCGCGACTTGCCCGAATTGCCACCAGCCTTTTCAGGGCGGCCATTAGTGTCTGAATCATCTGTTTCTGGCCGGGCTGCTTCAGTCGGTTTGATCTTCGACCCCGGCTGCAACTTGTATTGGCCATCCACCACGACCCGCTCGCCTGGACTGAGTCCGGAGTCAATCAAGGCCTGGCCCTGATCGATTTGCGCCACTTGCAGCGGACTCATTTTCACCGTTAGATCATCGTTGACCACGAAGGCGTAAGCGCCTTCCGGACCGCGTTGAACGACGGAAGCCGGCACCACCATCCCGCCCCTCCGAACCGTCAAGAGCAAGCGCGCGTTGACAAACTGCCCCGGCCAAAGCCGCAGCTCTGGATTAGGGAAAGTCGCTTTGAGCCGAATCGTTCCGGTGGAAGTGTCAATCTCATTGTCAATGACCGCCAGCTTGCCCCGGTCCAAAACCGTGCTGTTGTCGCGGCCAACCGCTAATACGCTCATCTCGCCCTGCGACAGTTGCTTCTGAATCTCTTCCAACGACTGTTCCGGCAGGGTGAACACCACGGAGATTGGCCGTAATTGTGCTAGCACCACGATACCGTTGGACGCGCCGGCATGAATGATGTTCCCTTCGTCCACCTGCCGGATTCCGGTGCGTCCGTCGATCGGCGCGGTGATCCGGGTGAAGTTCAATTGAACGCGGGCGCTATCGATCGCCGCCTCATCGGCTTTGACCGCCGCTGCCAGTTGGTTCACCTGGGCGTTCTGGGTGTCATAAACTTCCTGGGAGACAATTTTTGTTGCCAATAAATCTGCGTCTCTCTTCAACTCGACTCGCGCAAACGCCAGTTGCGCCTCGTCTTGCGCCTTTTTCGCCTCCGCCTGCTCCACCTGAGTTCTGAGCGGATCGGGATCAATTTGCGCCAATAAGTCGCCGGCGCGCACGTCTTCTCCCTCCCGGAAAGCCAACTTTTGCAGTTGTC
>WNGQ01002367.1_pt1 | contig 22660 bp, 18 predicted proteins | sample 5407661 | NCBI WGS metagenome assembly WNGQ01 (sample SAMN13153382, study PRJNA577476) | soil metagenome | isolation source: 60 cm soil or saprolite under Garry oak tree replicate 2 | place: USA:California | collected 2016-06-15 | reverse complement strand
TCCTCAGGCCAGACATGACTCTGCAAAGTACGGCGCAAACCAAAAAATTCATCGCCGAAGGCGCATCTATAAATAAACGGGCGACCGTAGGAGCATTTTACATCCAGAGAAAATCCAGCTCGAAGAGTTTCGCTGACACGCGCGACTTTTCGACGCGGCAAGCCAATTCTCAATCGTTCCGCGGCACCCGCACCGCATTCGATACTTCGTCGCAGCAGCCAATCGGACGTTCGCAGCCGGCTTATTCAACTCGAGCCGCGCGCGGTGTCCGCGATGCGCCTCAAGCTGACCAAGCAGCAGGCAGCCGTGCTTTCGCTGGAAACCGGCCCTTCCTCGATCAGGGGAAAAGTCAAAAGGCACTTAACCGCAAAAATGCTCCGCTTACGATTGAGCAGGTGCGCGAGTTGCTGAACAAAAACAAGTAGCGCACTCAACCGGTGCACTATTCTGTGGTGGAATCATGCAACCGGATGAAGCTCTCGCGTTTCTAAAACAAGGCGCTGCGCAGATCATCAACGAGAATGAACTACGCAAAAAACTTGCGCTCGACCGGCCGCTCCGGGTAAAGCTCGGGGTCGATCCTACCAGCTCGGATATTCATCTAGGCCATACGGTCATTTTTCGAAAACTTCGGCAGTTTCAAGATCTGGGTCACCAAGCGGTTCTCATCATCGGTGATTTCACGGGGATGATTGGCGACCCGAGCGGCCGTTCGGCCACGCGGCCGCAATTAACCCATAAAGAAGTAATGGCAAATGCCGCAACTTACCGTGAGCAAGCATTCAAGATTCTCGATCCGGCCCGCACTGAAACCGTCTGCAATGGCGACTGGTTTCGAACGATGTCGTTCGAAGACGTCATTCGCCTGAACAGCCGCGTGACGCTGCAACAGATGTTGCAACGCGAAGATTTCCGGGCTCGAATCGATAATCAGGAATCGATTCGTGCCCACGAAATTCAGTACCCGATTATGCAAGGCTGGGACTCGGTTATGGTGAAAGCGGATGTCGAGCTTGGTGGGACCGATCAGCTTTTCAATATCCTGGTGGGGCGCGAGTTTCAAAAAGAGGAAGGCTTGCCACAGCAAGTCGCTTTTCTTCTCCCCATTCTCGAGGGTTTGGATGGGTCTAGGAAAATGAGCAAAAGCCTCGGCAATTTCGTGGCAATCAACGAGTCCGCCTCAGATATGTTCGGGAAGTTGATGAGCATTTCGGATGAACTGATGGCGCGCTATTATCCATTGCTTATTGGGACGGCGCCGCCCGCCGGGGCACATCCGCTTGACGCCAAAAAGCAACTGGCGTTCGAAATCGTGCAGACATACCACTCAACTGCCATTGCGCGACAAACGCTCGATCAATGGGACACCCGCTTTAGCAAACGTGATTTGGAACATGCTGACCTGCCGATGTTTTCAACGACTGCACCGGGCAAGCTCGACGCCGTCTCGCTCGTCTCGCTTGTTTATCGGGAAGCATTCAACGTCCAAAAATCCCGCAGTGAGGCCTCGCGGCTCATTAAACAAGGGAGCGTGGAACTGGACGGAGTGAAGATTCGCGACCCGAAAGCAGCGATTAGCCTCGAGCCTGGCCAGATTCTTCGGCTCGACAAAAAACACGCGGTGCGAATAGCATAAACGCCCCGCGTACAGTAAAAGAGCCACGAGATTGGCAACTTCGTGGCTCTCCGAAACAAACTATGTAGAGTTCAAGCGGCAACCGTTTGGAACATCGGCAAAACCGGCGCACGCTCAAGATAACTTGCGGCGATTCCTTCGAAATGCGCGCGGATGCTGCGCAGCTCGGCAGTCACAAACGTATCGACAAAGCGCAAGCGCCGGTCGAGCCAGGCAAACAACTTGTTCCTGATCTCGTAATGAACTGCAAGCGTGACCTCTGTGCAGTTTGGCCGGATCTCAGCAAAGTCAACGATTCCCATCAAGTTGATATTTCCGCCCACGGACTCAAACGAATACTGATCGGGCGAATCGCTGTCGACCGACAGAAGGACCGTATGAGCTTCAAAACCGAGCGGACCGCGAAAGCTGAAATCAACGGTCTTAGACGAAGTCACTGTCGCCCTTGTCACCATGAGGAACTGCCGGCGATATGATTGAATGCTGGCAAGACGGGCTTTGCATTCCGCTAACGGCTGACTCATATGTAAGGTTTTTTGTAAAAGCATAGGAGTAAGGTTTGTTGCCTTAATTCTAGCAATGGCAGTGCCATCCCGTTTTCCCTAGGGAGCGAGTCGAAATGACCCACCTTTAGTGTAAATCTTATTTACACTCGTGTATCCACGTGGACAAGCTAAGATGTTCGCGTCGAATCAATCATCAATCGCCAGTCAACAGGAAAGTCAGTCAGATTTTCAGTTAATCCAGTAAATATAGGGACATCGACGATCTTCTTTAAAATGTCGAGGTTGGTCACGGAGGCGATATCGCTTGTCTCAGGAACTCCATTTAACACAACGCCGAGACAACGAAGCGCGTGCTCAGCAATGCTCCGCACGGTCAGTACTGTGTGATTAAGGCACCCCAGCCGGTTCTGCGCTACCACCAGCACTGGTAAAGACATCTCGACGGCAAAATCGCTCACAAAATAATCGGCACGAATCGGCACCAGCCAACCGCCGACTCCTTCGACGACGACGTGCTCGACTCGGTTTTGAAGAGCGTGAAACGCAGCCAGGACCCGCTCGAGATCGATATAGACATCCTCCATGAGACTACCAGCAAGAGGCGCGGCCGGTGTCTTGAGCCAGACTGGGTTGATCTCCTCGATCCTCAATCCTTCACTGCCAGCAGCGAGCAGACACTCTGCGTCGCGACGATCTCCGCAACAGATCGGCTTCATTCCGACGCATAGTCTCCCTGAGGCGCGCAACAAACGCAGGATCTGGACCGCCGTGTGCGTCTTGCCTGCTCCGGTGTCTGTCCCGGCAATGAAAAGGCTCACGCGACTTGCTTTGCGCGCTCTGATGTTGCGCGATTCCCGCTTATCGTTTGCACCATTGACCGAAAAATTTTTGTGCCGTCTGCGCTATCCAGCCGCAAATCGGAAGCACGATCGGGATGAGGCATCAGGCCGAAGACGTTTCGCTCGCGATTGCAGATGCCCGCGACGTTTTCAACAGAACCATTCGGATTGGCCTCGGAGACTATCCGGCCGCGGCTGTCCGCATAACGCAAAATCACTTGTCGATTTGCATTGAGCTCGTGCAATGTTTCCGCGTCAGCAAAAAAACAGCCTTCGCCGTGCGCAACCGGCAAGCGAAGAAGCATTCCTTTCGAGCAACCGTGCGTGAACGGCGAATCATCCACTTCCACCCGCGTAGTGACCATGTCGCAGACGAACCGCAGCGAACGATTCCGCACGAGCGCACCCGGTAAGAGACCGGCTTCGCATAGAACTTGGAAACCGTTGCATGTCCCAAGCACAAGCTTACCCGCCCGCGCGTCACTTATTACAGCTTGCATAATCGGAGAAAAACGAGCGATAGCGCCGCAACGAAGATAATCCCCGTAGGCAAATCCCCCTGGGAGAACGATGGCGTCAAAATCGTCAAGTGATGTCTCCTTATGCCAGACGTATTCAGCACGCAGGCCATCAAGGCTGTTAATCGCAGCGACGCAATCCTGGTCGCAATTTGAACCGGGAAACTGAATGACGGCGAATTTCACTTGTTCCTTTTTCGTTTTGCCGACTCGTCCTTCTGTAGCTCGTAGTCTTCGATCACCGGATTCGACAGCAAATCGCGGCAGAGGCCGTGCAGGCGCGATTCGACTTCCCCATTTTTCCCATCGACGTCGATCTCCATATATTTTCCGATCCTGACGCTGCGCACCTCCGGCATTCCAAGATGCCGCATCGCGTCGCGCACTGCGTTACCTTGTGGATCGAGCACGGTGGCCTTCGGCATCACGACGACTTTCACTTTCATCGCCTCACCATATTTGCGGCTCACCGCGGAACAAGCGGAATCCGGAATTCATGCTTCCCGAACAACGCCTTTGGGATTTTTGTCCTCACGCAAGCCCAGGAAAACCGGCTGGCGCAGTTTTCCGTCACGCGTCCATTCAGCGAATTTAATCTCACAAACGAAGACTGGATTGATCCAGGTGCATTTTCGCATTTCAGACGGGGTGATTCCTTGCACCCATTTTCCGTTTTGTTTCAAGGGGAGGTCTACAAACGGGCAATCGTCGCGCTCTTCAGCTCGGAATTTGTTGTGTAGGATCGACAATGATCTTGCGGTAAATCCGGTTCCTACTTTACCGGCGAACATCAAGCGATTGCCCGTGTAATAACCGACAAGGATCGCGCCGAAATGTTTGCGGGATCCGGCTGGCGGCGTGTACCCGCCGATGACGAATTCCTGCTCGTTCACACACTTGAGCTTGATCCAGATGCCGCTGCGCCGCCCCGGTTCATAAACGGAATTGCGCAGTTTGCCGATTAACCCTTCGAGGCCGCGGCGTTTCACTTCCGCCAATAAGGATTTTGCATCGCCGCCGATCTCGCCCGAGTAGCGGATCGGGTCCGCGACGTCTTCACAAATTTTTGCCAGCAACCGCTTGCGCTGTATGACCGGAAGACGAAGGAGACTTTTCCCATTGAGCTGAAGCAGATCGAACACATAAAAGCGCACCGGCGATTTGCCGCCTTCCATTTCCAACGCTTGGAGCAACTGAAACGAGGAGCGGCCTTCCTCGTCGAGTGCGACTACTTCGCCATCGATCACGCATTCGTCGATCGACAATTCTTTGATTGCATTGGCAATTTCGCGAAAGCGACTGCGCAGTTCATTTCCGTTACGCGAAGTGAGATTGACCTTGCCGTCGTCTTTAACGGCGCACGCGCGGATGCCATCGAACTTCAACTCGTAACTCCAATCGCCGCCTGATGGGGGCTTCTCCACCAATCGCGGCTTCATTGGTTGAATGAAGCGTGGTTTAGCACTCGGTAAATCGCTGAGCTTTCCTGCGTAATCTGAAGTTGGTTCATCAAGTAGGAGATGTCCCGCGGTGGCAGGATCACCCCCTACGTCTTTTTTTTTAAGTGCGGCTTTGATGCGCGTGCGCAGTATCGATTTTGCGCCAGATGTAGATTCCTTCGTAGGCTTGTCGCGGTCAGATTCCCATTCAGCATCGCGATCTTCTGCAATCTGTTTCATTGTGCGACCGGTTTCTGCCGATTGATTTTCAAGCTTTTTGGAAGGCGAACGCGCGCTTGCGCCGGTTTTCAGAAGGAGCCATTGGTTCTTCTGCGAATCGGTGCGAATCCGAATGAGCGTCCATTCCCCTTTCGCTTTCTTTCCGTCGAGCACCAGATGTAACTTACCATCGCGCAGCGATTTAGAAGGCTGTTCTCCGTAAATATAATATGTGCCGTGGTCCCAGACCATGACCGTACCACCGCCATAATTTCCCTCTGGAATCACGCCCTCGAAGTTTTCGTATTCGATAGGATGATCTTCGACTTCCACGGCGAGATGTTTTTCACCTTGGATCCAGGGAAGTCCTTTCGGTACGGCCCAGGATTTCAAAACGCCTTCCATCTGTAGACGGAAGTCATAATGCAAGCGGCTGGCATCGTGTTTTTGAATGACGAAGCGCGATGCGCCTTTCACCCCTTTGGGTTTCGGCTTGCTTCCTTTCGGCTCGGACGTGCGCGCAAAATCGCGCTTCGTTTTGTAAGTTCTTAGACCCATTAAATTCTTGGTAGCGGCGCTTCGCGAGCATCGACCTCAATCTACCAAGCGACAGTCATTGACTGCCGCTACAATTTCAACTTCGAAGCTTGTTAAACTTCCGCAGGAATCGGCTCTCCAACCAGGTAGCGAGTAAAACGTCGAATCAAAATGTTCTCGCCAAGCTCCGCGATCTTTGCGTTCAGGAGTTCCTTGATCGTTTGATCGGGATTTTTGATAAAACCCTGTTCGAGCAAACAGACGGTGCTGTAAAACTTGTCGAGCTTGCCTTCAACAATCTTACTGACCACGTCCGCGGGTTTGTCTTTCACCTGCGCTTCGTAAATGGCGCGCTCCGCCTCGATCGTCTTCGACGGCACCTGTTCCCGGCTTACGTAAAGCGGATGCGCCGCGGCAATGTGTAATGTGATGTCTTTTACGAAATCGCGAAAATTCTCGTTCCTGGCCACAAAGTCGGTCTCGCAATTCACTTCCACGAGCACGCCGACTTTCCCTTGTAAATGAATGTAAGAAGCCACAATACCCTCCTTCGTCGCGCGCGAGGCTTTTTTCCCGGCGCCAGCGATCCCTTTCGTTCGCAAAATTGCCTCCGCTTTTTCGAGGTCTCCGCCACTCTCGGCCAGGGCCCGCTTGCAATCCATAAAACCGGCGTTGGTTTTTTCGCGCAGTTGTTTCACGAGCTGAGGGTTTATTTCCATAAAACGAAGCATTGAATCGTTGAACGGTTAAACCGTTGGGGCGTTGGCGCACAGCGCCGAGTTGAATCTCTCAACTCTCAACCAACGATTCTCCACATTGTCCTAGGCAGACACGCCCGCCATTTCGACCTGCTCGCGGATTCGAGTTTCGCCGCTTGCCGAAACAATGGCATCTACCAGCTTTTGCAGAATCACGCGAATCGCACGAATTGCATCGTCGTTTCCGGCGATTGGATAATCGACCATCTCGGGATCCGCATTGGTATCGACGATCGCGACGACTGGAATCCCAAGACGTCGCGCCTCATTGACCGCGTTTTGCTCGCGTGTGGTGTCGATCACGACCAACGCATCGGGCAACTGCGACATCTCGATTATTCCATCGAGATTGCGACGGAGTTTCGCGGCCTCTCGATTCAATGCCGCCAATTCCTGTTTTCCCATTTTTTTGTATTCCGGCGATTGCTCGATCTGTTCGATGTATTTCAACCGACCGATGCTCTTGCGGATAGTCGAGAGATTGGTCAGCGTCCCGCCAAGCCAGCGCTGATTGACGTAAAATTGTCCGCAAGCCATGGCCGCTTCTTTCACCGCTTCCTGCGCCTGCTTCTTGCAGCCCACAAACAAGATCTTCCCGCGGCGACGGGTCACCTCCTGCAAAAATTCGGTCGCACGATGCAATTGCTGCACGGTCTCATCGAGATTGATGATATAAATTTGGTTCCGCTTCTCAAAGATAAAGGGCTTCATCTTCGGATTCCAGCGCTTGGTCTGGTGCCCAAAGTGGACCCCGGCCTCAAGGAGCTCAGGCACTAATTCTGGTGTATCAGCCATAAACAAATCGCGCCGGCCGAGCAGCACAGCGGACGGGGAAGATGCTACAACGCCTGCCGAAGTGCAACCGCAAATTCGCCGTTTTCTAGACGTCGATCTTGGCTGACGAATGATGATGATGTTTCCGGAATCCAGCGCCGAGATGGATCTAATTCGTCCACGCGGGGAGGCGCTCGAGCCCACGTAATAAAGTCCGTAGCCGGTCGCGGTCGTACTACCGGACGACTGCCAATTTTTAGCGGCAAATTGCAGCCGCAAATCGATCAGGATTTCTTTTCGCTGTAGCGCGCGAGAACCCAACAGAAATCGGACAGGCGATTCAAGTAGCGGAGAATTTCAGGACTCAAATTCTTCAAGGCGGCGACGCGACGCTCTGCATGTCGCGCCGTTGTGCGTGCGAAATCGAGTGCCGCGGAAACGACCGTTCCACCGGGGATTACCCAATCTTTCGGATAAAGCGATTTGTCTTTTTCAAGATCGACAATCACCCCACTGATGCGATCGATCATTTCGGCGCTCGTAAGCTTGAACTCGTCCTTCACGTAACGATCGATGTCTTCACGCGCGGTCGCGAGTTCGCCCATCACGACGATCAAATCTTTTTGGACCAACAGAATCTGCTCGGAAATGAATGCGTTTTCAGAAAACGCGCGCGCGAGGCCTAGCGCAGCGTTCAGTTCGTCAACGCAACCGTAGGCATTCACACGCGGATCGCTTTTAGAAACGCGCCGACCGTACATGAGCGACGTTTCGCCTTTATCACCGGTTTTGGTCACGATCGACATAAGCCCTTCGGTAGGGCGAGGCTCACGGGAGCCGACGAAAATCGCAGACGCGATTACCGATAGGCTCTACCGAGTCTCTCCCGGCCGAAAGAGAGAAGAGGTTCCTCGACTTCGCCCGGAATGACAAGTAGCACTTACCCGATGGCCGGCTGCGCCTCGGCTTCTTCCATGACAGGCGCATCAATCTGTTCGCCAAGTTCGACAAGTTTGATCTCGCGGTGCTGAGGGAATCCCGTGCCTGCAGGAATCAAGTGACCCATGATGACATTTTCTTTGAATCCGCGAAGACGATCGACTTTGCCAAGTGTCGCCGCCTCGGTAAGGACGCGGGTTGTATCCTGGAAAGACGCAGCCGAGATAAAGCTATCGGTTTCGAGCGAAGCTTTCGTGATCCCGAGCAGCACGGGCGTGGCTTCGGCCGGTTTTCCGCCTTGCTCAACCACGCGCTGATTCTCTGCTTCAAAATCGAGCCGATCGACCTGATCGCCCCAAAGCAACGAAGTATCGCCGGGATCAGTGATCTTCACTTTGCGCAACATCTGACGCACGATGATCTCGATATGTTTGTCGTTGATCTCCACGCCTTGTAGACGATAGACCTCCTGCACTTCATTGACCAAATGTTCCTGCAGGTCCTGCGGTCCGCAGACTTCGAGGATTTCATGAGGAACAACCGGTCCTTCAGTGAGCTGCTGACCTTTCTTCACGAAGTCTCCTTTGAAAACGATGATGTGTTTCGTGAGCGGGATGAGATGCTCTTCTTCGGACCCAGTGTCAGGGTCCTTCAAAATAAGCCGTCGTTTCCCGCGAACCGTTCCGCCCATCTCGACCACCCCATCGATCTTGGCAATCTCCGCCGCGTCCTTCGGTCGACGCGCTTCGAACAATTCGGCCACGCGCGGCAGACCACCGGTGATGTCCTTCGTCTTCGCAACTTTCCGCGGCGTTTTTGCGAGCAACGCGCCTGCGCGCACTTTCTGTCCTTCCTCGACGATCACGTGCGCGCCCGCAGGGATGGAATAACTCGCGAGCACTTCCTTCTTTTCACCCATGATAACAATCTGCGGATGTAAATCTTCCTTATGTTCGATAATTACCGTGCCCATGAGGCCGGTTGCTTCATCGACATCACGCTTGATCGTCACACCGGCGATCATATCGCGGAATTCGATCTTGCCGCCCTTGTCGGTGAGAATCGGCACGTTGTACGGATCCCACTGAACGAACGTCTCGCCTTTTTTAACTGAGGCGCCGTCATCTTTGGAGATCATTGAGCCGATAACCACATTATAACTCTCGAGTTCGCGGCCCTCCGCGTTGTGAACGGTGATGGAGCCGTTCTTATTCAAAACGATCCAGCTACCGTCGAGTGCCTGCACAGTTCGCAGGTCATTAAAGCGAACGCTGCCATCGTTTTTCGCTTTGATGATCGGTTGCTTGAAAGTTTGGCTGGCCGTGCCGCCGATGTGGAATGTCCGCATCGTCAATTGTGTTCCAGGCTCGCCGATTGATTGCGCTGCAATAATCCCAACTGCTTCGCCAAGTTTGACAAACTGGCCCGTTGCAAGATTGCGCCCATAACACATTGCACAGACGCCGCGGCCGCATTCGCAAGTAAGCACTGAGCGAATCTTCAAGCTTTCCACACCGACGCGCTGAAGTTCTGCGGCGACCTTTTCATCAATCAACTGATTCGCCTTGACGATTTTTTTCTTCTTCTCCACTGGATCTGCGATGGTTTCGCAGCTCACGCGACCGATGATCCGCTGGGCAAGATCGACAACCTCCTCGTCGCCTTCATAAATTGAGCGCACCACGATCCCATTTACAGTGCCGCAATCCTCTTTATTAATGATCACATCCTGCGACGCATCTACCAGCTTGCGAGTAAGATAGCCGGAATCTGCTGTTTTGAGCGCCGTATCGGCGAGACCCTTGCGCGCGCCGTGGGTGGAGATGAAATACTCGAGCACGGTGAGACCCTCGCGGAAGTTCGACGTAATTGGGCGCTCGATAATTTCTCCCGAAGGTTTCGCCATCAAGCCGCGCATGCCGGCAAGTTGCCGCACCTGTTGCCGGTTGCCGCGCGAACCGGAATCGACCATCAAGTAAACAGGATTGAGTTCCTTCCGTCCCTCGTTGTGTTCAAGAGTGCGAAACATTACGCTGGAAATTTCATCTCCGGCGTGTGTCCAGATGTCGATGATCTTGTTGTAACGCTCGCCATCAGTAATAATGCCTTTGCGATATTGCTGCTCAACCTGCCGGATTTGTTTGTAAGCATTTTCGAGCTCGGTCTGTTTCTCTTTCGGAATGATCATGTCCGAAATCCCAATCGAGATGCCGGCTTTGGTTGCTTCGGCAAAACCGAGTTCTTTCAATTTATCCAACGTCGCGACCGTTTCGGTTGGCCCCGCGACTTGATAACAGCGCCAAATAATGTCGCTCAATTGTTTCTTGCCCGCGGCCTTGTTGAAAAATCCTAACTGTTTTGGCCAAATCTGGTTGAAGATGACGCGGCCTGCCGTGGTCTCAATGATCTTTACCTCGGCATTTCCAAAGGTCGTTTGCTGGCCATGATCGGGATTCTTGATCCGGATGCGATCGTGCGTCCGAATGCTTCCTTCGGCCATGGCAAATTCCACTTCGGTTGCATCAGAAAAAAGCGGAAGACGTCCGTCGGCATCACTTCCAGCCGCTCGCCGTGGATTTTGCGTGAGATAATAGCAACCGAGTGTGATGTCCTGGGACGGCGTCGTAATTGGCTTACCACTTGAGGGAGAGAAAATATTATTCGGGGCGAGCATGAGCATGCGTGCTTCCATTTGCGCTTCGACCGAGAGCGGCACGTGCACGGCCATCTGATCGCCGTCGAAATCCGCATTGTACGCGGTGCAGACCAGCGGATGGATGCGGATGGCTTCGCCTTCGATCAATTGCGGCTCAAAAGCCTGGATCGACAGCCGATGCAGGGTCGGCGCGCGATTGAGCAACACCGGATGACCCTTAGTGACTTCCTCGAGAATGTCCCAAACTTCCGGCGTCTGGCGCTCGATCATTTTTTTCGCGCTGCGCACCGTATGGACATAACCGAGATCTTTGAGACGACGGATAATGAATGGCTCGAACAGAACGAGCGCCATTTTCTTCGGCAGACCGCACTGGTGAAGTTTCAGTTCGGGACCAATGACAATAACGGAGCGGCCGGAGTAATCGACACGCTTTCCGAGCAAGTTTTGACGGAACCGTCCGCCTTTGCCCTTTAGCATGTCGCTCAACGATTTGAGTGGTCGATTCCCCGCGCCAGTGACCGCGCGACCGTGGCGGCCGTTGTCGAACAAAGCGTCAACAGCTTCCTGCAACATCCGTTTTTCGTTGCGAATGATGACATCCGGAGTCTTGAGCAGGAGCAGGTTTTTGAGGCGGTTATTGCGATTAATAACCCGACGATAAAGATCGTTTAGGTCCGAAGTCGCAAAACGCCCGCCTTCCAATGGAACAAGCGGACGCAAATCCGGCGGGATTACCGGCAACACATCGAGAACCATCCACTCGGGACGTGCGTGCGAGTTTTGGAATCCTTGGACGAGCTTGAGTCGTTTCGCCAGCTTCTTGCGAATCTGTTTGCTCTTCGTGGCGCCCATCGCTTTCTCGAGCTCTTTGTTGAGTTTGTTTAGGTCAATCTCCGCGAGAAGTTTCTTCACCGCTTCGGCGCCCATGCCGGCAACGAAATCATCGCCGTATTGTTCCTGTGCTTCACGATATTCGACTTCGTTAAGCAGTTGTGTTTTCTGCAGCGGAGTCTTGCCGGGATCGATGACGATGTAATCCTCGTAATAAATCACCCGCTCGAGCTGCCGCGCACTCATATCCAGCATGAGTCCGAGTCGGGAAGGCATGCATTTGTAAAACCAAATGTGCGAAACGGGCACCGCCAGTTCGATATGGCCCATGCGTTCACGGCGAACGCGGGCAAGCGTGACTTCGACACCACAGCGGTCGCAAATCACGCCTTTATGTTTGATGCGCTTGTATTTTCCGCACGAACATTCCCAATCGCGCGTTGGACCAAAAATTCGCTCACAGAAAAGCCCGCCCTTCTCCGGTTTAAACGTGCGGTAATTGATTGTCTCCGGATTTTTGACTTCGCCTTTGCTCCACGAGCGCATCGTGTCACTCGACGCGACGCCGATCGCGACTTGATCAAAACCCACGGGACGCTCTTCGCCCACTAACTCACGCCAGGAATGTTCGTTCATGATTATCTAAGGTAATTGTCGATTTGAAAATTATGCGACGTTCTCAAGGAAACGGCTCGGCGCCTGCCCGCCGACTTTGATGTCGAGGCCGAGGCTTTGCATTTCTTTGATGAGCACGTTGAAAGATTCGGGGGTGCCTGCTTCGAGCGAGTTATCGCCCTTGACGATTGATTCGTAGATGCGGGTCCGGCCTTGCACGTCATCAGATTTGACCGTGAGCAATTCCTGCAAGGTGTAAGCGGCGCCATAAGCTTCCAGAGCCCAGACTTCCATTTCGCCGAAACGCTGACCGCCGTACTGCGCCTTACCGCCAAGCGGCTGCTGCGTGACGAGTGAGTATGGGCCGACTGCCCGAGCATGGATTTTGTCCGCGACCAAATGGCCAAGCTTCATCATGTAGATGTAACCAACAACAACTTCTTGATCGAAGGCGTCTCCCGTACGGCCATCAAAAAGCCGCGCTTTACCGGTTTCCTGCACCCAGGAGAACCCTTCCTTCTTCTTGGCGTCGTGCAGATATTCGCGAATCTTTTTCTCCGCGATTCCGTCAAAAACTGGAGTCGCCACTCTGAATCCAAGTGCCTTCGCCGCAACTCCGAGGTGCGTTTCCAAGACCTGACCGACATTCATGCGGCTTGGGACACCAAGCGGATTCAGCACTATCTCCACCGGGGTTCCATCCGCCAGGAAAGGCATATCTTCTTCCGGAACGATCCGCGCAACGACGCCTTTATTTCCGTGACGACCAGCCATCTTATCTCCGACGCTTAGCTTGCGCTTGCTCGCGATATAAACTTTGACCTGCTTGATGATGCCGGGATCGATATCGTCGCCGCTCTCCACCCGATCCATCGCACGCTCGCGTTCGAGCTCCAGCTCCGCGAACTTGTTCTCATACGAGCCGATGATCTCACGGATCTTGTTACGGATCGGACTCGGATCGATCTCGATGTGATCGTGAACTATCGCGAGCTTCCGCAATAATGTCTTGGTAATCTTGCGATTAGCCGGAATAATGATTTCGCCGGTCTCGGCATTAACGACATCAAGCGGGATTTTTTCACCGAGCAGAATATTTGAAAGCGAATCTGTCAGTTGCTCGGTCAGCTCGTCTTTTTTGCGCTTATGTTCTTCATTGATCGTCTTGAGCTGCCGCTTTGTTTCGGTCGGCGTGAGCTTTTCGCGGGAAACTTCGCGACGCGATGAAACCTTTACATCCATCACAATGCCGTAGGTTCCAGACGGAACGGTGAGCGACGTATCTTTTACGTCGGCGGCTTTTTCGCCAAAAATCGCTCGGAGGAGACGTTCCTCCGGCGCCAACTCGGTTTCGCTCTTCGGCGTAATTTTACCGACGAGAATGTCGCCTGGCTTCACTTCGGCGCCGACCCGCACTACACCATCGGGGCCGAGATTACGCAAGGCCTCCTCACTAACATTTGGAATGTCGCGTGTAATTTCTTCCGGTCCCAACTTCGTGTCGCGCGCCCCGATCTCGAATTCGTCAATGTGGATGGAAGTATAAATATCCTCCTTCACCACCTTCTCTGAAATCATGATGGCGTCTTCGAAGTTGTACCCGTTCCAGGGCATGAACGCGACAAGCACGTTTCGGCCCAGCGCGAGCTCGCCCTGATCGGTGTTCGGACCATCGGCGATAACTTGCCCGCGTTTCACATGCTGGCCTTTGCGGACGATCGGCTTCTGGTTCACGCACGTGCCGGCATTTGAGCGCATGAATTTTCGCAGCTCGTAAACGTGAATTCCCGCTTCCGCGTTCGTTTTTAATTTCTTTTTGCTCTCCGGCAGATGTCCATCCTTGGTGACGACTATTTGGTCTGCCGTAACGGAGGCGACCTTGCCGCCGTCGGTTGCAAGAACAACGGCATGCGAATCGCGCGCTACTTTCCCCTCCAAGCCGGTCCCGACTAGTGGCGACTCCGAAACAATGAGCGGCACACCCTGGCGCTGCATGTTGGAGCCCATGAGCGCACGGTTTGCATCGTCGTGCTCGAGGAATGGGATCAAACCCGCTGCCACCGATACAAGTTGCTTCGGAGATACATCCATGTAATGCACCTTCGACGGGTCGACTTCGAGGAAGTCCCCACGATAGCGCACCGAGACTTTTTCCCCGGTAAAATGCCCTCGCCCGTCTATCGGCGCATTCGCCTGCGCGACGAGAAAACTCTCTTCGCGATCACCCGTGAGATAATCAACTTGATCCGTCACGCGACCCTTTTCTACCTTGCGATAAGGCGTTTCGATAAAACCGAATTCGTTGATGCGCGCGAAGGTGCTCATCGAACTGATCAAACCGATGTTCGGACCCTCCGGTGTCTCGATCGGACAAATGCGGCCGTAGTGAGACGGATGAACGTCGCGCACCTCGAACCCCGCGCGTTCACGGCTTAGACCCCCGGGTCCGAGCGCGGACAAGCGACGTTTGTGCGTCAATTCCGCCAGCGGATTCGTCTGATCCATGAACTGGGAAAGCTGCGATCGGCCAAAGAAATCGCGGATGACCGCGCTCAGCGCTTTTGGATTGATCAGCTTCTGCGGCGTCATTCCGTCCACGTTGATGTCGAATAGCGTCATACGCTCCTTGACCAGACGTTCGGTGCGAGCAAGACCGACGCGACATTGATTGGCCAGCAATTCACCCACCGTGCGCACGCGACGACTCCCCAGATGATCGATGTCGTCAAGCGTGCCTTCGCCCCGGCGCAGACTGATCAAATACTTGATTGCTGCGATAAAATCTTTGTCGGTCAAAATACGCTCACTCGAATCGACATTAATCCCAAGTTTCTGATTGATTTTGTACCGGCCGACGCGTCCGAGATCATATTTCTTTGGATCGAAAAAGAGCCTCTTGAGCAAAGCGCGAGCATTGGCCACAGTCGGCGGATCGCCCGGGCGAAGACGCCGGTAAATGTCCTTGAGCGCTTCTTCCTGGTCGTGCGCCGGATCTTTCCTAAGCGCCTTCACGACCGTGTCATCGTGCGAAATATCGATCACTTTCACTTCGTGAACCTTGAGTGCCATTATCTGGCGGACTGTCGCTAGAGTGAGGGGTTCGAAGGCGCGCGCGACCGTCACCTCGCCATCGCGGATCTCCGCGGTGAGCACTTTGGTGGCCAGCTTCTCCTCGTCGAGCTTGTCGCTCAGCTTAAGATTCTCGATGTTGTAAAAGAGTTTAATGACTTCTTCGTCGGAGCCGTAGCCAAGCGCGCGCAGGAAAGTGGTGGCGAGAAATTTGCGGCGGCGCTTGCGTCGATCGAGATAGATATAAAGTAGATCGGCCGTATCAAATTGGACCTCAATCCAGGAACCCCGGTCCGGAATGATGCGGAAGCTGTAGAGCACTTTCCCGTTGAGGTGGATTGTGGATTCAAAAGCGATCCCTGGAGAACGATGCAGTTGGCTGACTACGACACGCTCCGCACCGTTGATCACGAAAGTGCCTTGCGGCGTCATGAGCGGGATTTCGCCCATGTAAACTTTCTCTTCCTTCGTCCCCTTTTCCTCGCGTAATTGGAAAGTGACGTGCAGCGGCGCGCTGTAAGTTTGGCCTTCGCGTTGCGCCTCCAGCGCGCTCAATTTTGGCTCGCCGATCTCGTAATGACTAAAATCGAGCACCGCCTTTTCATCGTAGCTTTCGATCGGAAAGACCTCTTTGAAAACCGCCTGCAGCCCATGATTTTTCCGTTTGGAAAATGGGACGTCTTTTTGCAGGAAATCGACGTATGAATTGAGCTGAACCTCAATCAGATTCGGTGGCTCGATACCTTCTTTAATGCTTCCGAAGTAAATGCGTTCCGACATAATGACTAGACCAAGGGTTAACCTCTCGCAGCGGCCACCCCAAATAGTGGCCGACACGGGCAAGATTTTACGGGATCAGCGACGGGCGAGGGGCGCAACAATGACCCCAAAACAGCGGCTTGTCAAATCGACCTCCACCGTTCCGTTGCCAGTTTTGTATCTTGCCGTCGAGTGCCGGGTTAAAAATAAGTCTGCCTATCTCTAACGAAATTTGAAGTTAAGCGAAAACGGCCGCCGCGCAAGACATTTATGCGACGGCGGCCGGGAAAAACCAATTATTTGATTTCGACCTTCGCCCCAGCCGCCTCGATCTTTTTCTTCATCTCGTCGGCTTCCTGCTTGGTCACGCCTTCCTTAATTGTTTTGGGAGCTCCTTCGACCAGCGCCTTGGCCTCCGCCAATCCAAGTCCGGGCACGGCACCCCGGACTTCTTTAATTACGGCAATCTTATTCGAACCCATTTCTGTTAGGACAACTTCGAATGTGCTTTTTTCTTCGGCTGGTGCCGCTGCTGCGCCTCCGCCGGGCCCGGCTGCTGCAGGACCAGCTGCTGCCGCCACGGGAGCAGCCGCGCTCACGCCCCATTTTTCTTCGAGTTGTTTCACCAATCCAGCAATCTCGAGAACGGTCAGGCCGCTGAGTTGCTCCACCAATTTATCTGTATCTGCCATTTTCTTTTCCTCGGTTCGCCGCCTCCGAAAGCTTTCGGGGAATTAAGGCCGATAGCCATCGGCCCGGACAGTTTCGGTTCACTTCCCCTCCCGCCACTACGGGAGGAAATTTTTCTTACGTCGCCGCCTGTGCGGACGCACCCTCCTTCTCTGATTTCGCCTTCAACAGGCGCGCGAGCGCGGAGCCTGGTTCATTCAACAAACGGACAAGACACGTTGCTGGAGACAAGAGGTACCCCAGTAATTGCGCCTGCAAAACTTCGCGCGGTGGCAGGTCAGCCAGTGTTTCCAATTCCGCCGTGGAAAGAACGGTTCGATCGACAAAACCAATCTTAAGCGCGGCAATTTTAAACTCCGCTGCGAACATCTTAAAAATTTTCGCAACTGGCGCCATATCTTTTTCACCGGTAACCACTGCCGTCTGGCCAACCAGCTTGTCGGCTACATCTGGAAAACCGGAATCGGTCATCGCGCGTTTGAGGAAATTATTTTTCACGACGTGCACTTCCGCACCCGCTGGCGCGAGCCGGTTCCGCAATTCGCCGAAATCGCCGACCTTCATGCGCTGGTAATCGGTTACGAGCACAAATGGCGAGCGTTTCAATTTCTCCGAAAGATCGGAAACGATGCTGGTTTTTTCTGGCCTCATAATCTCGATCTAAGTTGTCGCTCCTTCGGCTTACACTCTCAAATACGGCGCCGGATCGACGTGTACGCCGGGAGACATCGTCGCACTGATTGTCACACCTTCCAGATAATGTCCTTTCGCCGTGGCAGGACGCGCCCGCACAACCGCCTCGATCACCGCGTTCCCATTTTCCACGAGCGCTTTTTCTTCAAACGAAAATTTTCCCACGGGCACCGCAACATTGCCGTTTTTGTCGAGCTTAAATTCCACACGGCCGGCCTTCACCTCCTGCACCGCCTTTGCCGTGTCGTCGGTAACCGTCCCGGCCTTGGGATTTGGCATCAATCCACGCGGCCCCAGTACCTTTCCCAGTTTTCGAACTTCCGCCATTGCTGCGGGCGTAGCAATTGCAACATCAAAATCTTGAAAACCTTCCTGACATTTTTTGACCAAATCCTCAAAGCCCACATACTCTGCGCCAGCTTCCTTTGCCGCGTTCGCGGCTGCGCCTTGGGCAAAAACGAGCACGCGCACCTGCTTGCCGCTGCCATGCGGGAGCGGACAGGTCCCGCGTACCATCTGGTCGGATTGTTTCGGGTCAACGCCGAGCCGGAACGAAACCGTCACCGTTTGATCGAACTTCGTCGCGGGCATTTTCTTCAATGCCGAAACAGCATCGGGAAGATTGTAAGCCTTGGTGCGATCAACCTGACCGACAGCGGTGCGATAACGTTTACTTCGATTTCTTTGCATGGTTTGGTGCAGTTCAAATGCCGCGCGATTTGCTAGAAATGGCGGGCTCCTGCTTTAAAGTCAGGCCGCTTAATAAGCGGAGGGACGTGGAAATTAGCGGGTATCTATGCCTTGTCAAAACGAACTTCAGTCCGACAAGACCGGAAGGGTCTTTTAGTCAACCGGGGCTGCGCTGTTTGGGTCGTCCGCTGATGCGCCGGCCGTTTGCGCAGTCGGCGGTCCGTTCCTGATGACTTTTCCCTCCTTCATCACGAACGAAACACGCTCGGTCGCCGTAATGTCGGTCATAGGATCGCCCGGCACGGCAACGATATCGGCCACCTTGCCTTTCTCGAGCGTACCGATTTTTTCCGAAATACCGAGCAGTTCTGCGTCATTCGATGTCGCGGCTTTTAGTGCGTCAATAGGAGCCATGCCAAGTCCGGTCATTAACGCAAATTCTTTTGCGTTTTGTCCGTGCGGAAAAACCGCTGCGTCGGTCCCAAATGAGACCTTCACGCCCATTTTCAGCGCGTTGCGAAACATTTGCGAACGCGCGTTGTAGGCGGCCCGCGCTTTCGCCTGCAAAGCTGGCGGGTAACTTTCGATCTTACCGACAATGTATTCCGCAGCCATCAAAGTCGGCGTGAGAAAAGTTCCCTTCTTCTTCATTAGCGCGACGGTTTCCGGTTTCATAAAAGAACCGTGCTCGATCGAATCCACGCCTGCTTCGATCGCTTCGCGCGCAGCCTGGTCCCCGTGACAGTGCACTGCCACTTTTTTCCGCAAACGATGCGATTCATCCACCAGCGCGGTCATCTCCGCCGGCGTAAATTGCGGCGTGTCCACTTCGTCTGCTAATGAAAGAACGCCGCCGGAAACGGCCGCTTTGATTACGTCCGCACCATTTTTTACTTCGAAGCGAACGGCCTTGCGAATCTCATCCGGGCCATTGGCGATCCCATCCGTGTAATCCGGTTCGCGCCCGAAGAGAAAATCACGAAACCCACCCGTCGGATCGAAATGGCCGCCAGTGGCTCCGATTCCTCAAATTCACGGCTGCTAACGAAACGGCTGCCCACGTCGCGCACTGTCGTGAAACCTGCTTCTACCGGGGTGCGCGCATACCCCACCGCTCTGATTGCCTGCTCTGAGACATTCAAATCGAGTTGTTCGAGCCGCCGCTTGTTGAAATCGCCGGAAAAATCCAGGGTCAGATGCGTGTGCGCGTCCATGAATCCCGGTGAAAGCGTCGCGTCGCCGAGATCGATCATCTTTGCGCCGGCCGGCCCCGCCAAATTGCTGCCAACATCGACAATTTTATCGCCCTGCACGACGACAACGCCGTTCGGGATAAGCGATTTCGATTTTCCATCGAACATCCGCGCCGCTTTCAGCACGACGGTTTGATCAGCGGCGCTGGCGGCAATGGCCGAGACCAGGACGACTGCAATGACGGTAGGGTAACAAGGACGATACGCGATTCGCATCTTATCGGTTTAGAAAGTATCTGCGCCGCAGGCAAGGAAGTTCTTGTTCTGGCTGAGACGCTTCGATTCAATCGCAACAAGTGAAAACTCCGCCGCTAGGCTGCGCCGTTTCGCTCGCTCTTGTTATCGCCTTCGCTGTGCTGGCATTGTTTGCCCAAACGCCGCCGCCCGCGGCATCGCCTTCTCCGAAAGAATCTTTACGCCCCACTGCCGATTACGATCTGCACTGGGGCGTAAAGATTCCGATGCGGGACAAAGTCGAACTGAACACAACCCTGTATTTGCCAAAAACAAAAGATGGAACGCCCTCGCGCACCCCAGTAATTTTCACGCTGACGCCGTACATCTCGGACACGTATCACGCGCGAGCCGCCTACTTCGCGTCGCATGGTTACGCGTTTGCGCTTGTCGATGTTCGCGGCCGCGGAAATTCCGGCGGCGACTTCGAGCCATTCGCCCAGGAGCCGCGCGACGGCCATGATGTGGTCGAGTGGCTCGCGCAACAACCATTTTGCGACGGCAAAGTGGCGATGTGGGGCGGCTCCTACGCCGGGTTCGACCAATGGGCGACCGCAAAAGAATTCCCAGCGCATCTCGCCACCATTGTTCCCGCGGCGGCCGTCCACCCGCCTCTCGACTATCCTGGTCTCAACGACGTCGCGTTCCCGTACGAAATGCAGTGGTTCACCGATACGAGTGGCCACACCGGACAAGCGAATCTCTTTGGCGATCAGAAATTCTGGCGCACGAAATTCTTGGATGCTTACAAAAAGCACATCCCGTTTAAATCATTCGATTCGTTTGTCGGAAATCCATCGGTCAATTTTCAACGTATTCTCAAACATCCAATGGCCGACGGGTACTACAACGCGATGGTGCCGACACGCGAGCAGTTCCAAAAAATCAACCTGCCGGTTTTGACGATCACCGGCCAATACGATGGCGACGAGCTCGGCGCACTCACGTTTTATCGCGATCATTTAGCGAATGCATCGCCAGAAGTGCGTACCAAACATTTTCTCGTAATCGGCCCCTGGGACCACGCCGGCACGCGCACACCGACAGACGAAGTCGGCGGCGTGAAGTTTGGGCCAGGCGCACTTGTCGATCTTAATGACCTCCATCGACAATGGTACGACTGGACGATGAAGAACGGGGCGAAGCCCGAGGTCTTGAAAAATCAGGTCGCGTATTATTTGCTCGCTCCGGGAAACACCGGCGCGAATGGAGAATGGAAATATGCCGACAACTTCGAAGCGTTGGTCGCGAATCCGCGCACGTTCTATCTCGATTCTAAAAACGGAGATGCCAACGGTGTATTCCGCTCCGGGTCGCTCGCAGAAAATCAGCCAAAGGAAGGCGCCGACAAATTTACGTATGATCCACTCGACACGAAACGCGGTGAGAACGTGGAAGGAATCGATCCAAAAGAGAAAACTGCAGGGCTCGACCAAACCTATGCGCTCAGTATTGGCGATGACGGTCTGGTTTATCACACCGCTCCATTTTCTAACGAAACGTCCCTTATCGGTTGCCCGGCAGTCACGCTTTGGGTTTCCATCGACACACCGGACACCGATCTCTCCGCCGATCTCTACGAGATCCAACCCGATGGTACAAGCATCGCACTTTGGAGCGACATTCGTCGTTTGCGTTATCGCGAATCGCTGCGCCAGGAAAAGTTAGTCAAACCCGGCGAGATCGTCCGTTGCGAATTCAATCCCGGATTGTTTGTCGCACGCCGCTTGATGAAAGATAGTCGCCTGCGTCTTGTTATTTCTTCTCCAAATTCAATCTTGTGGCAAAAAAATTACAATTCTGGTGGCGTTGTCGCCGATGAAACCGCCAAAGATGCGCGAACGGCACAGGTTCAAGTTTATCATGACGCAACGCATGCGAGCTCGATTCAGATCCCATTCTAAGTAATGCGATCTCGCTTGCTTGGGCTCTTCGTTGTTGGAGTAATTTGTCTTGTCGGAACCCGGGCACGCGCTGAGCCGGAGATTGTAATTGCGATCCGCTACTTACAAGCGCAGGGAACACAGGGAACAAGTCATTCGCATCTTTACCTGTATCGCGAGGATGGAAAACTGCTACGGCAATTGACGAAAGACAACTCTGGACAAGATGTCGATCCAATCTTCGCACCGGACGGGAGCACGATCGTTTTTGCGCGCGAGAAGCCTAACAACGTACGCGAATTTTTGAGCATCGACACGCGCGGCACGGGATTGAAGAAACTGGATGCCGCGCCAGGTTGGTACGCGCAAACGAAAAGCTCGCCCTATTTCACGAACATCGAACCGGAGGAATCAACATCACCAACTCCGACAGCTTCGCCCGAAGAATCTGCATCACCCGGCGCAACCCCCGCGCCCAGTTACAAGGCGCCGGATGATTCCTTCGAGCTGGTCTTGCGCGAAGATCCAACTGACGAGAATGATCAGATTAATGGTGAAGGCCACGGCAAACATTATTTGCTGCGCGATTTGAAAACGGGAACGGAAACAGAATTTGGAAAGCTGCCGGGATTCATCGGCGTCTTCGAACTACTCCACGATAAACTAGACAAGAATCGACATTTTCTCTTCGATGGATCGCTGCGCCTTGCATTCTTCGGCTTGCACCTCAATAGCACGGATGGCGACACCTGTTTCGCGCTCGATTTGAATCAGCCCCGACTTGTCCGCTTATCTCCGAATTGGGCTACGCCAATTCCACTTCCGGACGAATCAGCATTTCTAACGCTCACTGAAAATCGCTACATCCCGATTTCCGGAAGCTCGAAGACAGTAAACTGTTCCTACATCGAACGGTGGGACGAAAAGCTGAATAAAATTCGTTACGCGCGCACAAAATCCGCTGCGCTTTGCTACGGCGCGTCGATGTATCGGCCTGGTCGCACTCCTCCGATAACCACAATCCGCAAAACCGCGGATTAATGACTGAATCATGACGAACTCCTGGGCTGCGCTAATTTCGGTCGTGCTCGTGTTGAGTTGCGCGTGCTCGCAAAAGCC
>WNGQ01001692.1_pt1 | contig 22662 bp, 14 predicted proteins | sample 5407661 | NCBI WGS metagenome assembly WNGQ01 (sample SAMN13153382, study PRJNA577476) | soil metagenome | isolation source: 60 cm soil or saprolite under Garry oak tree replicate 2 | place: USA:California | collected 2016-06-15 | reverse complement strand
CTTCGCCATCGGGAATCTCTCCCGGCGGAGCGTTGCGAAACAGGTCGTCGAGTTGTTCGTCGGACATCTCAAGAAACTGGGCGGGGTCTTTAATAGTCGTTGTATTGTCAGGCATATGATTGAGCTTTCGGTTTGGGGTCGTGGAATCTAAAGCGTCTTGAGAAATTCGATCAGCGCTCGTTTGTCGCCGTCCGGTAGACTTGTTCCAAAGTAATGGCCTCTGTCTTCGACAAGGTCGGGGCACTTGCTGGCTGCCAGCAGATCAGGCACAAGCCGTTTTAGTTCGGTCGCGGCATCGGCGCCGTTAACCTTTATATTCCAGAATGCAAGATTAAAGTCGGACACAAGTTTCCTGAGATGGCTCAAATCCTTCACGTTCTTAAATTCCGGATTCAGGTTCGCCACGAGGTTAATTGGAGTGCCTGCCGGGATTGGTCCAATGTAAAGCCACTTGCCTCGTACTCCCGGTTTCTCCTGGCACAAGGGTTTCAGCAGATCAGGGAGGAAAGCTTCGCCAATCGTGACATAGCATTCCTGACTCGTCCTCCAGATCGTGCCCTCGCGCTTCTCAGGCCACAGTAGCTTCTCCGCGGCGTCGTTAAATGCTTCCATGCGGCCAGCAACTGAGGGCTCGCCAGTGAATTTGCCCAGCGCGTTGTTGTGGAGAAACGGTGCCGAAGACCAGATGCTGATCAGCGAGGCCGGGCGATAGTAACCCACTCCGCCATCGGGCGCGTTGAACTCAAACTCATAAGGTGTTCCTTTGTTGCATTCAATGACGCCGACAGGCTTCAAGTCCTTGTAAGTCTCAGAAGAAAAATTATCCCAGACATGCCCTCTCACGGCATTGGTCCCAAGGGCCCGAGCCGAGTTCGTCTTGATATCCGTGACCGGGTAACGCACTTCATTCGACAGGAAGTTATTGTCCCTGAAGTCCGGTTTGAGAACTTCCCGGCGAAACCATTCCTTTTCATCCAAAGCGTTGCCTTGCGGCGGCTGTTTGCTCGAATGACAACTGGCGCAGCTCTCTGCAAACACAATCTTACCGCGGTTCATCACGCTCTCATCCTTTGTGATGTAGTCGGCACCGCCGGGCGCGTCCTCTAGATGCATGGGACCCATTCGCCTAAAGAATTGCTTGATATTCTCCAGCCGTTCCTGGGTTGCCATCCAGTAAACTGAGTTCTGCTGCGCTTTGGCGACGCTGAATGGCTTCTGAAAAGTGAGTGGCACGAGACTCTGCGGTTTTAGACCAATGAGAGGATCCTGCACGCTCACCCACTGCTGGGAAAACATCCCTATGTTGACATAGACCCTAATTGTCGCGCCAAACGCACCCACGGAATCGGCTCCGTCCTTCAAAACATGTGGGACTTTCCTTGTTTCGCCACCTGCAATCTTGGTGATCTGGCCTTCGTAAGGCGTATTCACTCCACCGCCGGTGATCTTTTCTTCCGCGGCAATACTCAAGCGTGCGTCGAGATTAAAAATAGCATTAATCGCACCAGGATTGTTGATGTGGTCGGTGGCGATTCGTGAAGTATCCGACGTGCCCGGCGGCTGGGCCTTCAACATTTCCCAGAAGAAACGACCCGGCTTGACGTTCGGAGCGAAGACAGCGCCTTCACGGATGTATTGGTTTCCAATAACCGATGCGAGATTCTTCCATTTCGAGTTTTCTGGGTCGTCAGGTGGGTGAAGTGGGTGATATGAGATATGGCAGGCTCCGCAACTTACTCCAACTTTGTAGGGTCGAATAACCCTCGGGTCATTGTAGTAGTCGGGATCATCATAGAATCGTTTGGCGTCCCATTTTTTCTTCGCCTTATCGTCGAAATCCGGATTGGAAAACAGCCGGAAACCCATGATCCCTGTCGAGTAGCCATAGACCTTGGGATCAACCCCCTGAGGTTCTGGCCCCTCCCGCTTATCTAGATAGAGACCGTAAGTGTCTTTTGTATCCTCATCGCTGGCTTGCCTGAAACCAGGCTCATTGACAAGGCCCAAGTCGGCGTGTCGCGAGCCGCGCTTGCGCGAATCCAGCATCTTCAAAAGATCGATCAATCCATAGCCTTCCCGCGCGATCCTGTCCCAGAAGTATTGGTTGCCGCCCGTCCACAGATTCCACGTGTTACGGCCCATGATTTCCTCCGGCGAAAGCTCGATGCCGTCATCCATAGGCTTGAAAATATCGGCAGTAATCTGGGGGAAGTCCGCCGTCGTTTTACGAGAAGCCTTTGCGTCATCGATCGGCTCATTTTTTTTGCAGCCGCCCAAGAACAGGCAGAAAATCAACGCGCAGCTACCGGTTGTAGCGATGCTGAGATGTTTCATTGGTCTCCTCGCGAGGGCGCGAGTGCCTTCATCAGATCCAAGTGTTACTCCCAAGGCAGATCGCATGGCAAGAACTTTTTAATCTCTTTCGCGAGCGGCGGCGAGCTGCTTTTCTGTCGCTAAAAAATATCGAGCAACCGCTGACCCAGCGCGAGTAGACCGAGACCGCCAGAGGGCACGATTATCGCGCGAACAAATGGCTGTTCGGTGAGCGGAGCAAACGCGCCTTTTTTCAAGCCGCGGATCTCGGCAATGAGTTCATCGAAAGTCCGCCGTTTTGCTTCCTCGGTTTTGAGCGCGGCGTCACGCAGTGGTTCGGCTGCGCTCCGGAGTAATTTTGCTTCCTCGGCATGGCTTTTGACGCGCGACATCTGCAGGTTGGTGAGCGCGGCGTCACGCAGTTGTTCGGCTGCGCGCCGGAGCAAGACGGCACTGCCGAGGGCCCAGGCGGCATTGATCCCGTAGATAGCCAGGAGACTGGGAGACCAGCTCCAGTTATCAAAAAAAGATGAGCGCGCCACAATCATCAAGGTCAGAACAATAAGCGGATACCAAATCAGACGCGCCACCACTTGGGTCCGTTGCGCGACAAAAAAGATTTCGTTGTAAGCAGAAAGTTCCTCTTCGCTAAGCGGCGGGCTTCGGTAGAACCGTTCGGTTACGGCGCTTCCCCATTTTGTGACTTCACGAGCAAACATGCGGATAAAATTACTGTTCAACTGGATGGCATCGACCACGTAAAAAGAGAGGATCATCATGCCAATCGCAGCCAGGAGAATAACTACCTTATCGAACTGGAAGGCGAAGTCGCCCCGGGCCGGGGCGAGCGGTGGCGGAAAAAGCCTGAAGATGATGTAGGAAAATAAAAAGTAGAGTGCAAAAAGAACCCCGATTCGAATGAACCGCGGCCCAAACTTATTCCGACATAGATAGATGTGCCACGCGTGCTCTGCGGAGAAAGGCGGCTCCGGCCCCGGCTTATCCGGAGAAGACATGCGCCATTGTTCGAGGCCCAAGCCGAGATGCCGCCACAGAAAAGGAGTTTTCGGTAACGGATCGAAAGAGAAGCCTTTCTCTATTTCCCGTGCATTCGCGCGCAGATCGATGCCTGCTTTGATCATGAAATGGATCGCGAGCATGAGCGCGATCAAGCGCAGGATCTCGCTCGGCCAGATGCTGATCCCCGAGAAAAAAGCTAGCGGCTCCTTAGCCGCGCCTTCGTATTGCGCGATGTCAGCGCTCTCGTATTGCGCGAACCAAGCACTATCGTATTGCGCGAACATCGCGACCGAAATGACGATAAACGGTACCCCGCAAACCAGCCAGAAAGTCGTGCTGGCGAAAACTCTTCTTAAACGTTGCGGTGTCGTGCCCCCGCCCGGTAGTGCCGGGCTGGCGACGGTGACGCTGATCCAAGCGGCTATTGCTAGGAGCGCGAGCGCGCCAATCACCAGCCGCCAGAACATCGGACTCAACCAGATGACGCGGACCGTCAAGAGCCAATTCTGCCACTTAACCCCGGGGAACTGCGCGAGATTTCGCTTTTCCCGATCCCATGTAGGAAAAAGCCAATCGCGAAACCAGCTCTTGTTAGAGTGTGAAAGATTTTTTCCTGCGAGGTACCATTCGGGACTTAAATCATAGGCTCCTCGCCGGCTGATCTCGAAAACGCGTGGTTGCCAGGAAAGGTAGTCGGCGTCTAGTCCGTCCATTTTGCCAGTAGCTACGAGCGTGCCGGTGTACATTGAGGTTTGATTGCTGTCGCGAAACGGGGCGACGTGCTGCTGGCTGTAAGTTTCCGGCAGCGAACTGCCGAAAGGCGAAACGATGATCAGGTTACGTGCGTCGTCCCAATCATCCCGGCGCTCGAAGTGTGCATCGTAGTTATTCGTAAAAAAAACGACGCTAGGAAATTCAGGACGCAACGCGCGGAGAATCATCAGCTTGTCATAAATGTCGGCTCCGAGCAGTCCAATGGCGCGAATGCCTTTGCCGCCGTCCTGTTTCCAGCGGGCATTCGTTTCCTTCAGTTCGCGCGCGAGCCGGCGCAGATAATCCGATTGATTCAAACCTTCCGTGGCTTCGACGACGACGGCATCCTGGCCAAACTGACCTTTCTGCGATTGCTCTCGCCCAGTGTCTTTGCCGGAATCTCCCGGCAACTGACCGTCGATTCCGCGAAGATATCGATAAAAGTGAATGCGCCCGAGCTGTTTCTCTCCGGCCTCCTGTTTCTCGAGGTCGGCAATTATTTCTTTCTGCCCAGCTTCAAACATTTCCTTTTGTCGAGGGTTTAAAATCTGCGGAGGTAACTGCGCAAAGATTGGTCGGCCCGCCTCTTCAAAGATTTGTTTCCCTCGTTCCTGCGGACTCTCTCCGCCGCGCTCCTCGAGAAGCTCCAGGTTGGTTGAAGTTTTGTGCTCGGGACTCTTTTTTCCCTCATCCTCAACGACTCGGTTGCGCGCGTCCCGTTGGGCCTGGTTCTCAATGATTTGGCTGATGTTTTGACCGGACGCCTTGGCAGCGAAAGTGGTGCTGAGCGATCGCCCGTACGGTGTATCCCATTCCGTCAGGATAACGACATGATCCCCGCTCCACGTGCCGTCCTTTTGCTTTCGCGGTCGAACGTCGATCCGTCGGCGGGCGAGCTCAGCGATCAATTCCTCGAGCACCACGTCATCGCTTCCGACGGTACGGACGAAATGCAGACCGCCCCCTCCTTCGATCAACTGCGCGGCGGACGGTGGTGGTGGCGGAAACATGAGGTCATCGCTTTCAACCGTACGGGCGAAATGCAGACCGTCCTCTTCTTCGATCCACTCCGCGACGAACGGTGGTGGCGGAACCTGCAACATGAGGTCATCGCTTTTGACCGTCCGGGCGAAACGCAGAGCGCGCATTCCTTCAGTCAACTTGCGCGGGGTGTCGAGCCTGAGCGATGGGAAGTAACCCCCTGCAAGTGGCCGGCCATCAGCGGGGCCAAAAGAACGCGGCCAAACCATTTTCGCCGCATCGCTTTTCTCCGACCATGAGATGCGTAGTTCGGGCAAAACGTCGAAGGCCCATGCGTTTGTGTAAAGGAGGGTAGACTCCGATGCCGTTGCGCGCGGTGAGATAATCGAAACCCCGTTCAACATGTACCAGGCCGGCGGGTCTTCGCACGCTTCGCGAATCATGTTTTGCAGGCCGGTGGAATTTGCCGGACCGATTAATTTCACGTCGATCTTATCGCGGTTCGGCACAAGCCGTGCGATCAGCGCGGCGAAACGATGCAACGGCTCGGTATTAAAGTTCACAGCGGGCAACCAGAGAACAACCACGCGTCTGGTGTTGCGGGGGAAAACGCGTTGGGGATGATCAGTCGCCTCACATTCCTCCCAAGGCATCAAGAACGGTCGCTCCTTCGCGTCGGTATCGCCGGGCGTGATCGTTTCCGGCAGCGGCCAGGCCGACGTCACGAATCCGATATGCTCGCCATCCAACGGGACGAATCCGCTCTCGGTCAATCCTTCGAGCACCGCCTGCCGTGCGCGCAGGCGCGACTCGCCTTGTTCGCTGTACGGCCCGGCGTCCAGCATTACCGCGAGCAGGAGAACATGCTCCGGGAAAGTCTCGACACGATTTTTAATACGGTCGGCCAGTGCGGAAATTTTGTGCGAGTCGGCGGCAGCTTTGACAGCGGGCTGCGCGTCGAGCGTGATTCTCTCCTTTTGCGCCACTGCGATCGGGTCTTGCCACAACCGCGCATTCACATCCTGTTCAGCAATCACCGGGATCGGTTTTTCACTCGGAACCGGCGGGCGAGTGCTGACCAGCGGTTTGAATTGCGCGATTACTCCGGCGAGGGCCGCAAGAATGGGCAGCAGCGTCCCCCAGGGTAAATCAAACTTCCGTGTTTGCTCTTCGGCCATGGCCGACTGCTTTCTGGAGTTGCGATCCTAAAATGAATGCTGCCTCATCACCTATATTTGCAACACGACAAGATAAACCTGCAAAAGTTCCGCTAGCGGTTGCGGCGATGGGAGAAGTTTCATTGCTCTCCTCGCGAGGGCGCGAGTTCCTTCACCGAGTCACCATTGTTATGTCGCTCGTAACCGTCGGACAAAAAAATTCTACGCATTTGAAGTTATTTGGCTGGGAGGTTCACACCTTGCTTTCATCGCCGGCTGCGTCGAGCAATCTTGCCAGCCAATCAGGCGCCTCCATCTCAAGGTGCCCCTTTAGAATTTCGCGAATGAAACAGCGAAAATCGCCGACGCAATCTATGCAAAGTTTTTCCATCGTGTGTGCGCCAAGCATGCGATAGCTCTCAAATTGCGATTCGGAGAAAAACTGATCGGCCGTGCTCTCGTGCGGGAAGGTTTCGCTCGTCTTGAAGTATTCGTAGATGTCGCGGGGTTCGTCCCCATAACAAGCCGGCTTGATGTAAACGAGGACGCCGTCGGCTACTCCTTTGCCGTCAACCATCGAATAGCAAATGCGGCCAAGGGCGCAGTTATGACCCTTCCGATTTTGTGCCTCCACCTCGTTGCGCGGATAAATACTCATCTCGCCGAACTCGATGGAGATGCCGAGATCGATCCGGATCTTCCGCACCGCGTCGCCGAGATCGGCGAACGAGCATTCCGGATCCTCCCCAGCATCGCTCACGATGATGTGATGGCAGCGGCGCAGCACCATTTCATAAAGACCGAGATTTTCGAAATGCCCACCGTCGGAGAGATAGACGTAAGGACTCTTGTCGTTCGTTAGGCCAAAGGCTTCTGCGATCATCGGACCAATGCTGAAACTCGGATAGCCGAGTTGAAAGGTCGCATCGCCCGCCGGTCCCGGATTTCCGAGCCACGCGCCCAACCGCACGTTGAACAAAGTGAGGATTAAAGTGACGAGCGGAGACGAGTGATGACCCATATTTGGGCTCGCCGCCGCGCCGGAGATGGTGACCGCGGAGCCAAGCGAAATTCCGTCGCGGCTGCCGTAGCTTTGGCCGGGTGCGACATGCGTTTTCCGATAACCGACCGGATACGATCCGCAGTGCAACGGTGTGACGGTGAAGCTCTCCGCTTTCCTTTCCTGCCAGGCGAGGTTGCTGCCGCCAACGAGGTTCAGCGCGATATTGATGACCGGCAGCAATTTACCGCCGAACTTTCCTTCGCTCCACATCTCCGACATCCGGATGTTATCGCCTTCATCGAAACCAGTAAACGGATTCGGGTCCCGATGAGGATTCGAAGCACCGAGATAAGCGCGAATCAACCGATCGCGATACATCGCATGGAGCGAAAATTTGTTCGAGTTGATCAGGCAGGCGAGGCCGACGCCGAGAAGGACGAACAAGACCGCCATGGCAAGAATCGCCCACCACGGCGTGTAGAGAATCACGTTGAGATATTTCACGCTGCGCCCAAGCACGTGGGAAACGGTATCGAGTTTCCAGGCAAAATTACGCGCCTCGCCGATATATTCCATCATCACAGTCGCGCATTTTGTGATAAGAATCAGAAGCACCGCGACGAAGACAATAGCGGCGGCACTCGCTGCTTTGGAGAGGATGACCGCGAGCGGTCCAGCTTTGGCGCCTTGTTGCTCGTTCGCAGGAATCGAGCTGCTGCGGCCGGCGAAAACCGTGAACGCCGCGGCTATGCTCCCCAGCGTGAGAGTGGAAATCGCGGACACGGACCACGAGAGCAGGAATGGTCCAAAGATAACGAGCGAGCTCATAGCCATCCAACCGGCGGCGACTGCGAGCAGCCAACCAGTCGTGCGGCCCCACCATTCACGGTCCGGATCTTCAGTCCAGCGGCTGGAGATTCCCGCGAAAATCATGATCGCCAAAAAAAACAACGCCATGAAAAGCGGAATGCCGAAACAGGTATACAATTCCATTTTTGCGATTGGCTGCGGAAACAATCGTTCCGCGCCAAACCAGAGAAGCAATCCGCCGATTGCGCCCGAGATAATGACCGCGAGAAATTCAAGGAAGCGAAATCCGTGCGCCGGCAGGAGCGATCCTAGCCATGAAAATAAATGAATGATTATTCCGAGATAAAGGAACGGCACCCAAGTGCGGAGCCGACCGAGTCCGAATAGCGGCCAGGCAGGCAGATGGCGTCCATAATAAGTGAACCAGGCCCAATGCATCGTCAGTAGAACCGACGCCAAAAAGAGCGGCGCGAGGCAGAAGATAAGAAATCTTCTTTGATTCCAACGTGCGTTACGGCCGCACGGCAGATTAACGCCCATGTAGGCAACACCGATCACGACAAAGACCGAACCCGCGCACAAAGGGGCATACGTGTACGGCGGCGGGTTCATCATTAATATCGCCGTATAAATCCACGGTAAGGCGAGGACGGCAGCCAGCAGTGGAATGATGACGCACCAATTGAGGAGAAGATTGCGCAGATAAGTGCCCATGAGCGTCCAGCTATCGGCCGAGAACAAGCCAAGACGCGGACTGAGGTAGTTGCTGTAGCTGCGCAGGTTTTGAATTTGTTTCGGCTCGGGATTCGGCCGTGTTTGCTCGCGCGATTCCGCGAGTTGCGCCGCGACCTCAGCCAAGCCGCCATCGGAACGATGAATCCACGCCGCCAGCCAACTCCCAATGTATCCGCCGCCGGAAACCGTGGAAAGATAGTGAAACCTGTCGAGCAGGCCGCAGCGCGCCAAGCCTTGTAAAACCCCTAGTCCAAAGGTCGCGCTGCGAATGCCGCCCCCGGAAATGCAAAGCGCCGTGCGCTTTTCTTCCAGCCCGTGAACGGCCGCCCAAAGCGCTTTTAGCCGGGCTTCCGGTTCGGTTGAGCTCGGATAGTCGGCCGGCAGGACACCATGCAAAGCGACGAACTCGCTTTCGAGGACCTCGTGCAATGGCAGCGAGGAATTGGCCGATGAATTCTCGTTCGCCATAGCTGCGGACCGTGGCGGTTCGCGCTCCAGCGTTTATCAAGATTCTGTCGGCGCGTCAATCTTGGTAACAGCGCTTCAATGGTTCGACGCTTCCCTGGCACGCCGTTGCCTTGGCGAAGGCGGCAACGATTCCCGCTGGATTTTCTGCGCAGCTCGGCGACATATTGCCGTCGCCAATTGCGCCCGTAGCTCAGCCGGATAGAGCAACGGATTTCTAATCCGTAGGTCGGGTGTTCGAGTCACCCCGGGCGCGTCTTTTCACAAGGTGAATCGTGATCAGTGATAAGTGAATGGTAATTACTCCGCCAAAGGTGGTGGCGGAAACCAACGCAGGGTGACAAAAGTAACGAAGCTCAAGTCAAGTAACAAGTTCCTGCCCAGTCGAGAACCATACAGAATAAATCCGGCAACAACCCGAAATGCGTTTCTTCTGTGGGAGAAACTTATGAACACAATTCTGCTAATTATTCTCATTCTTCTGCTGATTGGAGCGCTGCCCACCTGGCCGTACAGCCGAGGCTGGGGCTACTATCCCAGCGGGGGACTCGGTTTGATTCTTGTGATTCTGATAATCCTGGCGCTATTGGGCACAATCTAAACAGATCGCGGACATGCCGGAGAGATATCATCAAATCCGACACGCAAAGGGGCGAGTTCGTGAAGACGAAAAACAGCGGGGAACCGTTCAAAGGCGTGGCCAAAGAGGAAGACGAACGCCGCAAGAGTAGTTAAGCGAGACGCAATTCCATTCGGACGCGCGTGAAAGATGCTGGCTCCGGACGGCGCCCAGCTACTAATCACCGCTCACTGCTCACAAGTTATTTTCTGCTCCATCTTCGCTCGTGATCGAGCAGCCATTTCTTGCGCCATAATCCGCCGCCGTAACCACACAGCGTGCCATCCGCACGAATGACGCGATGGCACGGGATCACGATGCAAATCATGTTTGTGCCATTGGCGCGGCCAACGGCGCGCCGAGCGTTTCGATCGCCCAAACGTTCCGCCATCCAGGAATAGGAGCGCGTTTCGCCGACTGGGATCGACCGCAAAATTTTCCAGGCTCGCAGCTGAAAATCCGAGCCGACCGGCGCCATCGGAATGTCAAACTCCAGTTGTTTGCCAGAAAAATAATTATCGAGCTGTTGTCGCGTCGCCGTGAGGTGCCGATGCTCGCCTGGGACTACATTCGTTCGCAATCGCTTCCGCAAGGTCGATAATTCGCGTTCAGTCGCGCGCCGATCGATAAACTCGAGCAACCGCAAACCTTCATCGTCCGCAACGGCGATCATCGCGCCGAGGGGAGTCTCAATTCGTTGGGCGAACAAACCACCTCGCGTTTTTGCAGTTGTCGGCGGTTCGCCAAAAATCCGTGTGAATGCTTCGCGAAAGCCGCTCTCCGATTCGAAGCCGCTGCCATTTCGCGCTTCCTCCACGCGTGCGCCTTTGTGCACCTCGCGCAACGCCAGGCCCATCCGGCGCGCGCGATGATAAGCCTGAAAGGTCATTCCATAATGTCGTTTGAATTGCCGTCGTGCCGTGGACGGATCGATCGCCATCGCGGCAAGCTCTTTATCCGTCAGCCGCCCATCGGGCGCGCGCTCCACTTCAGTGCGCAAGCGCTCGATCAGTCTCGGCGGGCGCTTGTCTGGGTCCATGGGGTGGCAACGCAAACAGGGACGATAGCCGCTGTGCAATGCTTCACCCGGGGTCGGGAAAAAATCGACATTCTCGCGCGCCGGTTTTTTGGCCGTGCACGTTGGCCGGCAGAAAATTCCCGTCGTGCGCACGCCGACAAAGAATATGCCTTCAAAGCTCGGATCGCGATTCACCAATGCGCGATACATCGTTTCGGATGGAGGAAGAAGTTCTGGTGTTTTCATGCGCGTTCGATCCGAAATGTGTAACAACCGCGAGTAACGCTGCGCGCTTGCAAAAATGCAGTCTCTGGATTTTGCAGCAACCGTTCAATCACCGGCTCGGGGTTATTGTCGCTGACCACTGCCGCATCAATCATATCGTCGTTTGAACTATATGCGCGCAAAACCCGGCTGCCGCGAAAATCCGCCGGATATTGTTCGATCGCCCCATAGCGTTCGCACGGCTCTGCGTGAACGAAGATCGGACCGCTTTCGGAATAGGGGCGGCCGGGCGCGATCGAGGCGTAAGGAAATAAAATCACGTGCTCGCCCACTTTTGCCCACCGCAGACAATGGCGGCACGGATAACCGGTCGGCGAATCCGCAGTGATGACGGCATGATCCGGCGCAGCGGCAGTTGCCGCTTGTCGCGCCGTGTTGGCAACCTCTGTGGGTAACGGAACAATGCGAAAGTTCGAAGTTTTCATGAGCAAAACGTAAACGCGCCCCGCCGGGTCGCGCATCGACGAAATTCGGGCAGCGAATTCTGTTGTAGCCGCCCCGCTCTGTCGAGGCGTTCTCGAAGCGCGGCGACAGAGCGCGCGTGGCTACATTCCAATTCACCAGCGATGGTATGCGGGATGACCTTCTTTGACCGCGACGAAAATTCCGCGACAGGTGGCACAAACTTTTCCGCCGGCGCTCAATGTTCCCTCAATGGTCGCGCGATCATCGGTTAGATCAGCAACTTTCGCAGAGAGAAAGACGAAATCGCTCGTCGGGGCCGGCCGCAGCAATTTGATCGAGTACTCGGCGGTCACCGTACACGGTGGGCGGTCCGTTTGCGCGCGCTTCATCAGATGATAGGCCGCCGTCCAATTGCAATGACAGTCAAGCAACGTGCCGATGACGCCGCCATTCAAGACGCCGGGAAACGCTTCGTATTCCTTTTGGGGTTTCCATTCTGCAACGACTTCGCCGTTTTTCGGAAAACTGCGAATACGCAGGCCGTCCAAGTTCGCCGGTCCGCAGCCCCAGCAAGCGTTGTTCGGGGCATACTTTTCCTGCAGTGATGGTTCGAGCATGGTCAATCGAGCAGTCCCTTGCTCGATGCTAAAATTTAGGCGGCGAAGCCGCAAACATTAACATCGTCCGACGGAGCGGTCGATCCGTCTATTTCGAAGCTGCTCCGTCTGAAGCAACTCCCGGATATGGGCGCATCTTTGGCCCAACGTAAAGGGAGCGCGGCCGAATGAGACGGTTGTTGTCATGTTGCTCTGTCACGTGCGCGCACCAGCCTGCAACGCGCGACACGGCGAAGATCGGCGTGTCTAGTGCAGGCGGAAAGCCGAGCATCCAAAATACCGGCGCGGCGTAAAGATCGACATTTGCGCAGAGACGTTTCTCGCGCTCCATCGTCTCTTCGAGCTTCTCGCAAATCGGCACCCACTGTTCCTTGCCTGTTCGTTTGCCCAGATCGCGCCCGATCTCGCGCATCAGCGGCACCCGTGAATCACCTTTCTTGTAAACGCGATGGCCAAATCCCATGATCTTCTCTTTGGCAGCCAGCTTCTCTTGCAGCCAGGCTTCCGCCCGATCGGGCGTCCCGATCTCCTCAAGCATCTTCATTGACTCCTCATTCGCGCCGCCGTGTAACGGGCCTTTCAGCGTCGCAACTGCGGAGGTAACCGCTGCGTAGATTCCGGCCAGCGTCGAAGCGGTGACACGGGCCGCAAAAGTGGAGGCATTGAATTCGTGATCTGCGTACAAAATGAAAATTGTGTCCAGCATGCGGATTTGCCAGTCCTGCGGAACGCTGCCGTTCAACTTGTAAAAAAAGTTTCCTGCCTGCGTGAGATCGGGCCTTTCGGGCAACGGCTCTTCGCCTTGCGAAATGCGCCAGCCGTCCGTGATCAGCGTTGATACGCGCGCAATCAAACGGATCGATTTGCGGATGTTCGCCGCGTGTGAGTTGTCGCTCAGTTCGTCGTCAAACGCACTCAACATCGACACCCCGGTGCGCAGCATATCCATTGGATGAGTCGAACGCGGAAGCAGCCGCAGCATTTTTACAACCGGCCCTGGCAAGTCGCGTTGCGCGGCGATTTGCTGCCTGAACTCCGCAAGATGTTGGCCATTGGGCAGCTCACCCTTCAGCAGAAGGTAAGCGACCTCCTCATAACTTGCTTTCTGCGCCATCTCATGAATGTCGTAGCCGCGATACATCAGCCCGGCATTCGGATCGACCCAGCAGATCGCCGTTTCGCCCGCGATCACGCCGGCCAGGCCGGGACTGTACTCTGGTGTAGTTTCAGTGCTCATCTTGTTTCGTTCACCTTAACAGCGATATGCATGTCGACAAATCAGCGGTCGCTAAAACCTCGCCAGCTCGCCGCATTTGGATCATAATTGAGCAGCTCGTAAAGTTCCTCGCGCGTTTGCATCTTCTCGAGCCAGTCCGACTGCCCGCCGTTCTTTTTTAGAGCGCACAGAAATTCTTCGCTTGCTTTCATCGCCACGCGAAACGCGCTCATCGGGAAAATCACCATGCGATAGCCAAAGTCGGAAAGTTCCTCGAACGAGAGCAGCGGACTTTTTCCAAACTCCGTCATGTTTGCGAGCAACGGGAGGTCAATTTCATTTGCGAAATCGCGGAATTCCTCCGCGCTTTGCAGAGCTTCGGGAAAAATGGCGTCCGCACCGGCTGCCAGATAATTTTGCGCGCGATCGACTGTCCGGTCGAAATCCTCCACCGCCCGCGCATCGGTCCGTGCAACGATCATGAAATCGGGATCATGCCGCGCTGCTACCGCCGCTTTGATCCTCTCGACCATTTCTTCCAGGTCGATAATCGATTTTCCAGCGAGATGTCCGCACCGCTTCGGAAATTCCTGATCCTCGATGTGACAACCGGCTAATCCGGCGCGCTCGAGTTCATGAATCGTTCTCGCCACGTTCTCCGAGCCGCCGAAGCCTGTATCGGCGTCGACAATCGCGGGAATCTTTACAGCTTTGGCAATGTACCCGGCCAGCTGAGCCACTTCCGTGAGCGTGAGCAAACCGATGTCGGGCACGCCCGCGGTCGCATTCGCCATTCCCGCGCCGCTAACATAAACCGCGCCGAAACCGACTTGCTCAACTTGTCGCGCCATCGCCGCGTTTGGCACGCCCGGCATCAGGACGCAACCTCGCGCGATAAGCTCCCGCAGTCTGCTCGATTTAGTCTGTGGCATTCGTGCTCCCGTCCGCGCTCGTGATCCTAATCGATCTCTTTACTTCGGCATTTCCAACGCCTTCACCAGGTCATCGACGCTCGGCGCTTCGTCGAGCTTCCAAATAAGATCGATAATCCTCTTCGCTCGCTTTTCGTCAATCACCGGCTCAACCAACGCAAAGAATTTTCCTTCGACCTGGGAATCGTTCAGCGGGTTCTTCGCGTGCCCAAGCGGATAATCGACGCGTTTGGTCAGGCGCCGGCCGCCGGCAAGATCGACATGAACGATGTTCGCAACCGCCCCTGGGTAGATCGCGCTCAGTTTCGCATTGCGTTCCACCTTCACGTTCTCCAAAAATTTCCACACCTCGGGGTCCTTGAAACGCTCCGGCTCGAATTGTTTGTTTGTGATCTCTCCATCGATCAGCGCAATCGTCGTGATGTACGGCAAACTGTGGTCTGCTGTCTCGCGGGTCGCGGGCCGCCATTTCTCTGGCTCGCTCCCAATGATATCGACCGCCGCGTCGTGACTTTCGATCGTTACCGATTTTACCTCCGCCAGCTGATCGATTTGTCTTCGCAACGACAACGCTGCTTCGATCGCGCTTTGGCTGTGATATTCGGCTGGCCAATATTTGATGCTCGTGTTCAAGATCATTGCGGCCGGGCCGTCCTCCGTTTTGGGAAACGGAACTGCGAATTTTTCTCCGACATTGCCTAACGAAACTCCAAGCTGCTTCTCGAAACCCATTTGCCCTTCGAAAATTGGTCCGGGCCCGGTCATTCCGGCACGCGCGAGCAGCGCGGAGAAAACTCCGTGCCGGGCAGCAGTTGCAAAAGCCACACCCTTCCAATGTGAGAGCTCGCCTACGCGCGCCTGACGCATCGCCGCGCCCGCCACACCTGCAATGTTCGTCGCATGACGCGTCTTTTCGGGACTAAGCTTCATCAAACGGGCGCACGCCAGTGCAGTTGAAAACGTGCCGTAAGTCACGTGGTCCCATCCACGGGCACGAATACTCGCCGCATCGCAGAAGCGGCATTGCACTTCATAGGCCAGCGCAATCGCCGTGATCAATTCCGATCCAGTCGCGTCAACGCTTTCCGCAACCGCCAATGCAGCGGAAATATTATCGCTGGGATGCGCCGGTTCTTTCGACAAATAAGTGTCGTTGTAATCAAAGTAGCGTATGCAACAGCCGTTGGCGAAAGCGGTCCAGTCCGGCGGCGCTTTGTGATCCGTGCCTATAATTGTCGATCCATTTGTCGCCGAAAATTCCGATGCAACTTTGCGCGCGATCACGCACGGCTCCTCATCCCACGCGCCCAGCGCGCAGCCAAATGAATCGATGACGCGCCGCTTCACTTCGTGCACGACAGCCGGTGACAAATCTTCAAAGCGCAGCGCGCAAGCGTAGTCGGCCAGTCGATGAGCGAGTGTTGTAATCATTACAAAATCGAAGCTGCAATCTGCCGACGAATTTCACATCGGCAACCGACTCCTCTCATTCTGAGCGCAGCGTAGCGGAGTCGAAGAATCGCGTGGCGTTACCGAAAATTTTCACAACGGGATTCCTCGACTTCGTTCGGATTGACAGGAAAATAGACGCGTGAGCGAATTCCAATTTGGCGGAGAATTTGTCTGGCACCCGACGCCGGAGCTCATCGCGCAATCCAATTTGCAGCGCTTCATCGAGAAACACGCGCTCGGTTCCTATGGGGAACTGATGCGACGATCGACAGCCGACATTGCCTGGTTCTGGGACACGATTCTCCGCGATCTCGATATTCGGTTTTACAAACCGTACGCGCGTGTGGTCGATCTTAACGGCGGCAAACCATGGGCGCGTTGGTGCGTGGATGGCGAAATGAACATCGTCCACAACATGCTCGATAAATACACCGGCACGCAGACGGACAAGAAAATTGCAATCAAATCTGAAATCGAAGATGGAACGATCCGCACGTTGACGTACAAGGAGCTGCGCGAGCAGGTTGACAGAATGGCCGCGGCGTTACGCGGGCTTGGCCTCGGCAACGGTGATGCCATCGGCGTCTTCATGCCAATGGTGCCTGAGATTGTCGTCGCCATGCTCGCAAGTATTAAAATCGGCGGAATTTTCCTGCCGCTCTTCTCCGGATTCGGCGCGTCCGCGATTGTTTCGCGATTAAAAGACGCCGACGCGAAAGCGCTTTTTACCGCAGCTGGGACTTATCGGCGCGGGAAATTTTGCGCGATGAAACCGATTGCAGACGAAGCGGGGTCGCAAATTCCAACGCTGCAATACCTGCTGGTGTTGAATCAAGCCGGCGAGTGGCTGCTCGAAAATCTGAAGGCGAGCTCGCCGCCGAGAGGACTGAATTCCTCATTTGACGAAGAGCCGACGGAGCGCACGAGCGCGGAAGATCCGATGATGATCATCTATACGTCGGGTACGACTGGGAAGCCGAAAGGCGCAGTGCACACGCACTGCGGGTTTCCAATCAAAGCCGCCCAAGACATGTGGCACGGTCTCGACCTTCACCCCGACGAAACACTTTTCTGGATGACCGACATGGGCTGGATGATGGGACCGTGGGAGGTTTTCGGCACGCTCATCCTCGGCGCCACCATGATGCTTTACGACGGCGCGCCCGATTTTCCGGGACCGGATCGCGTCTGGTCATTGGTGGATCGCCACAAGGTGACGGCGCTTGGCGTCTCTCCGACTTTGATTCGCGCGCTGCGGCGGCACGGCGACGAGATTGTGCATCAACATGATCTTTCATCGTTGCGCAAGTTCGCGTCCACCGGTGAACCGTGGAATCCCGATCCATGGACGTGGCTTTTTCAAAACGTCGGGCGCGGAAAACTTCCGATCATTAATTATTCCGGCGGCACGGAAATTTCCGGCGGAATCGTCATGGGAAACGTTCTTACGCCCATGAAACCATGCGCCTTTTCGGGACCGCTTCCGGGGATGGTGGCGGACGTTGTTGATGAAAATGGAAAATCAGTTCGTGGCAGAGTTGGCGAGCTCGTCATTCGTGAACCGTGGATCGGGATGACACGCGGCTTCTGGCGTGATCCGCAACGTTACATCGAGAGTTATTGGTCGCGGTGGCCGGACGTGTGGGTGCACGGCGATTGGGCCGCAGTCGATGACGATGGCCTTTGGTACATCCTGGGGCGCAGCGACGACACCATTAAAATTGCAGGCAAACGCGTCGGCCCGGCGGAAGTGGAATCAATTCTCGTCGCGCATCCGCAAGTCAGCGAAGCGGCGGCGGTTGGCGTGCCCGATCCGGTCAAAGGCGAAGCGCTCGTTTGTTTCTGCGTTTTGAGGAAAGGCGTAAACGGAGATGTCAATCTTGCCGCTGAATTGAAAGGAAATGTCGCGCGCGACCTCGGCAAAGCGCTCGCGCCGAAAGATGTCGTGTTCGTCGCCGACATCCCGAAAACACGAAACGCAAAAGTCATGCGACGAATTGTCCGCGCGGCATACATCGGCGAAAAGCTCGGCGACACATCGGCGTTGGAGAATCCGGCGTCATTGGAAGAAATTAAGCGCCTTGCCTCGGAGGTTAGGCTTCCAGCCTGATCCGGCCGGCAGCCTGCCAGGCTGTCGAATCAAAACGCCAAGCTGGAAGCTTGGCAGCCGAGTCAGCCAAGATGGCCGACCTCCTATGAGCTTGCCGCGTTTTATCCGAGTCGCTATTCTGTGCGCATGAACACGCGCTGCGTCGCATCATTCGTTTCAATTGTCCTACTCGCAGCTACATTCGATGCACTCTCCGCCGGAGAAAATTTTTCCGGTGAATACGCCGACAAGAATTTTCTAAACGGTCAAGCCGTGTTTCAAATGAGCCTCCAGCAAAGTGGAGACACGGTGTGGGTCTGGTTCAGCGCAGGTTACAACGACGGCCACGGCGCCGCGCCGGAGGCCGATGGCACCGGCAAAGTGACTAACAAGGGCACAGTCGAGTTCAAGTTTAAGGACAGCAGCAAGAACGCCGGCACTGGAAGAATCGCCCTTGCCGGCGAGGGCATCATGGTGTCCTTCAAGACGAAGCACGTGTCCGATTCGAGCTGTCTCGAGTTTTACGGGCAGAAGTTGCGGCTAAAGCGCGTTTGGAAAAAGTAGCGGCGGGAGTCAGGCTCCAAGCCTGACCCGGCCGGCGGCCTTCGAGGCTGTAGATGTACCGGCCAAGTTGGAAGCTTGGCCGCCGAGTCAGCCAGGATGGCTGACCTCGGTCACACCATCGGGCGGAACCGGCCGACCACTTCCTGCAAGCGGCCAGTGATTTGGCCTAACGAACAAACCTCGACGGCTTCGAGCAAGGTTGGGAAACAATTCTCACCGCGCTCCACAACATCGGCGAGTTTATCGAGCGCGCGTTTCGCTTTCTCGGCATTCTTCTTTTTGAATTTCGCCAGCCGATCGACTTGAAGTTGCTGCTTCTTCCGCGGCGTGCGCGCAAGTTTCACTTCCGGAATGTCGTCACTGCCGTTGCGGTAACGATTAAGACCGATGATTGGCCGAGTGCCTTCGTAAATTTGTTGTTCGTAACGATGCGCGGCGCTTTGGATCTGGCTGCGTTGATAACGGTCTTCCACCGCGGCGAGCACGCCACCGAGTCGCTCGATCTCGCGGAACTCATCAAGAATCGCGATCTCGACTGCGCGCTCCACTGCTTTCATACCGGGCGAACCGCTCAACATATTCATGGTATGTTTAAAAATGCCTGATTCCTCCAGCAGGATCGCCTGGCCATGCGCGGCGAGCCGAATCCACTCCTCGCTCGGCGTCGTGAACGGTTCGTCGGCGCTGTTTGAGTGACAGGAGTTCGTCGCGTTCATGTAAGCGAGCATCAACTCCGCCGCAGTGCGGGTGAGATTATTTTTGAATTCCGCCGCGATGAGCGACCGGCCGCTCGTCTGCGTGTGCAATTTGAAAAGCTGCGCGCGCGGTCCCGCGCCAAACGCGTCGCGCATACCGATCGCCCAAATCCTGCGCGACACGCGCGCGAGCGCGATGTATTCGGCGTCCAGCCCGCAATCGAGAAAGAATGAGAGACGCGGGCCGAATTGATCGACCGGGATGCCGCGCGCGGAGAACATTTCCGCGTAGGCGAATCCATTCGAGAGCGTGTAGGCTGCCTGCTGCACTGGCGTCGAACCGGCTTCGCCGATGTGATATCCGCTGATCGAGATTGGATACCAGCGCGGCATTTCCCGCGTCGTAAATTCCACCATGTCGGTGAGAAAACGCAGCGATGCTTCGATCGGAAAAATCGTTTCGTTTTGCGCCTGGACTTCCTTGAAAATGTCGGCCTGAATTGTGCCGCGCAGTTTCGGAACAACTTTCGAATCAAAACGCCGTTTCGCAGCCGCGATATACATTGCCATAATGATCGGCGCTGGGCCGCTAATCGTCATCGACGCGGAAAAAATCGGCGAGCCAAGATCAAATCGATCGTACAGCCGCACCATGTCTTCAACCGTGTCGATCGCGACACCGCCTTCGCCGATTTTCCCGAAGACTCCGTCCGCGTCGCTGTCGATGCCATAAAGGGTTGGGCCATCAAACGCAGTGCTAAGCCGATGCGTGCGCTGATGTTGTGTCAAATAATGGAAACGCTCGTTAGTATCTTCAGCCAGCATCAACCCGGAGAACAAGCGCGTCGGCTCCTCTAGCGCTTGTGCGCCATTCCCGCTCGCTTTTTCCTTCGCGCCGTCGCCCGACGTTTTTTTTCCGTAGCTTCCTGTTTCAATTTCGCGAACCGGCTCCAAATACATCTCGCGATACGCGCCGTTCAGAAATGGAAACTCACCAGGCAACCCTTCGCCGAAGAGATAACGGGCGATCTCGCCCGGTTCATCGATCTCCGGCAACGCGAGGCGTGGCAATGGCAAGCCGGTCGGCGTATGCGTCACTGGCGTTTTCGCTTTGGTTTCATCCCAACGATCAGTCAGTTCGCGCCCGAATTTTTCATTCGACCGCGCCCGCTTCACCTGATTGAGAACGAACCCGTTGTACTTCTCAACCGCTTCAACGACTTGTCCTAGTTTGCTCATAAGTCTTCTTCCATTTCTGTCATTATTTAACAGTTAGAGATGTTTCGACTCCGCTCAACATGACAAATCGGCGGTCATCCCGGCTCGCCGTGACAAATTTCCCGCAATTAATGCAAACAATTGATCCACGCCAGGGTCACGATGCCGTTTTGCGACGGTGTCGATGAGCCGCTGCCCACGCCGATTTTGCCCGAGGCGCTGTTCAATCTCCGTGTGCGCAGTGCGCGCCCGCTGGAGATCGCTCTTGTTCACCACCACGATGTCGGCGAGGTCGAGCATAACGATCTTTTGCAACTGCAACCGGCTACCGTAATCAGGGTTCATCACGAGCACGGTTTCATCCACAATCCCATTTTGCTGAAACGGCATTGCCTCCTGTCCGGTGCCGACCGTTTCGATAATGACGTAATCGAAATTGGATTGCGCAAGCATGGCGAGGCAATCATGCGTCGCGGGCGAAAGCCCGCCGGCTTGTCCGCGCGTCGCCATGCTGCGCATGAAGACGCGATCGTCCTGCGAGTTAATCATGGTGGCGCGATCACCCAGAAGCGCGCCCTCTCCAACCACGCTGGGATCATGCGACAAAATGGCGATACATCCCTTTGGGTCGTGACTCAAAAAACGCAGCACCAATTCATCAATCAGCGTTGTCTTTCCCGCGCCGCCCGGTCCGGTGAACCCAATAACGTTTGAATTGCGGATTGCGGGTTGCGGGTTTCGGATTTGCTTCGCCGGTCGGCGTTTTCCTTTTGCGTACGCCTCTTCTATCTCGGTGAGTTTCCTTGCCAATTGGATGTCGGACGACTTCGGGGCTGTGCGTTTGCGTGGTTTTCCGTAGTGTTTGCGCACATAATCGGTCATTTCCATGAGCGACGTGCCGGCAAAGAAAATCGTGTCCACGCCTTTGCGTTTCATCGCCGCGGCATCGTCATGCGTGATTGTGCCGCCGCCGCCGCCGAAAACTTTGATGTAATCCGCGCCGTGTTTGCGCAGTTGACTCACCACTTCGGCAAAAAACTCGACGTGTCCGCCGTTATAACTGGAAATGCCAATGGCGCGCACATCCTCCTGGATCGCTGCGCGAACGATGTCGCCGACCGAGCGATGGTAACCGAGATAGATGACTTCGATTCCATGGCGGATGAACTCGAGATTAATTGTGTTGATCGCGCTGTCGTGTCCATCGCAGATCGGCACAGCAGTGAGAATGCGAATTGGCACGGCCATCAGCCGAAAAGTCTAGTGGTAATCATTTGACGGGCAACGGCATTCTAGCCTAGTAGCGACTTCGATGAAAAGGCCGCGGGCTCTTCCTACAATCGCATTGGCTGGTTTGATCGCCGGAATCCTCGATATCACCTCCGCGTTTGTGATCGCGGAGATCAAAGGCACGGGATCCATTCGAATGTTGCAGGGGATCGCGAGCGGTTTGCTCGGGCAGCGATCGTTCGAAGGAGGAATGACGACGGCGGGGTTGGGTCTCGCCATTCACTTCCTGATCGCGTTTACAGCGGCGGCCGTGTTTTATGCCGCCAGCCGGAAATTCAGTTCTCTGACACAGCACGCCGTTGTGTCGGGATTGCTTTACGGAATCGCGATTTACATTTTCATGTATTGGATAGTCGTGCCGCTCGTGTTCCCGAACGCACGCCATTCGATCTCGAGAGACGTCACGGCTGTGATCATTCACATTGTTTTGATCGGGCTGCCGATCGCGCTGGTGGTCCGCCGTTTTTCGAACGAACAATTGGCTGAATCATAAATGAAGGACCCTTTCGATTTTTCCGGAAAAGTCGTCCTGGTTACCGGTAGCTCGCGCGGAATTGGGGCGGAGATGATCAAGGCGTTCGGTAAACGCAGCGCTCAGTGTGTCGTGAATTACGTTGTCGACCCAGCGGGACAAAACAAAAGCGACGCGGAAAACGTAGCGAACGAATTGAGGGATCCACTCGTGATCGAGTGCGACGTAACACAGCCGGACGAAGTCGAATCAATGATGAAGCAAATACAAGATCGGTATGACGGCCTCGATATTCTCGTGAACAACTCGGGCATCATTCACGATCGCACGATTAAGAAAATGTCGATGGATGAGTTCGAAAGCGTGGTGCGGGTGAACCTCATCGGCACATTCAACGTTACGCAAAAAGCTGCACCCGTTCTGCGCAGCGGCGGGCGAATCGTGAATCTGTCCTCAGTCAGCGGACAGATGGGGCTCTTCGGCCAGGCAAACTATTCGTCAAGCAAAGCGGCAATCATCGCGCTCACAAAAGTTTCCGCGCGCGAGTTTGCGC
>WNGQ01011171.1_pt1 | contig 22667 bp, 23 predicted proteins | sample 5407661 | NCBI WGS metagenome assembly WNGQ01 (sample SAMN13153382, study PRJNA577476) | soil metagenome | isolation source: 60 cm soil or saprolite under Garry oak tree replicate 2 | place: USA:California | collected 2016-06-15 | reverse complement strand
AATCACTGTGGATCTGAACCTGCCCAACGTGCTGGTCGGGACAACTGCGGTTACCAGGCCGCAGATACATTTCAGCCCGAACAGCTCAAAGCCTATCCAACCGAAAAAGTCTCTCATTGCGGAACCAGCGCCTACGCTGACAACGAGCGTGAGCCCGTCCGCCATACTTGTTTCGGAACTGAGTAGCACCGAACCACATTTACCCGTACCCCCTCCAGCGCCGCTCGCGATGACCAAGAGCCAGAGCACGCTACCGTCAGAAAATGCCACACCACTGAGCGGCAAAGAGGAGAGCGCTCTAGTAATCGTAGGGGCCGACCCGTCGCAGGCGTCGTCTCTGCTTGCTCTCCCAGTCGGTAATCGCTGGGCAGAACTCTCGATTTCGCCGGTTGGAGGAGGCGCCGGATCGCCAGGAGGCACCGCGGGGAGAGCGCGGATTTCAAGGAGCGCCAGTGCAGGCAGCGAGGGCGATGCGAGCGCTGGCACGGGACGAGGAGAGTCGGGTGGCGGAGATGGCCACGCGGGTGGTGCCGGAATCCTAAGCATCACCGGAGGAGTCGGCGAGAATTCTGGTGCTCTCGATCCAATGGTGCCAGCGAACATGGTCTATGCTGTATCGGCGTCCGTTCTACCACGCAAGAATGCTCTGGTGGTTTCGGCGGGACCGATGGGGGGTGGGGGCCTCGATGTTTACGGCGCTCTGCACTGCGGGAAAGTCTATACGGTTTTCTTGCAGATGCCGGTGAAAAGCTGGACGCTGCAGTTTTGCCAGGCACAGCATGAGACGCCGACGCATGCAACCTCTGGCCAGTCTGCCGTGGTAAGGCTTGAGCGAGGTTTGCTGCCGCCTGACCCCGAACTCAGGTTCGACTTTCGGCGTTTGCCATTGCCGCCTGAGAATGCGCATAAGCTGATTCTTCTCAAGGGGTTGATTCGAGAAGATGGAACGGTGGATCTGGTCCAGGTCTACCGGAGTCTGCTGCCCCCAATGGACGAAGCGGCACGCCTGGCGTTTAGCCGATGGAAGTTCAAGCCAGCGGCGCGGGACGGACAGCCGGTTAGCGTTGAAATCTTGGTGGGCATTCCGTCGGATGCTCCGGTCATGCGCGCAGTCCATTGATCGCACTCGAATTGCTCAAACGGTGCATAGCTGCGCCCCTAGGGTGGCGATCTCGGTGGGCACGACGGTACAACACGCTGACCAGGATAGAGAAAAAAACTTCCTATAGTTTGCATCGGTCAATTTAGCCACGAAGCTCGGTCGGCTAGTTAATTAACTTGAAAGTGTTTAGCCTGAGTGTACCGACGAGGCCGACTTTCCCAAAATTGGCATTTTACGTGCTCGAACGAGCACCAATGAATCGCAGGCGACCTCTTGAGTGTGTCCAGGGGTTCTAGTACCTGAGCACACTAGCCTGTCTAGAGTACGTCGAAAAACTTGCCCTAATCTCCCCGTCTCCGCGGGGTTTCGGCATTGCCTAATAGGCCCCTGAAGGGTCTTGGCGCAGATTGCCGGAACTTCGAGAGGCGAGCGCATTGGAAAAACCGATAATACAGGTTTCCTTTTTGAGTCAAGACTCGGGTTTGGGAGAGGCCATAGCGCGCACCTTGGGGGAAGGGTTTGTCACGCGTGCATGCAATGAGCGGGAATTTGAACGCCTATCGGAAGTCCGAAGGTGGGCGGACGTTGTCCTGCTGGATCTGCGATCGGCAAATACGAATGGGAACGACGAGGCCGTGCTGCGGCTGATGGACGCAATGAACGAAACTCCCTCGCACCCTCCCCTGGTGGTGCTGTGCGACGGGGAGAATCGCAATCTTCTGCTCAGGTGCATGGAGCATGGCGCCAGCGACAGCATAGCAAGTCCACCAAACATCTTAGAGCTCCGGATAATGCTGCGGCGTGCTTACCGGTTTCACGAAGCGGAAGAGGAGCTTCAAAGATTACGAGCTGGAACACTTTCCACGGGGAGACTCCACGAATTGATCGGCACGTCCACGGCGATGCAAGAACTGTTCGTCCTGGCACGCAAGATTGCGCCCTGTGACGTGAATGTTTTGGTTACCGGAGAAACCGGAACTGGAAAGGAATTGCTAGCGCGCGCAATCCACCAATTGAGTTCGCGGAGCAAGGGCTTGCTGGTGGCATTCTCTTGCGCGAACCTGCCGGAGACGCTAGTCGAGGACGAACTGTTTGGACACGAGAAGGGGGCATTCACGGGGGCGCAAATGAGCCGACGTGGCCGGCTGGAAACAGCGGATCATGGAACTTTGTTTCTCGATGAGATCGGAGACCTTGGTGTCGGACTGCAACCGAAACTCTTGCGGGTGGTTCAGGAGAGAAGCTTCGAACGTCTGGGCAGCAATAAGACGACCAGCGTGGACATTCGATTGATATGCGCTACGCATCAGAATTTGACTGAAATGGTCAAAGAGGGAAAATTCCGCGAAGACCTTTATTACCGGTTAAATGTGGTGCAACTGCATTTGCCGTCGCTTCGAGAGCGCCGCGATGACGTCCCGCTGTTGGCGCAGCAGTTCCTGGAGAAGTCTGCCCAGCAGTTCAGAAAGAGCGCCAAGCGCTTTTCACAGCAGGTTCTGCATGCTTTTGAGGAGTATAATTGGCCTGGCAACGTCCGCGAGCTTGAGAACGTCGTGCAGCGTGCTGTGGCGCTCTCCGCGGACCAAACCGTGGACATCTCGCATTTGCCCGCATCGATGAGAGCGGGGAATGACAGCTGCAAACTTGCGTATGCATGTGAAACCACGCAGCTTCCCCGATCCTATGAGGCGGAAATCCGCCGCTTTAAACGGGGGCTGGTCTTGAGAACTTTGCGGGAATGCGGTTGGCGCAAAGCGGAAAGCGCCCGCGCGTTGGGGATCGCCCGCGGCTATCTGCACAGACTGATCAACCACCTGGGAATTCAGCAGCGTGAGGGCGATCCAGCCGGAGAAGACTTGCATGAAACTTCGCCGTTCGGGCCGGTCATGTGACGATGGCCGCCCGAAACCATGAGTACCAGCAATTCCCACCTGACCAATAGGGTTCTGATGGGATGGGAACTGAAACTGAGTTGCGCTTCGTCGAGACTATCTGCCTTCCACTTCTGAGGAGTGCGCAAAACCCAGACGGCGGCTGGGGCTTCCAACCTGGTTCGGAGAGCCGACCGGAGCCCACATCTTGGGCGCTTCAGGCTTTGATTCAGTCTTCTTGGCCAGAGATTCCAGAGCCTGCGGCTCGCGCTTTTCAGTTTATCCGCGGAACGCAACTGGCGAATGGCTCTTGGCCTCCTGCGCCCGGGGCAAAAACCGGTTGTTGGGTGACTGCGTTGACCTGCTGGGTTCTTCTTGCAGAAAAGAATTCGGCAAATGCTGTGGCCATGGGGCTGGACTGGTTATGCAAGGAATGGCCGCGAGATAGTACTCCATGGCGGCGCGTTCTTGCGATGTTTTCGTCGCAGCGCGACCTTTTCCCCGTAAACAATTCCTATCGAGGGTGGGGATGGACCCCAGGCACGAGCAGCTGGGTGGAACCTACGGCGTTTGCTCTTCTCGCGTTTGGCGAATGCCCTGCTGAATTACTGCCAGCCGCGGCGGCGAGACGCCGGAAGCTCGCAGAATTCATGCTCTACGATCGGATGTGTCCGGGCGGCGGATGGAATTGCGGCAATCCCCTGGTATACGGCGTCGCGGGGGAACCCTTGGTCATTCCGACGGTTTGGGCGCTTCTGGCCTTGCGCAATCAGCCGCAGCGGTCGGAGAACGTTTTGAGTTTGGACTGGCTGGAAAAGAATGTAGCCAACATGCAGGGCCCCGGGTCATTCGCCTTGGCGAGGCTGTGTCTTGAAGCATACGGGCGCAAATGGCCGAACGATGCACCGGATTTGGGTGATTTTCACCAGAAGAATGAGTTTCTAAGGAACGTTCAAATTGCGGCATGGATCTCTCTGGCGTGGGGAGCGAAGAGACATTTCCTCGCAACTCAGCTGTCGTCCACGGAGACGTCATGAATGCGCGTAATACGGCGCTTGTTCCCTCGTTCCAGCGGCCGCTTTCGAAGGTGTTGATCCGCCGCGTGCCAGACTACGAGGAGGACTTGACTTCAGTGATTTATGAGAGCCTCCGCGAATTCCATCTGTCGATGAAAGAAAAGACCGTCCTGCTGAAGCCAAACCTCGTCGGGTTGGATCCGCTCGGAGTAATGAATACGCACCCGGCTGTCATTGCGGCTGCCCGTGAGAGTTTTCTGCGCCTCGGAGCTTCACAGGTTCTAATCGGTGACGGTCCTGCAATGGACAGGGACACGGAAGCCATCATCGAATCGGTGTGCCTGAGAGAGTTTGTCGGCCCGCTAGCCCGCACGTTCGTGGACTTGAATGTTGACGACGTGGAGAGAGTGGCGCTTAGGACTAAGGCGTCGCGATTGAAGGAGCTTTATCTTCCCAAGACAGCTCTGGGCGTCGATTTCCTGGTGTCAATGCCCAAACTCAAGACTCACCACTGGGCTGGGGTCACGCTGTCCCTTAAGAACATGTTTGGGGTGGTGCCCGGCAGCTGCTATGGCTGGCCCAAGAACATCCTGCATTGGGCTGGAATTGACCGAGCGATTCTGGATATCAATGCGGTGGCGCGGCCAGACTTTGCGATTGTAGACGGCATCGTGGGCATGGAGGGGAACGGTCCTATCCAGGGAACACCGAAGCCGTGCGGAGTATTAGTTCTTGGCGACGATCCCGTAGCAGTGGACGCCACGTGCTGCCGAGTAATGGGACTTAACCCCGGCCGGGTCAAATATCTGGCTCGAGCGGGAACCCTTCTGGGTCACACCGAGGCGAGCAAGATTCAACAACACGGCGAGAGTATTGCCAGCGTTCGGAAATCATTTGCGGTGCTGGACGCTTTCCGGCACCTGCTGGAATAGCGTGAGGGGGAAGGTTTGGAACGCCAACTGCCATTAAGAGGTTGGAAGGAAGGCTATATGGCATGGGGTGTATCCAAATGAGTACGCTCAGACGGCCTGGCCGCCTTAGCAATTTGAGACGGTGCGGCGAGTGTGGAGCGGAGTTGGTGGAGATGGCGTTCGTAATGCCGCTCCTGCTGACTTTGTTGATCGGGGTCTTCTGGGCGGCGCGGGCATATAACATATACGAAACAATCACTCGGGCTGCTCGGGAGGGTGCACGCGTAGCGGTTGCGCCGAGCTGCTCGACTTGCGGGAACGCGGTGCCGAGCGTAACCAATGTGGAGAATGCGGTTTTGAATTCTCTCACGGCATCCTCGATCGATACAACCAAGATACAAATTCCGAGCTGCACCGGGAATCTTAGCAGTACGATCTGCTACCAGAGAGACATTCAACTGAATGCAAGTACCCCGAAGGAATTCGGAGTTTCTGTCAGCCTGACGTATCCTTTCCAGTTCAGCCTGCCCTTTACTTCCCTCAATTTGAGCACCGTGAACATAACCACCGCGGTGCAGATGCGGGAGGAAAACTGATGCGCAAGAGAACCGCTCTGCGAGCGCAGAGTGACTATTCGGGAATCGTGGGATTGGTGCGAAATTTCGTGCTTGGCAGAGAGGGTTCGCAGTTGTTCGAGTTTGCACTAATCATGCCGGTTCTCCTGGTATTTGTGATCGGGATTCTGGATTTCGGCCAGGTGTACAACCTGAAGCAGAAACTGAACAACGCCGCGCGCGAAGCCGCGCGATTCGCTGCTAATGAGAATTCCGGCGCGAACAATCTAAGCGTGAATGGTGCGAGCGACACTTCGGCTATACGGGACGTGGTGGCCAATTATTTGACGAACGGCGGCGTCACGCAATGCACCATTGCGGCGAGCCCCAGTGTGTCCGGTTTTGTCTATACCTTCAATTCAAGCAGCACGGGCTGCGCCAACTTTTCTTTGGTCATTAACCGGGTATATCCCATCACGGTCGGAACCATTACGGCCATCGGAACCCGGGTGACTTTGAGTTACCCGTACACGTGGAGCTTCGGCGGCATCATGGGACTCTTGCTGCCCGGCTCAACCCTAAGCCTGCCGAGTACCATTTCGACGGACGCCGTTATGCAGAACATCAATTAGGAGGAGGCAGTCATGAACCAAACAGTTGAACAGTGGGGACGGGATGGCCGCCAGCAAGGATCGAGCCTGTTCATCGTGGCGGCGGCGATGTTGGCGCTGGTGGGGCTTATGGGTTTGGGCATCGACCTTGTTGCGCTTTATCTGGGGAAGAGCGAAGCACAGCGGGCGGCGGACGCTGCGGCACTTGCAGGTGCACAGGAATTTGTGCTTTCAGGCTTTACCTCGGGCCTTGTGACACAAGCGACAGCGCAAACCTTGGCGACGAACCAGGCGATTGCGGTGGGTCAGAAGAATCTAGTTGGGGGAACGGCGCCGAGCATTCCGAGCGGGAACGTGACTTTTGATTTTACCCACGCGGGGAATCCTTTGATCACGGTGCAGGTTGCTGCGACGCTCCCAACTTATTTCATGCAGATATTTGGCGTCACGACGACGAATATTTCGTCGTCAGCGACAGCCGAGGCTTACAATCCCGCGGGTTCGGCGGCGGGGGGACCGACTCTATGCACGAGTTGTTTGCGACCTTTCCTCGTTCCCAATTGTGACGCTGATCACTTAATTATTCCTCCGGGAGGCAATCCTGCCTGTCCGCAGATAGGCGGAAAAAACCAAGACTATTTCCTGACCCCGCCGAAGTACGGCATCACTCATAGTGGTGCTGCGCCCACCGGTATCATTGGTGAATCGTGGCAGCTTCATAGTGCGAGCGGAACATCCAGTCAGTGGTATTCGATTGCGTTCCTGGGTGCCCAGAGCAAAGCAGCTTGGCGGGCTAACATCGCGAGCTGCAACACGGACGCGATCGTTTGCGGCACCATCTTACAAACTTTAGACGGAAAGGCCGTGGGACCTGCCAACCAGGGGATTGAATCAATGATCCACGCGTCGGGACAAGGTTTAGGTCAAGGTCAAGATACGATCAATGTGGCTGGCGGCACGCAGCCATTTCCTATGTGCGCGGGGAGCAACAACCCGCTGGTTCAGGCAGGCGTGATCGCGAGCGGAGCGAAGGTAGCCCAGAGTGACTCTCTGGTGACGGTGCCTGTATACGACGGTGTAGACACGAATGGCGGCAACCCCCTGACCGCAGGTGGATCCCAAGTAAGAGTTACGGGGTATCTGCAAATGTTTATCCAGGATGTCCTCCACAATTCCAGCGACGACATAATAGACGTGATTGTCCTCAATGCGATGAGCTGCGGAGCGAACACTGGCGGGACTTGCGCGCCCGGTGGAAATCAGGGCGCTGGTGGTGGCGGGTCCGGAACCGGCGGTACGGTGACGGCGGGTGGAGCCGGATTTGTTCCCGTGCGGCTGGTGCACCCGTAGCCAGGCGAGTCATTGTCGTGGCGCAGAGCAGGTGCTAGGCGAGCAAAAACGATCATGAGTGAATCAGACATCGCATTGCATGCAGACGTGGGAGGCGAGGGCTTGCAGATTCCGGCAGCTTCGGAAGCCTGCGCGTCGGCTGCGGTTCTGGCGCCGCCGGCGGCCACAACGGGCGCGGCCGAGCCAATTTCGCTCTTCAAGCGAATCGCTGCGTTTGGGCGCAGTTTTTGTAGCGGGGCGGTCTTTCGCCGTCGATCCCGATCTGTGGTGGCACATCAAGAACGGCCAGAACATCCTTGACACGCATCATTGGCCGACTGCCGATCCCTATTCCTTCACCGTTGCAGGTACTCCCTGGTTGTCTTACGAATGGCTTGGCGACGTGTTGTTCGGGGCGGTGGCCCGCTTCGCCGGCCTGCAGGGGCTGGATGCCCTGCTGATCGTTTTAGGCAGCGCCATTCTGACCTCTCTCTACGCCTACGCCACTCTTCGCTCGGGGAATTCGAAGGCAGGGTTCGTTACGGCTGCGGCGCTGTATGTGCTGGTGACACCCTCGCTGTCGCTTCGCCCCCAGATGCTGGGGTATCTCTTCATTATCCTGACGCTAACCGTGCTTGAGTATTTTCGTCAGGGCAAACTGCCAGCCCTATGGTTTCTTCCACCGCTCTTCGTCCTGTGGATAAACACGCATGGTTCGTGGGTGATCGGACTGGCCGTGCTTTTTGTGTGCTTGGCTGGCGGTCTCATGAATTTTCGGATCGGGAGCATCGAGGCCCGGCGCTGGAGCGCGCAAGAGCGCGTCCGTCTCGAAGTAGCTTCTCTTCTTTGCCTCGCCGCCATTCCGCTGACGCCCTATGGCACGCGGCTTGCCGCCTACCCGTTCACCGTAGCTTCTTCGTTGCCTGTCAATTTGGCGAACGTGCTCGAATGGCAGCCCATGCCGTTTAACTTGCTGGGCGGGAAAATATTCCTTGCGTTGCTGCTCGGATTTTTCCTTGCGCAGATGGCGTTGCGTTTCACTTGCAGGCTGGATGAACTCGCGCTGTTCGTGGGTGGCACTGTGGCGGCGTGTCTTCACCTTCGTTTCGTACTGCTCTTCGTGCCATTTTTCTCTGGACTTCTCGTCATGGTCCTGGCGCGTTGGGCCCCGCCGTATGATCGGCGGAAAGATAAGTATGCGGCCAATGCCATTCTTATGGCCCTGGTAATCGCGGCCATGGCATGGTACTTCCCGACGCGCGCGAACATGCAGGAGATTATTTCCCGGAAATTTCCGGTGCGGGCAGTCGACTACGTGCGAAGTCATGCTGTCCCCGGCCCGATGTATAACACCTACGGCTACGGCGGTTATCTGATCTGGGCGCTTCCCGAGCAAAAAGTGTTTATTGATGGTCGCGGGGATCTCTATGAGGCCGGCGGCGCATTTTCCGACTATTTGGAAGCCGCTAATCTGAAACCAGCGGCGTTTGCTGTCCTTCGAGCTTACCGAATCCAATCCTGTCTTCTGGACCGGAGCGAGGCTCTCGCTGCGGTCCTCAGCAATCACCCGGATTGGCGCGCAGAGTACTCCGATGACGTGAGCGTCTTGTTCGTGAGACGAAGCGGAACTACGTCCGCGGAAGCGATGCGGGGGTCGGCAGCAGTTGGGCAGAAGGAGTGAACATGAGCCAGAAATTCTTGAACCGACCGCGATGGCCCATGCAACCGGGTTCCACAAGCTTCAGCGAGCGTCGGCTGCTGCTGTCCGTGGTCATTCCCAACATGGACGATGTGCTCCTGTCTGTCGTGGTTCCCTGCATGAATGAAGAGGGAGTGTTGCGGGAAACAAACCGCCGGCTGGTGGCCGTTCTTGAAGGAATATCGCTAAATTTCGAAATCGTCTACGTGGATGACGGAAGCAAGGATTCCACGCCTGACTTGTTGCGTGAGCTGCAGGCGCATGACCTGCGCATCCGCGTGGTCCGGTTTTCCAGGAACTTTGGGCATCAAATCGCGATTACCGCCGGCCTCGAGCACGCCTCGGGTGACGCGGTCGTCATCATCGATGCCGACCTGCAGGATCCGCCGGAGGTCATTCTTGATTTCGTCGCGAAGTGGCTGGATGGGTATGACGTGGTTTATGGGGTTCGCACGGAGCGCGATGGTGAAACAGCCTTCAAACTTTGGACTGCCAAGCTTTTTTACCGCTTTATCCGTCATCTTTCGGATACGCGGATTCCTCTCGACAGCGGCGATTTTCGGCTAATGGACCGCCGGGTGGTGGACGCGTTGCTTTCCATGCCGGAGCGCGACCGCTTTGTGCGCGGAATGGTGAGCTGGCTCGGCTTCTCGCAGACCGCGGTGGAGTACCGGCGCGCGTCGCGGCTGGCAGGCGTTACCAAATTCTCTTTCTTCAAGATGTTACGTTTCGCACTGGATGGCATCTTCTCTTTCTCGATTCTGCCTCTTCGGCTGGCCACCTGGACGGGATTTACCGCGTCTGGGCTGGCCATCTGCGGAATTGTTATCGTCTTGCTCGACAGGGTTCTTGGCGTCCCCGGCTTAGTTCGGGGCTGGTCGAGCGCCATAATCGCTCAGCTCTTCATCGGTGGAGTACAGCTCATCTGTATTGGAATCATCGGCGAGTATGTCGGGCGCATCTACGGAGAGTCTAAGCGCCGTCCCCTGTACATCGTGCAGGAAAGAATGGGCTTTGAAACGAGAAGTGTGACGGCCGCACCGCGACAGCAGGCAGTTACTTCTACTGGCAAGCGCTGATGCTTTCCCAGAGGACGATAGCCAGATGACAAGCGAAACACTAATTCAACACCGAGAAGCGGCATTTCACGATGCCTGGGCCAAAAGCACGCGCGTCGAGGATGTCCTCGTTCGTGAATGTTTCGAGGCTCCTACCGCCCTCGAAAACCAGTTCATTCTTCGTCTCATGGGCTCATTGTCCGGAAAGAACCTTCTGGACATCGGGGCCGGCCTTGGAGAGTCGTCCGTCTACTTTGCGCTGCACGGCGCTCGCGTTACGGTCGTCGACATTTCGCCCCAAATGGTGGAAACAGCGCTAAATCTTGGCAGGCGGCATGGCGTTGGGCTGCAAGGCATCGTCTCCAGCGCAGAGAATCTCAATTTGCCCAGGGCCAAGTACGACATCATCTATGTGGCGAACACGATTCATCATGTGCAGGATCGCGGCTTGCTGTTCGAGCAGATGAGTCGTGCATTGAAACCTTGCGGGATGTTCTTTTCCTACGACCCACTCGCCTACAATCCGGTGATTAACCTTTACCGGAGAATGGCCACCGGGGTACGTACGCCAGACGAATCGCCACTGACCATTGACGACATAAAGCTCGCGGGGAAGTACTTCCAGCATGTCCAGCACCGGGAATTCTGGATTACCACGCTCCTTCTGTTTGTGAAGTACTACCTGATTGATCGAGTACACCCCAATGCGGACCGCTACTGGAAGAGAGTCCTGCGCGAGAGACCGGAACACCTGCGTTGGTGGATGCCGCTCAGACACTTGGATAGCGTCCTTGCCCGCGTTCCATTGGTTCGCTGGCTAGCTTGGAATGTCGTCGTCTGGGGCGAAAAGCCCTCGTAGATGTTAAGGAAATCAGCCATCCGGCCGTTTGTCATCGCCTTGGCCTTTTTGAGTTTCTTCTTATCGGTGTGTGGCACAATTCTCATTATCCCGATCGCACTGAACGGCCAGGCGGATTTTCGTCAGCTCTATACAGCCGGCTATATGGTACGGACTGGCCATAGAGCGCAGCTGTACGATTTTGGCCGGACCGAGGCATTCCAGAACCAAGTGGTTACTCCCGCTGTTCGGGGTTTGCCCTTCAATCATTTGGCGTACGAGTCGCTTCTATATGCACCCTTGTCTGTTTTTAGGTATCGAACTGCGTACGCAGTGTTTTTCGGAGTCAACCTCGCAGTACTTGCAGGATCATTTCGGATGCTGCGACCATACCTTTCCTCACTATTGGAGATTTGGACGTTCCTGCCGGCGGCCATTTTCGCTTGCTTCCTTCCGGTAACACTTGCCCTGCTTCAAGGCCAGGATTCTATCATTCTGCTGGCGCTAATGATTTCCGCAACTGTTATGGTGGACCGGAGAGGGGATTTCAGAAGCGGGATGCTTCTCGGCCTGACGTTATTCAAATTTCAATACGCGCTACCGGTTGTTCTCTTATTCATGGTCTGGAGACGCTGGCGTTTCATCTCCGGTTTTGCTCTTTCTGCAGTGGTGGTCATCACGGTCTCTCTCTGGATTACAGGATGGGGGGGATTTGTTTCCTATGCCCATTCGTTGGTCGAAATGAGCGCGAAGTTTTCGCCCGTCTACAGCGACCAGTACGGAATTCGTCCCCAGTTCATGCCAAATGTGAGAGGACTTGCCTATATGGTTGCGAATGGTTCTCCTTTCGCCACCCACGCTATCGTATTGGTGTCGTCTGCATTCGCACTGGTGTGGGCCGCGACCAGGCCACCTAGCTTCCCTCTCGCCCTACTAGCTGCTCTCCTTGTGAGCTATCACCAGGTAATTTCGGACATGACCCTGACGATCCTTCCTCTCGGCTGGACTTTAGCCGGATCAATAGGGGAAAAGAGCAGCGACGCGGGGCGCATCGCAGCGGTCGCCAGTATTAGCTTGTGCGGTCCTGCGCTGCTCTTATTGGCTGGAGACCGGTTTTACCTGCTGGCGGCTCCTCTGATGTTATTACTCATTCTTTGGAACATTCAGCCAGCGCTGGCTCACGGTGTCACCAAATCAGACGGGATGAACGACCTGAGCGTCAACAAAGAGTAACGCTTTCTGGATCGGCCCGCTCATGGCGAAAGCGCTAAAACTGGCGGATACTCGACAATTCTAATGGTCAGAATCACTTAGCTGACAACTCGCCGAGGAACTGAATGGCGTTGAAGGTGCTTTGCTACACCCCAAGGAGGCGGTGGCAGTCTTCAGGCCGTCTACCTCATTTCATTTGAGAGGGAATTCATGAAAAACCTTCTGGTGCGGCTTTGGAAAGAAGAGGAAGGCCAGGACCTCACGGAGTACGCTTTGCTTTTGGTCCTGCTCTCCCTCGCGGCAGTCGGCTCGATCGGTGGCCTCGCTACCGCAATTAACGGCACGTTCAGCAACGCTGCAGTAAACGTGAAAACCTAAGTGGGCGATGGGGCCCAGCGGAAAAGTTGACAGGTCAAAGACCGCTGGAAGGCAGTTCAGCTTTCCGGCGGTCTGAGCCTGTCGTGCATGTGCAGGACGTTGGTCGAAATTAATGATTGGAGGAAAGATTATGAGGTCACTGCTAGCAAGGTTGTGGAAAGAAGAGGAAGGTCAGGACCTAACGGAATATGCGCTGCTCTTGGTGTTGCTCTCGTTGGCGGCAATCGGCTCGATCGGCGGTCTCGCGACAGCTATCAATAACACTTTCAGTAATGCAGCCGCTAACTTGAACACCTAAGCAGTTTGGGATCGAGAGTGCGGCTCCAGTCATCTGCATGCCGGCCCGGTCAGTATCACAACAATTGATAAATCCTGATGAGGGGACGCTAATCTAGGATGGACGCACAGCTGACAATCTGGATGTTCGCGCTCGGTGTCACGCTACTCGCCGGCTGGGTGGATTTTCGCACACGCAAGATTCCCAACTGGCTCACCGTTCCAGCCCTCCTGCTCGGCATCGGCATGCACATCGTGGTGGCAGGCTGGCCCGGAGCCAAAACCTCGTTGGAAGGGGCAGGGCTGGCCCTGGTTCTCCTACTGCCGCTTGTCTTGTTGCGGGGACTAGGCGCAGGGGATTGGAAGCTGATGGGTGTGGTGGGCGCTGTTCTGGGTCCGCTGATGTTCTTGTTCGTTTTGGTGGGCAGCCTCTTGGTTTCGAGTTCGATGGCGATTGTAGCCATATTGCGAACCCAACGAGTGGGAGAAACACTCCGCAATATGTGGGTGCTTGTCCGGGGTTTTTTTTCGTTTGGACTGCGTGTAAACCCCAAAATCTCATTAGATAACCCGGTGCTGTTGAAGGTGCCATTTGGCGTGGCCGTAGCGGTTTCCACGCTGATTTGTTTCTGCGCGGCGCGGTGGGCGCTGTGAGGCCGATGAGACAGACGGCTTCGTAGTCGCACGTGCCGCGAGGGAGATCGAAGTCATGAACCAGAATCGAATGATCGTCGGATTGGCGGTGGCCATCGCAGTTGGCCTACTGTTCAGTACCTACGTCTATCGCCAATTCCAACGGGCGACTAATGTTAAAGCGGTGGCGACGCAACACATCGTGGTTGCGGCCGTGCCTCTTCAGCTTGGCACGCGCATCGATTTCAACAACCTCCGCCTGATTTCTTGGCCCGCGGACGAGCCAGTTACCGGGATGTTTACGCGCATCGAAGATTGCGCGAACAGGGCCTTGATTACTTCGGTCGCCGCCAACGAGCTCATCCTTGGCGACCATTCCGGAAGGGATGCGCGCTCTTTCCGTGGCTGTGAACGAAGTTGTAGGCGTGGCGGGTTTCGTCATTCCCGGGACGATGGTCGATGTTCTCGTGACGGGGAGACTTCCTGGCACGAGCCACGGCGGCGACGACAACATTACCCGCACGATCCTGGAAAATGTTCGTGTGTTGGCGGCTGGCCAAAAGGTTGAGCAGGATCGCGAAGGCAAACCGCAGACAGTACCGGTGATTACCTTGCTCGTTTCACCCGCAGACGCCGCGAAGCTGGCCATGGCCAGCACCGAAGGCAAAATCCAGCTTGCCTTGCGTAACACGATCGACTCCAAAAAGGTTGATCCGCCAGCGGTGCTGGAGGCTGCGTTGTTTGCCGGCCCGGCGCCCCCTGTACGTAATTGAAGTGATTTCGGGGAATAAACGCGAGAACAAGAGTTTCCCAACTCCATGAAAAGGCCACAGGAAAAACCAATGTTCGAACATGGCGTGCGACAAAATGAGTTCGTGGTGCTGGGGATTTTGCTTGCTCTGTTCGTTGGGGCGCCCACAATCGCTGGACAACAACCGGCGACTTCTCAAACACCCTCTCCCGCAACGCAGGCAGTGCCGCCTGCCACGCCCTCAACCCAAGCTGGTCGACCGGAGGAATCCGAGGCGCCCCAAACTTTGCACTTGTTGGTGGGGCGGTCGATTGTGATTTCCTCACCGACGCGAATCAAGAGAGTATCCCTGGCGGATCCGAACATTGCCGAAGCCATCGTGGTGAGCCCGACCCAAGTTGTGGTGAACGGAAAGACGCCCGGGGGAGTTTCGCTCCTGTTGTGGGACGAGTCGGACCAGAGCCAGGCGTTCGAAGTTTCCGTGGACATTGATGTTCTGGGGTTGAGTCAGAAGATCCACGAGGTTTTTCCCTCTGAACCCGTACAGGTGGAAACGTCCAGGGACGTTGTCATGTTATCGGGGCGCGTGTCGTCCGCCGCCGTGGCTGACAAGATCCTTGAGGTAGTTAAGAGCGCCACACCTAAAGTCACCAGCTTGATGCAAATCCCGGTGGCTCCGGCAGGGCAAATCCTATTGCAAGTGCGATTCGCCGAAGTCGACCGAACCGCGCTAAGCCAGTTGGGCATCAATATACTCTCCACCGGTGCCGGAAAGACCATCGGTAACATCACCACCGGCCAGTTTGGGGGTTTAAGTAGTCCAAAGATCACAGACATTTTCCCGGTGAAAGGCCCACAACCGGTTGCGGGCGAGATATTTACCACCGAGCAAACGATCACCGACGTCCTGAACATCTTTCTGTTTAATCCCAATATTCACCTGGGAGCCGTAATCAAAGCGCTGCAGGCAAAGGACCTCTTGCAGATCCTGGCTGAGCCAAATGTTCTAACCGAATCCGGCAAAGAAGCCAGTTTCCTGGCCGGAGGAGAATTTCCTTTTCCGATCTTGCAAAGCTCCGCTGGCGGGGGGTTTGCCGGAATCACCATTCAATTCAAGGAATTCGGCGTGCGCTTGAATTTCACTCCGACGTTGACCGCCGACGGACGCATCCACCTGAAGGTTAGGCCGGAGGTTAGCTCGCTGGATTTCTCCCAGGCTTTAACCCTGCAGGGGTTCGTTATTCCGGCGTTGTCAACACGTCGCGTGGAATCGGAAATGGACTTGAGCGATGGACAAAGCTTCGCCATTGCTGGTCTGGTGGACAACCGCGTAACAGAGCAGCTTTCGAAGATTCCAGGAATCGGGGATATCCCCGTGCTTGGGAAGCTGTTTCGCAGCCGTTCGCTGAACAAGACGAGAAACGAGCTTCTCATTGTTGTGACTCCCCGGGTCGTCCAACCGGTGGCCGCGGACAAAGCGCCCCACGGTCCGGAATTCCCGGCGCCATTTTTGGAACCTGCTGCTCCCGCGCGACCTAAACCGTCCACGCCAAAATAATGGAAGCGGGCCGGAAAAGGAAAGATGCGGCTGAAATAAGAGACTAGAGGGTCAGGAAGAGCGGCCAATGCTAACAGTGGGAATAGCCAGCGGCGACACGGTCAGTTCGGCGCAACTCATGGCCAGTCTGCAGCAAACAGGATGCGTCAAGTCCATCAAGCAATGGACTATTCCCACGGATAAGATTATAGACCCAGCGGAGTCGTTGCCCGATGTGGTTTTTCTGGATCTCTCACGCGATCCGGAAGGCTATTTTGGTTTTGGCACGCAAATTCGGCGAATTCGTCCATCGGTAAAGCTGGTTGCCTGTTCGTCCTCACCCGCGCCAAGCCATCAACTCCTGCTCGAAGCTATGCGCAGCGGCGTCCAAGATTTCCTACCTAAGCCGGTCAACCCTGATGCTCTGAAGGAGATTCTGTCGCGTTTTATACAGGAGTCGGAGACTAAGGACCGGTCAACGCTGGAAAAATTGATTGTCGTGATGGGTTCGAAGGGCGGAGTCGGGACCACAACGGTGGCTGTCAATCTCGGGGTGCAACTCTCTACCTACACGCATAAGCGCGTTGTCCTCTTGGACTTCGCGCGCCCCCTGGGAAATGTCCACCTCCTGCTGGATCTCCATACGAAATTCGGTGTTCGCGATGCAGTGGAAAATCTCGAGCGGCTCGATGGGCATTTTTTTTCCGGGCTATTGACGCACCACAAGACGAAGCTGGAAATTCTCGGCGGGGCCATGCAGCCGGAAGAATGGCAATCCATTGCAGTGCCGCCGCTCGAACGCCTAGTAAATGTTGCACAAAGCACTTTCGACATGGTGTTGGTAGACATCGGATCACAATTCTCCTCGGAGTGGAGCCAAGTGTTGCGGATGGCGCGCATGATCTTGCTGGTTGCAGAGGCAAACGTGCCGGCGCTGTGGACACTGGAGCGCAGGTTGCTGGCCCTGAAAGGGTTCGGGATTGATCCCGATCGCTCACGAATCATCATTAACCGGTGGCACAAAGGCGATGACGAAGCGTTGAAGAGCATTCAGAAGGACATCAGCCGTCCCGTTTTTGCGTGTTTGCCAAACGATTTCCGGAAAGCCAGCGAAGCGGTAAACCTCGGCACCCCCATTCAACAGAATCACAACAACGTGCTCAGCAACCGCTACCGCCAAATCGCGTGTCAGTTGGCTGGAATCGACGGAAACGTCACCGCCAAAAAAGGCTCGCTAGGCGGGCTCTTCTCATTTTCCGGGAAGAGGTGACTTAGAAGATGCTACCCAGTACGGCTGCTGCGCGCACAGACTTCGGCGGAGTAAAAGCCGCGATCCACCGCAAGCTTATCCAGAAGTTGAACCTCGACCGGCTGAACGAGGTGAACAGGGAGGATGTCCGTCGCGAGGTCAGTCAGATTCTCGAAGCCCTCGTGGTCGGGGAATCCGCCCCAATGAACTTGCAGGAGAGGGAGCGCCTTGCGCAGGAAGTGCTCGACGAAGTGTTTGGCCTGGGTCCCCTCGAGCCTCTTCTCGCAGACCCTACCGTTTCAGACATCCTCGTCAACACCTACAAACATGTGTACATCGAGCGCAAAGGTATGCTCGAAGCGACCTCTGTTCAGTTTCGGGACGATGTCCATTTGATGGGCATCATTGACCGCATCGTCTCCGCGATCGGGCGCAGAGTCGACGAATCTTCACCGATGGTCGACGCCCGGCTCGCAGACGGTTCGCGTGTGAATGCCATCATACCTCCCCTGGCCGTCGATGGTCCTTGCCTTTCGATACGCAGGTTCGGCCGTGATCCGCTGACCGCGGACGACTTGCTCAACAACAACAGCCTGACGCTTGCCATGCTGGACTTGATGCGCGGTTGTGTGAAAGCGCGCCTGAATGTTCTGATCTCAGGTGGTACCGGAGCCGGCAAGACCACCTTTCTGAATGTCCTTTCATCTTTCATTTCCAATCGGGAACGCATCGTAACGATCGAAGACGCGGCCGAACTGCAATTGCACCAAGAACACGTCGTCCGTTTGGAAACTCGGCCCCCCAACATCGAGGGCAAGGGCGCAATTCACCAGCGGCAGTTGGTCATCAACTCTCTTCGCATGCGCCCAGACCGCATTATCGTCGGCGAAGTCCGCAGCGAGGAAGCCCTGGACATGCTACAAGCCATGAACACGGGTCACGACGGCTCACTGACGACCATCCACGCGAACACTCCTCGCGACGCTCTAGCCCGCTTAGAGACCATGGTGGCCATGGCTAGTTTGAACCTTCCGGAGAGCGCCATCCGAAGGCAGATTTCGTCAGCCATCGACGTGGTTGTCCAAGTAAGCCGTCTAAGCGACGGTACACGCAAGGTCGTCAGTCTGGCTGAAATTACCGGGATGGAAGGCGAGGTCGTCACAATGCAGGACATCTTCGTATTCCGCAAACGTGGAATTCGCGAGAATGGCGAAGTGATCGGCGAATTCATGGCCACTGGCGTCCGCCCGAAATTCGCGGAGAAGCTGCTGGTTACCGGCATTCAGCTTCCGTCTTCCATGTTTGAAGGTCCGCGGTTTCATTAGGAGTATGGACGTGCCGATTTCATTGGCGGTGCTCAGAGGGGATCACTTATGGGGATTTTGATTTTCATCCTCACTTTTTTGACGGCCACGCTGCTTCTGCTGGCCGTCTGGATGATCGCGAGCACGGACACCAGTCAGGAAGTCGTCCGCCGGCGAATGGAGTCAGTGCGAAAGGCAGAACGACGGGGGGACGTCTCTCTCGGGTTGAAGTTGGTGCGGGATGAGATGTTGAGCAGTGTTCCCCTGCTTCACCGGCTGATGATGCAATGGTCGTGGTCCGTCCGGCTTCAAGAGTACATCTCCCAAGCAGGACTCAAGATGAAGGCTGGGAAGCTGGTCCTATTGAGCGCAGTTCTAGGGATGGGTGCGTACCTGCTTTCGGGTCGTTTTTTCCCTCAATTCTGGATTCAATTTGCCTGGGGTCTGGTCCTGACGGGCATTCCTTTCGCCTTTATGGCCTGGAAACGCCGGCGGCGCCTGCGGCAATTTGAGGAGCATTTTCCGGAAGCACTGGACCTGTTGGGACGCGCTGTGCGCGCCGGTCACGCGTTCACCACGGGCCTGGAGATGATCGCCAAAGAGTCCGCCGAGCCGATCGGTGGCGAATTCCGGGCCACATTTGAAGAACAGAATTTCGGCCTGCCAGTTCGCGACGCGCTACTCAACCTGACCGAGCGGGTTCCCATCGTTGACGTGCGATTTTTCGTCACTGCTCTGCTTGTCCAAAAGGAGACGGGCGGCAACCTTGCCGAAATCCTGGATGGGCTCGCCCGTGTGGTTCGGGATCGCTTTCGCATCTACCGCGAAGTCCGGGTTCGCACGGCCCAGGGCCGGTTGACTGCCGGGATCCTTATCGCACTACCCATTTTCATGCTCTGTGTGTTGAGCGTATTGAACCCTACCTATATACGCGTTCTGTTTGACGACCCAAAGGGTCCCATGATTCTGGCATATGCGGCGATCATGCAGGTGATCGGTTCAGCGCTTCTTTGGAAGATTATTCACATCGAAGTGTAGCAAAGGGAGGCAATAAGATGGTCTGGGGCATTACCGCGGCGACTTTTCTGGGCACGGTTGCCATCTTGACGGCGCTATTCTACGCCTTCGCGCCGAATGAACTGGGAATTGGCCAACGTCTTTCTCGCCTGGCGAATGCATCGGCGCCCGCATACGAAGCGCGGTTCGCGGACAGGCAGAAGGAACGCGTGCGTGACACGCTGGCGAGGCTTGGCAAGCTCATACCCGGCAATCCGGCGATGAAGCCCCGTGGACAGTTATTGATGGTTCGGGCGGGTTATCGCAGCCAGCAAGCCGTGCTGGCGATGCGCGGGCTAAAGTTAGCCGTACCTGTCGCGCTTCTTATCCTGGTTTTTACCACCGGCTTCTATCGCCTGAACCCGTATATGCTTCCCGTGCTTGCTGCGATTGTGGGTTACCTCGTTCCCGAAGCTTGGCTTGTTTGGAGAGTTCACGCTCGCCAGCATCGGTTGCGCCGTGCCCTTCCCGACTGTCTGGACCTTCTGGTGATCTGCGTAGAAGCGGGCCTCGGCTTGGATCAAGCGCTGATGAAGGTGGCCCAAGAGATGCGAGTGACTCATCGCGAGCTGAGTGACGAGCTGCAACTGGTCAATCTGGAGATGCGTATCGGGAAAGGCCGCATCGATGCGCTGCGCGAACTCGCGAGGCGTACGGGTCTCGAAGATATCAAGTCGCTGGTAGCGATGTTGATCCAGACAGAGCGTTTTGGCACCAGTGTTGCTCAGTCTCTCCGTATCTACTCGGATGACTTGCGAGTAAAACGGCGGCAGCGCGCTGAAGAAGCGAGCGCAAAGACAACTGTAAAAATGGTTCCTCCGCTTGTCTTCTTTATTTTTCCGGCTTTGATGGTGGTTATCTTGGGCCCCGCTGTAATTACGCTGCTCCGGCAGTTGATGCCGGCTCTGCAGAAGTAATCGCAGCTACCGCGATCTCACCGAAGACGTGAGGCGGAGCATTAAAAAAGGAGAACGAAAATGGATAACGTAACGTTGATTCGCGTCGTGGCAGGTGCACTGGCGGTTGTGGTTGCCTTTATCATCGTATACCGGCGCAGGCGCAAGAGTGCCGAGTAGGGCTCTGCGCGGTAAGAAGGAGAGTTTATCTCTCGTCCAAACTGGATGAGGGTGGGTAGCGCAATGTCTCATGACGGTCAAAGTCGTCCACTATACGTGTATAACAAAACGCGTGAAACGTTTTTGGCCACTGAGGCGACCATTGCGGACAGCTATCTGCTTCGTCTCGTCGGTCTGCTCGGAAAGACCAAGCGGTGGGCGCAGCTCGGTCGAGGACTTTGGATCGTGCCGTCCAGTGGCGTGCATACGATTGGGATGCTCTTCCCGATTGACCTGATTTTCCTTGGCAAGGAAAAGGAGGTCGTGCACATCGAAGAACATGTACGGCCGTTTCGGATCTCCAAGGTCTCCTTGAAGGCCTCGAGTGTGTTGGAGCTTCCGACGCACACCATTTTTCGCTCGGGAACTCAGGTTGGAGACCAGCTCGAGATTGCGCCCGTCCGCTGAGACTCGAGACTAACGGTTTCGAAAGGGAGCTCAAGCTGTTGAAAGGGGTCACCCGTGAAAACGCTCTTCGTCGCTCTCATGATCTGGACGTTCGTCGTCCCCTGTGTTGTCGCCATTTGCCTGATCCTTACGTTCCTAGCCGCGTTCGTGCCCAACCCCCATCTTGTTTTTAGCTGGCTCCTGGTCGCTTTCGCGCCCTTGGCGATCATGTGGGGATCGCTCAGAGCTGCGAAGTCATCCTAGGAGAGTCCCGCGCTGCCTTCAACAGATCATCAACAATCAGCTTCGTTTCAGAAGAAGCATGAAAAATGTCTCGAAGGACAACTTTATTCTTAAACTTTGCTTGCATTATCTTTCATAGGTCGGCATCCATGTAGGTCGGAACGACCGAACGGCGAATCAGTTGATCACCGCACAGATATTTGGTCCGGCGGATGCGTGCTCGACTATGAACCGCAGAAGTATTTCGATGGTTCAATAACTGAACAATTGCTGTGCGTCTAAGTCATCGCACTCGGAACCGACTCTCCTGGTCGCTGGGTTTTGATTGTGGATTGCGATTTTGGCTATCCTTGTGGCCATAGACAAGTTTGAATCTTAGTACGACTGTGCACGAACCGTTCACGAGTCCAGTGTTTTCATACGACTGTCCGGTATCCGACTGTGCGGGGGAGTATGCTTCGAACAGTCTATTTTGCCGCGGGAGATTTTGGAGGAATATCGGCGTAACCTGGTGCGGCTTCCTTTAGATTGACATCCAGCTTGGCCTCGGCCTCGCTGGCAGCCCAACGGATGCCTCCGTCGAGGACTTTCAAGAAAAACTCATCTTTCCAATTCTCCGGCCGGTCGCCCATGGCCGTGTAGAAAACTCTTCCCCTACCATGGTGCCGCGCCCACGTTACCGGATACGGCGCCCGTTGATAGCATTCTCCCTTCATGCCTTGCGTGTCTAAAGTGAGAATCACATGCAAACCGGGTGCGAAATCCTTCAGCGAATACCATTCTTCCTTGAAACTCACAGGAGACGTCACGCCCTCCAGCCCCGGAAATTTCGGGTCGTTCACAATCAGGTTTGCTGTCTGCAGCCTCGGCTCCGATCCGTGGGTAATGAACTCTCCGCCAAGCATCCGCAAATAGGGGTCCGACTGCTCCCCGTGCGCAACGTAGCGATTCGAACGGTCTTCGGGATCCGGCAGTGTATGAAACGTGTCGCTTGCCGCGTGCACTCCAACAAAGCCCATTCCTCCCTTCACCGCGTTCAGCAGTGCCTGCTTGCCTTGAGGCGTCATGGGGGGCTTTCCGTCGGTGCCCAACGTCGTCAGATCGCCCGTCGTAAAGAACACCGCCGCGGTATAGGAATGAAATTCCGTCGACTCGAAAATGCGCCCATCCTTCGTCACGCTGACTTTGTATCCGTGCTTGTTCCCCAACTCGTTCACCGTGTCATCCACAATACTTGGCTTCCCGCCGATTCTCTTGACGACCTCGTGCTCAAACCCCGAGGATTTCGTGAACACGAGGATTGATTTGCTCGTTGCCGTGAGCAAGCGGTTCGAAAGCGCGAGACCTGCGCCCGTGAGGGCCGTGGCGCGAAGGAATTCTCTGCGATTGGGAAATGCGCTCATCGATTCTCTCGGTCGTGCCCGTCCGGATGTTCGCAGCCCGGAAAACTTTCGAATACATATTCTCCGTTCCAGCCCAGCTCTCGCATCCCCGCTTCCGACGAATAATACGCCCCGCTGATCCACCCTTTGACGTT
>WNGQ01001803.1_pt1 | contig 22673 bp, 18 predicted proteins | sample 5407661 | NCBI WGS metagenome assembly WNGQ01 (sample SAMN13153382, study PRJNA577476) | soil metagenome | isolation source: 60 cm soil or saprolite under Garry oak tree replicate 2 | place: USA:California | collected 2016-06-15 | reverse complement strand
CGCCAGCGCCGGCTCGTGGTCTCCTACTTCACCACGGTGGGCAACTACGACTACGGCTTCTACTGGTACTTCTACCTGGACGGCACGATCGAGTGCGAGATCAAGGCGACCGGGGTGCTGTTCACCTCGGCTCACCCGGGCCCGGCCTACCCAGATGGAGCGCACCCGTACGCCACCGAGGTCGCCCCCGGCCTGGCCGCCCCGTTCCACCAGCACCTGTTCAGCGCCCGCCTCGACATGACCGTGGACGGGCTGGCCAACGCGGTGGAAGAGGTCGACGTCAGCGGCCTGCCGATCGGGCCGGACAACCCGTACGGCAACGCCATCGTGCAAAAGGTGACCCGGCTGGCCCGCGAGTCGCAGGCCGGCCGCCGCGCGGACGGCTCCCGCGGCCGGACCTGGCGGATCATTAATACCGAACGGACCAACCGTTTCGCCCGCCCCACCAGTTACACGCTCTACCCGGAATCCGCCCCTGTGCTGCTGGCTGACCCGGACTCCCCGCTGGCGGCCCGGGCCGGGTTCGCGGCCAACCACCTGTGGGTCACCCGGTACGACCCGGACCAGCGCTGGCCGGCCGGCGACTTCGTGAACCAGAACCCCGGGGGAGCCGGCATTCCCGTCTTCATCGCGGGCGACCGGGACATCGACGGCGCCGACATCGTCCTCTGGCACACGTTCGGCCCCACCCACATCCCCCGCCCGGAGGACTGGCCGGTCATGCCCGTCGCTCGCTGCGGCTTCGTGCTGAAGCCGACCGGCTTCTTCGACCGCAACCCCACCCTGGACGTGCCGCCGCCCGGCCCCCACTGCTCTCAGGGCACTGGGTTGAACGTGGACATGCTCTGGCCGTTAGCCATCGCGGAGCTGAAGCCGACCGTGCCGAAGTTGGTCAGCGGCAAGGTGCCGCCGCGGTAGGTGCAGCAGGGTGCCTCGGCGATGGCCTCGGCCGAGGACAGCGCCGCTCCGGCCAGGGTGGCGTTGATCGTCTGGGTCCAGCCTTTGGTGGTGTCCTTGAGGACGAGCTGGAACCTGCCGCTGCCCCGGTAGGTGACCGAACCGGAGAACCGGTCGCCCGGGCCGACCCGATTGGGAAAGGTCACCGAGGCGCCCGGGTACATCTCGTACCAGGCGTAGTACCGGGGGGTATGCCCGGCGCAGTCGACTTCGCTGCCGGTCTGCTCCACCGTGCTGCTTGTGTACCCGTCGAGCCCGATCCAGAACGCGGCGTACTGGTTACCGCCGCTGCAGTGGCCGGTCGGCTCCGTCCAGTTGGATGAGACGCTGGTGAAGGTGCCGTTGGCGCCGGCCGCCGCGTAGCCGGCCCAGTTGCTGCTGGTGACGACGGTGTTCCGGTCCCTGGTGGCGACGGCGTTCCGGCCGCCCGGGTGGCTCAGGTGCCGGATGGGGCCGCCGGACTGCACCAGCCCGCCACGTCCCGTGAGACCGGCCTGGGCCGCCGCCGGATAGACGGCCACCAGGACTCCGCCGAATACCAGGGGGATGGTCGCCGCCAGAACGGGCCATCTGCGTCGCATATACGCTCCTTCTGCTCATTTGCACTTTCCGTGGTGAAGCGCAAAACGGCTGAGCGCAATTGAAAATGGCGAATACGCCCGGATTCACGGCGCTTTCTGCCCCGAATTATGGTCTCAGCTAAAGCATGACCTTCCCTTCAGCGCCCGAGACAATCGTGGCCGCAGCGGTTATCTCGTGCTCGCGGCGGGCGCCCATGAAACGGGAAGCGGGTATTTCCTTATTGCCGCAATTCGTCCCGCACCGCCTGCAGGTCGCCGGTCAGCGAGACATGGCCGACGATCTCGGGCGGGATGGCGGCCAGCAGCTCACCGGGATGAGGCCTGGTCCGGGCCAAGCGCACCACGTCGCCGAGATCACCCGCACGCCTGGTAAGACGCGTGGTAACCGGCCGGTGGCGCGCCGAGGGTGTAGGTTCCGGCACGGTCGTCGAAGAACATCGTCAGGTGCCAGTTCGTGCACGACTCGCCGCCCGGGCCATCCTGCGCCTGTTGCCGGCTGGTGAAGGTCACGTCGGCGGCCGGGCGCCCGTCGGGCGTGATCGCGATGCTGGTGACGAGCACGTCCGAGTCCTCGGTGGACCGGAACCCGGTGTGGAACTGATGGGCGGTCAGCGCGTTGCCTGGATTCTGGGTAGCTAGGTACCCGGTGTAGTCCCGGCTGTTGATCGACCGGAAGTACGCGGCGATCACCGGCGCGATCAGGGCGACGCCGGGGTACAGGGCGGCCGGCGGAGCGAGCGAGACGGGGACCGCGGCCTGGCCAGGTGGCGACGGCGAATTCCTCGCTGGGGGCGGCGACGGCGAATTTCCCGCGGGGGGCGGTGTCGCGAACCCCGGCAGGCGGGGCGGGGGAGTAGTCCGAACGGCGTACCAGGAGCCCGCTCCCCCCACGGCCGCGGAGAGGACGACGATGAGCACCGCGATCGGCAGCGTGATCGGCCCGCGGTTCGGCGCGGGCCGGTGCCGATCGCCCGGCGCCGGAGAAGCTGGCATGACAGCGATCGCGCGTCGCGGCCAGGCTCGGCTCATGGCAGGCCCCCTAAGCAGTCCCTCTATTCGCACGGAGGGGTGCGAGCCCGGCTCTGATACACACGCTTTCGGCCGTCCGCTCTGTCCCTGGATGAGTCACTCCATCTGTTGTAGTATACGGTGAAGCAGGCGAAGGTCTTACGGGTCGGAGTCAGGCATGGGCAGCGTGTGGTCACCGGGGCGACCAGCGAGCAGGACCTGTCGGACGGCTGCACCGAGTTCGGCACCATCAACAGCGGATTCGGCGGACGGCCCTACCGGTACAATTACGCTGCCACCAACGAGCCGGGCTGGTTCCTGTTCAACGGGCTGGTCAAGCACGACATGCTGACCGGGCGCGAGGAGCGGTACCAGTTCGAACCGGGCGTGTTCTGCAGCGAGGTCGGCGTGGCTCCGCGCGTGGGCGGGACCGGGGAGGACGACGCGTATCTCGTGACGCTCACGGTCGACATGAACCGTGACCTGTCCGAGTGCGTCGTGTTCCGGGCCAGCGACGTGGGCCGGGGCCCGATCGCGCGCGCTCAGCTCCCCGAGCGGATCGCGAGTGGCACGCACAGCTGCTGGGCGCCTGGCGAGTCCCTCCCTGGCTGGTGACCAGCGGGGCCTGAACCCGTAAAGCCACGAGCCGGAGATGCCCAAAACGCCTGATAACACCGAGACGCCTGATAACGCCGAGGCGCAGGAGCCAGGCGCCACCGAGAACTCCAACGCCATCGCCCTCGGGCTGATCGGCGACGAATGGAACCTGACCATCGTCAGGCTGGCCATCATGTCCGGCGTGCGCCGGTACAAGGATTTCCGGGACCGGCTGGGCATCGCGAACTCGGTGCTGACCGTGCGGCTGCGCCGCCTCACCGAGGCCGGCGTGTTCACCACGGTGCAGTACTCGCAGGCGCCGCGCCGGTACGAGTACGTGCTCACCGAGCGCGGCCGCGAGCTGTGGAAGGTGCTGCTCACCATCTGGTCGTGGGAAGCGGTCTGGGTGACCGAGCACATCGAGCCGCTGCCGCCGATGTACCACACCGAGTGCGGCGAGGAGTTCTCCCCGGTCATGCACTGCCGGGCCTGCGGCCAGCCGGCCGGCATCCGGGACGTCCGCGGTACGTTCGGGCCGAGCGGCGGCTTCACGCGGTCGGTGCCGCGCGCCACCACCAGGCGCCGCTCCGCGGGCGGCTCGCCCGGTCCTGGCCTGGTGCCCCAGACCATCGAGCTGATTGGCAACCGCTGGTCGGCGTCGGCCCTGGCGGCCGCGTTTCTCGGTGCCCGGCGGTTCACCGACATGCTGGTGATGATGGGCGCCCCGCCGACCATCGTCTCGGACCGGCTGCGCACGTTCTGCCAGATGGGCGTGCTGGAGACGGTCGTCACCAGGGCCGGCTCGGGCCGGGTCGAGTACCGGCTGACGGACAAGGGCCGGGCCTTCTTCCCGCACGTCATGGTGATGCTCGACTGGGGCGACCGGTGGTTCCGCGCGCCCGAGGGGCCCGCCACGCTGCTCACCCACACCAGCTGCGGCGGCGAGTTCCACCCGGTCCTGCACTGCTCGGCCTGCCAGCGTGAGCTGCACGGCTCGCAGGTCCAGGCCGGCGGCGACCCGCCCAAGGCCAGGTAATACTCAGTGGTCACTTGGTCGCCAGGTCGCGGTCCCGGCCCGCTATGAGGACGGTTTTCCGCGGCGGTGCGGCGGTCTGCTCGTGTGCCGCCCGGGCCAGGCCCGGAGTCATCCAGGTGAGCATCGAAGGGACCTGCGCCCGCCACGTCGTCATGGTGTGGCGGCCGCCGGCGGTGAGCGTCAGCGGCACATACGCCTGGTGCCGTCGCAATTCCTGCCAGAAGGCCTCGGCATTAGCCACATCCTGCCTGTCGGCCGCGCCCGCGCCCAGCCAGAACCGGGGGATGGCCAGGCCGGCGGGCAGCTTGGCGATCTCCTCCAGCGGGGTGTTCTCCTCCCGGAGCCTGTGGTTGCCGCCGAACGGGCTGACCAGGCGGTGCGGTCCGGCCAGCTGGTTGTCGTATGGCGCGAAGTATCCGCTGAGCGCCGCGGCGAACCCGTAGCGGTGCGGGTAGCGCAGCGCCATGTTGGCGGCGCAGAACCCGCCCTCGGAGTAGCCGGCCACGCCCCACGCCGGGCCCGGCCGCTGCACCCGCACGATGCGCGCGATCTGCGTCGGCAGGTCCACGGCCAGATAGGTCAGGTCCTGCGGGCCGCCCACCTGGTTGAGGCACTGCAGCGAGATCCTCTCGCCGCCGTTCGCGTCCGGCATGACCACCACGGCCGGCCGGGCGAGTTTGTCTTCCAGCAGGTGGTCGAAGGTATTCGTGACGCCCACGACGGTGATCCAGTCCTCCGGCTTGCCCGGCTGGCCGTGGATGAGCTCGATCACGGGAAACCGGTAGGCCTGGTAGCTCGGCTGGAAGTACTGCGGTGGCAGGTAGACGTACACGACCCTGGTGAGGCGGCTGCGCGGGCCGGTCACCAGCAGCCGCACCGTGTATCCCCGCTGCTGCGCCAGCCTCAGGTGGACCCGGCTCCCGTCGAGCGTGCCGGACCCCGCGCCGGAGGTGAGCGTAAGGTCGGGTACCCGGGACGCCGCAGTGACGCCCTGGTTGGTCAGGTCCGCCATCACCGCGTCCCAGGTCTGGTAGTAGCCGTAGTACTTGTTCACGGCCAGCACCCCGAACATCATCGCGGGCATGAAGGCCAGGCACGCGGCCAGTACGCGGACCGCCGTGTGACGGGCGAATATGGCCGCCCATATCAGCGCGCCGAAAAACACCACCAGCAGGACGAACAGCGCAGTGCTCTGGGGTTCTAGCATTCAGGCCTCCGTGAACCCGACTTGCCCCCTGGCCGGCCGGTTTCCTACCCATATGGAGCATGCACGGCTTCCGGTGATACGTCGTGTCAGCGCTGGGCTGGCGGGCCGGTTTCGGCCGGGCTGGTTTCGGCCGGGCTGGCAGCGGCTGGCCGACCGCGCGGACGCATCGGTCCGGCGTGGCCAGGCAGCCGGCCGGCGGCGGCGAGCGCGCGGCGGAGCAGGAACTCGATCTGGGCGTTGGTGCTGCGCAGCTCGTCGTTAGCCCATCTGGCCAGCGCGTCGTGGACGGCGGGGTCGAGCCGGAGCAGGACGCCCTTGCGCTCGCTCACGCGCAGACCGGGCCCGGACTGACTGGCCGCGTTGTACCCGTCACTGGTACCGCCGTCACTGGTACAGGGAGCCGGTGTTGACGACCTGCTGGGTCGCCTGCTCGCTGCACAAGACCACGAGCAGGTTGGACACCATGGCCGCCTTCCGCTCCTCGTCCAGCTCGACGACGCCCTCCTCCTGCAGCCGCTCCAGGGCCAGCTTGACCATGCCGACGGCACCCTCGACGATGCGCGTCCGCGCGCCCACGACCGCGCTGGCCTGCTGCTGGCGCAGCATGGCCTGGGCGATCTCCGGGGCGTAGGACAGCCGGGTGAGGCGTGACTCGATGATGTGCACGCCGGCCGGCCTGACCCGGACGGCGATCTCCGCCGACAGCCGCTCGGTGATCTCGTCCGCGTTGTCGCGCAGTGACAGCTTGCCGCTGCCCCGGTTGTCGTAGGGGTAGCTGGAGGCGATGTGCCGGACGGCGGTCTCGGTCTGGGTGGTGACGAACTGCGTGAAGTTATCGACGGAATATTTGGCGCTGGCGGTGTCCTGCACCTGCCAGACGACCACGGCGGCGATCTCGATCGGGTTGCCGTCGGCGTCGTTGACCTTGGCCTGCGCTGACTCCTGGTTGCGGATCCTGGTCGAGACCACGATGCGCTTGGTGAACGGATTCACCCACTGCAGGCCAGGCTCGCGGATGGTGCCGCGGTACTTGCCGAACAGCTGCACGACACGCGCCTGGCCGGGCACGACGGGGGTGAGCCCGCCCAGGACCAGAGAGCTGACGATAAAGGCAAGGACGCCGAGCCATATCAGCGCCGTGGCGACCCCGCCGCCCTGGTGACTGGCCAGCGTGATCACCGCCACCCCGGCCAGTATCGCGGCGATGCCCAGCACAAGCATCGGCAGGCCCGGCAGGAACCTGGCGGCCCGTTCGGTCACCGGCCTGCTGGCCAGTGCCGGGCCTGCGGCCGCTGGAACCTGGGTAGTTAGTTCCGGGCCCGCGGGCCTTGCATTCTGCGTAACCATCTGACGCCTCCTCCACTTGACGGACATGATAGCACGTGTTTAGCATAGTGATATCTATTTTTCTTGGCAAGGCCTGGACAGAGCCGAGAACCCGGGAGATGAGTCGGATGAGGTATTTCGTTAAGCGGCCCGCAGTGGCCAGCGTGATCCTGCTGGCCGCCGCGAGCCTGGCCGCGGGCGGCTGCGGAAGCAACTCGAGCACGGCGGATTGCCTGTCTAAGCACGCGGCCGGAGCGGCCACGGCGGGCTGGGCGCTGCCGGGCGGTGATCTGCAGAACACGCGGGATGTCGCCAGCCCAATCAACAGCTCGAATGTCTCGACGCTGGGCGTGGCGTGGTGCGTGCCGATCGAGGCGACGACGCCGTCCGGTGCCACCAATGGCTACGCGACCACGCCGGTCGTCGTGAACGGCGTGGTGTACACGCAGGATCTCCAGTCGAACGTGATGGCGATCGAGCTCGCCACCGGCAAGGTCCTGTGGACCCATAACTACCACTCGCCCAACGGCGGCCCAGACGGCGTCAACGTGGTCGGCGGAACCGTGTACACGGCGACGGACAACGCTGCGGTCGCCCTGTCGGCGGCCACCGGCAGGCAGTTGTGGAGCCGGACGCTGACCGGCAACGACCACGAGGGCATCGACATGACCCCCGGGTACAACAACGGCACCGTATACGTATCGACCGTGCCGGTCAACCCGGCCGTCGGCGAGTATCTCGGCCACGCCAAGGGGACCCTGTGGGCGCTGAACGCGAGGACCGGCGCGCCGGAGTGGAGCTGGGACGAGGTGCAGGACCTGTGGGGGAATCCGGGCATCAACTCCGGCGGCGGCCTGTGGGATCCGCCGTCGTTCGACCGCCAGGGCAACCTGTACATCGGAGTCGCGAACCCCGGCCCGATAGGCCAGACCGGGTGGCCCAAGGGCTATCCGTGGGGGACAAGCCGGCCGGGCCCTGATCTGTACACCGACTCGGTCGTGAAGCTGAGCCCGCAGGGCAAGCTGCTCTGGTATTACCAGCTCACCCCGCACGACCTGTACGACTGGGACCTGCAGAACTCACCGGTGCTCACGACCGCGCACGGGCAGCCGGTGGTGATCGACGCCGGCAAGGCCGGCATCGTGATCGAGCTCAGCGCGCAGACCGGCAAGCTGCTATGGAAGCTTCCGGTCGGCGTGCACAGCGGCCACGACAACGACGGGCTGATCACCGAAAATGCCACGCCGACATCGGCCATCCCGCTGCCGGCCCGCTTTGAGCTCGAGCCCGGCGTGTTCGGCGGCGTGGAGTCCCAGCTGGCGACCAACGGTTCGACGACGTTCGCCGCGGTCAACAACCTCGCGGTGCCGATGTCGGTGAAGGGCGTGACCGAGAGCTCCGCCGCCTTTCTCGCTTCTATCGGCAAGGCCACCGGTGAGATGGTCGCGGTCGACCAGGACACCGGGAAGATCGTATGGGACGACAAGCTCCCCGCCACGCCGTACGGCGCCGCGGCGGTCACCAACGATATCGTCTTCACCACGACGTATAACGGTGACCTGTACGCGTTCAACGCGGCCACCGGTGTGATCCTGCTGAAGAGGCCGCTGTCCGCCGGGACGAACGCGCCCGTCACCATCGCCGGCGACTACATCATCACCGCAGCGAGCGCGCCAAAATCGAACGGTCAGCAGGCACTGATCATCGCCTACAAGCTCGGCGCCACGGGCAAGCTCCCCGATCCCTTGGGCTGACAACCCGACACCGTGGGCTAGGCCATCCACGCTGCTCGCCTTGCCAGGTATGCGCGCTATTTGACTTCTCCTCGATCCGGACGCCGGTGCGCTGCGTCCTGTAGTCGCTGGCGCAGCTCAGGCTTGGCGATCTTCCCCACCGCGTTCTTCGGCAGCATCTCCTCGATGTACACCTCACGCGGCACCTTGTAACGTGCGAGGGACTGGCGGCAGTGCTCGACGAGGTCCTCGGGCACCACATCAAAACCGGATCGGAGCGTTACGAAGGCCACCGGCTGCTCGCCGAAGACCGGATCGGGCTGCCCGACGACCGCGGCCTCGAGCACCGCGGGGTGGGTGTAGAGGACGTCCTCGATCTCCTTCGGGTAGATGTTCTCCCCGCCCCGGATGATCAGGTCCTTGACCCGGTCGACCAGGGTGAGATAACCGTCGTCGTCGAACCGGCCGACATCCCCGGTATGCAGCCAGCCGCCGCGCAGAACCTGCGCCGACTCCTCCGGCCTGCCCAGGTAGCCGCGCATGACGTTCGGCCCGCGGACGACCACCTCGCCCGCCTGCCCGGCGGGCAGCAACCGGTCAGCCTCGTCCACCACCCCGACGTCGATACCGGGCATCGGCAGCCCGACGCTGCCCGCCCTGCGGGCACCGTGCAGCGGATTCAGCGTGCAGACCACCGTGCACTCCGACAGCCCGTAACCCTCGATCACGGGGACGCCGAACCGTTCCTCGAACTCGCCGATCAGCTGGCGCGGCATCGGCGCGGCGCCGCAGATGACAAAGCGCAGGCTACGGGTGTCCGGCCGCGCGCCTGGCCGGGACGTCAGCAGCGCGTAGATGGTGGGCACCGCCGAGAAGAAGGTGGGCCTGACCTGTTCCACGGCCGCCCAGAAGCTGGCCGCGTGGAACCGTTCGGCGATGAACGTCGAGCCGCCGGCCAGCAGCGGGGACATCACGCTGACCATGATCCCGTTCACGTGGAACAGCGGCAGCACCAGCAGGCTGCGGGTGTCACCGGTCATCTCGAACCAGCCGACGATGATCTCCGCGGTGGCGCTGATGTTGGCGTGGTCCAGCCTGACGCCCTTGGGCCGGCCCGTCGTCCCGCTGGTGTAGATCAGCAGCGCCAGCGCGCCCGGATCGGTCACCAGGTCGGGTGGCGCCGGCGGCGGGGGAGGGGCGGTCACCTCCGTCAGCCCGATGATCCGGTACGGGCCGTCGCGCAGCGTCGCCGCGGCCGCCTCGTCGGCGACGACCAGGGTGGCGCCCGCGTCATCGATCTGGTACCGGGCCTCCTGCGCGGTCAGGACCGGGTTGACCGGCGTGACGGCGGCGCCGAGCCGCCACGCGGCGAACATGCTGGTGATGAGCTCGACCCGGTTCGGCAGCATGATGGCCAGCACGCCGCCGGGGCGCAGCCCGGCGGCGGCGAAGACGGCGGCTAGCGCGGTCACCCGCACGGCGAAACCCGCGTTGTCGAGCTCGTGCCGCTCGTCGGCGATGCAGGCTCCGCTGGGATCCCGCAGCGCCCTCTCGTCAGGGATTTCGGCTGCTGTCACGGCATTCCCTTTCCGTTTCAGCCTGACGCTAGGGGCGAGCCGCGCCGCTGCCATCGTGCGCACGTCACGAACCCCCCGCCGAGCGTCGTGCCCGCGTCACGATGCCCGGACACCGCGGGTGTCCTTACGCTGCGGTCACGACAGCCCGGAGGGATGCGCCTCATGACACGACTGATAAACATCGACAACGGCGGCACGCTGACCGACTTCTGCCTCGTCGATGGCGACGAGGTGCGCTACACCAAGACCCTGACCACGCCCTATGACCTGAGCCGGTGCCTGTTCGATGGCCTCACCAAGGTCTCCGAGCTCGCGTACGGGGAACCGCGGCTCGCGGCCCTGCTGCAGTCCACGGACTGCATCAGGTATTCCACCACCCAGGGCACCAACGCTCTCGTGCAGCGGGCCGGACCGCAGCTGGGCCTGCTGGTCACCGATCCGACGCTGATCGAGGGTCTGGCGGCCACCCAGGCCCAGGAGGATCTGCTGACGGCGCTGGTCGGCGACCGGTGGGGCGCGATCAGCCTCGACGCCGACGACGAGGCGCTGAGCCGTGAGCTGCTCGCGCGGGTTAACGACCTGTCGGCACGCGGGGCCAGGCGCCTGGTCATCGCGGTGAGCGGCGCGGACGGCGCGGACGGTTCGAAGGACGAGGCCCGGGTGAAGGGACTGCTGCTGCGGCTCTACCCCCGTCATCTGCTCGGCGCGGTCCCGCTGCTGTTCTCCTGGGAACTCGTCGCCGACCCCGACGACATCCGCCGGACCTGGTCGGGCCTGCTCAACGCGTTCCTGCATCCCGCGATGGAGCGCTTCTTGTTCAACGCCGACCGGCGGCTGCGAGACGCCCGGGCCCGTCAGCCGTTGCGGATTTTCCGCAACGACGGCGCATCGTCCCGCGTGTCGAAGTCCGCTGCGCTCAAGACGTACAGCTCCGGGCCGCGGGGCGGGCTGGAGGGCACCCGCGCCCTGGCGGCCCATTACGGCCTGCGCCATCTGGTCATGCTCGACGTGGGCGGCACGACCACCGACATCGGCGTGGTCAGCGACGGCGCTATCCACGTCGACCGGCGCGGGACGATCGAGCACGCGCCGAGCTCGCTGGAACTGGCGGCCATCACCAGCTACGGCGTGGGCGGCAGCTCGGTCTTCCGGGTCACAGAAGGCAGCCTCCGGGTGGGCCCGGACAGCGTGGGCGCCGCACCGGGGCCGGCCTGCTTCGGTCTGGGCGGCGACCAGCCGACGATCACCGACGTGCTGCTGCTGGCCGGCCTGCTCGACCCGGCGACCTACCTCGGCGGCACGCTGCCCCTGTACCCAGACCGGAGCGTGAAGGTGATCGAGGACAAGATCGCCGCACCGCTGGGCATCCCGCTCGATGACGCGCTGCGGCAGATGGAGGAGGCGCACGCCGAGGCGATCGCTCGCGCCCTGGCCGACGCCACCACCGTCACGGGCGACACCGTGCTGGCCGCGTTCGGCGGCGCCGGACCGATGACCGTCTGCGGGGCCGCGCGCCGGACCGGGGCCCGGCACGTGCTGATCCCCCGAACGGCCGCGGTGTTCAGCGCCTTCGGCATCGGGTTCTCCGACCTGGGCCAGCGCTACGAGCAGCCGCTTCCGGCGGTTGACGACGCGACGATCTCCGATGTCGCCGACCGGCTGCTCGCGCTCGGGGCCAGGGATATGTTCGCCGAGGGTGTCGACGCGAGCGTGTGCACTCCCCGGTTCAGGCTGACGGTCGAGCACGAGGACTCCGAACGGGTCTTCGAGCTCGACGACCCGCACGAGGCCACGACCTACCTGAGCCCCGGCGACCGTGCATCCCTGGAGCTCCTGCTGCTGGCGCCGCTCCCGCACGTCGCGCTGGGCCAGGGCGGTGACATCGAGGCGTCCCCGGCGCAGGCCGAGGGGACGCGGGTGCTACGCGATGGCCGCGGCGGGCAGGCGGAGACGCCCGTGTACGCACTGGCGAGTCAGCGCCCGGGCGCGCGCGGGTCCGGTCCGGCCGTGATTGAAGGCCCGTTCTTCACCATGCGGGTCCCCACAGGATGGCAGTTCGACACCACCGCCGCGGGTGACCTGCGGCTGACCGACAGGGGCCAGTGATGAACACGTCGATGCGCATCCCGATGACCGAGTACCTGGAGATCGACCTGGAGACCGAACGGTGGCGGTGCCGGCGGTGCGCGCACGACCTGGGCCCGGCGCGCGGGAACTACAAGGAAGGCACGCTGGTCTACGACCGCGATCCGACCGAGATCCACCGCCCGCTGATCGACCCGGGCCGCTACGAGTTCACCTTCGCTCCCGACCCGGCCTGGTGCCGGATCCTCGAGTTCTACTGCCCGGGCTGCGGCACCCAGCTCGAGGCCGAGTACCTGCCGCCCGGCCACCCGCCGACGCACGACATGCAGATCGACGTGGACGCGCTCAAGGCGCAGTGGGCGGCCCGCCCGCCCGGCACGGTGATCCCGCTCGGCCGGGACGTCGCCGCCGAGCCGCTGCGCGTCGACGGAGGGGGGCGCTCGTCGTGAAACGGATCTCCGTCGACATCGGCGGCACGTTCACCGACTGCTTCGTGGCGTGGGACGGCCGCTACATCCAGGCGAAGGCCCTGACCACCCACCACAACCTGTCCCAGGGCTTCAACGAGGCGCTGGATCATGCCTGCACCATCCTGGACTTGGCGCGGGACCACGTGCTGCGGGGGGTCGACTCGGTCCGCTACGCCACCACTTTGGGCACGAACGCGCTGATCGAGCGCCGGGGCCCGCAGGTCGGCGTCATCGTGACGGCCGGGTTCGAGGCGACCATCCCGCTGTCCCGCGGCCGCGGCTACGGGGAGGGCCTGGACGAGCTGGCCAGGAACGACATGTCCAGCGGCACCCGGCCGGACCCGCTGGTCCCGCAGACGCTGATCCGCTCGGTCGCCGAACGCGTCGATTACCGCGGCACCGTCCTGATGGAGCTCGGCCGGGAAGACGTGCGGCGGGCGCTGCGCGAACTCATCGACGCCGGCGCCGAGGCGCTGGTGGTCTGCCTCACCAACGGGACCGAGAACCCGGCGCACGAACTGCGGGTGCAGGAGGTGTTCCTGGCCGAGTACCCCGCGCATCAGCTGGGCGCCATCCCGATGCTGCTCAGCCACCAGCTGTCCGGCCGCAAGGGCGAGTACGTGCGCGCCACCTCGGCCATCGTGGACGGCTTCCTGCACGCCACCATGTACCACGCGCTGTCGGATCTGGAGCAGAACCTGCGCGCGCACGGCTATCCCCGGCCGATGCTGATCATCCACAATTCGGGCGGCATGGCCCAGCTGAACTCGACCGACGCGCTGCAGACCATCCACTCCGGGCCGGTGGCCGGAATCTCGGCGAGCGAGCACCTGGCCGCCCAGGCCGGCCTGGGCAACGTGGTGGCCACCGACATGGGCGGCACCAGCTTCGACATCGGCCTGGTCCCGGCCGACGGGGTGAAGCACTACGACTTCATGCCGGTCATCGACCGGTGGCTGGTCAGCGTGCCCATGATCCACCTGGTCACGCTGGGCGCCGGGGGCGGATCCATCGCCAGCTACGACCGGCTGCACCAGTCGGTCAAGGTGGGCCCGCGCAGCGCCGGTTCGGATCCCGGGCCCGCCTGCTACGACCGCGGCGGCCTGCTGCCCACCGTCACCGACGCGGACCTGCTGCTCGGCTACCTGACCCCGGAACGCTACGCGGGCGGCCAGATCAAGCTGAACCGCGCCCGGGCCGAGTTCGCCGTCGATGAGGAGTTCGGTGACCATCTGGACCTGGACCCGGTCGAGGTGGCCCGGCTGATCAAGGCCGAGGTGGACGAGCAGATGGCCAACGGGCTGGCCAAGGAACTGCGGATCCGCGGCTACCTGCCGGCCGAGTTCACCATGCTCGCCTACGGCGGCAACGGCCCGCTGCACTGCTGCGGGATCGCGGCCCACCTCGGCATGGACAAGATCCTGGCCCCGCCGTACAGCTCGGTGTTCTCCGCCCTGGGCGCGGGCAACATGCCGCAGCTGCATATCCACGAGCGCTCGGTGCCGCTGGTGCTGTTCGACGCCACCAGCCGGGCGATGTTCACGGACTTCGGCCGCTTCAACGCGATCGTGGCCGAGCTCGAGGGCAAGGGCCGCGCCGACCTGCAGCGGCAGGGCCTGCCGGGCGCCGCGGTCCGGCACCGGCTCGAGCTGGACATGCGCTACGGCAACCAGCTGGTGACGATGGCCGTGGTCGCGGGCAAGACGCGGCTGGACAGCGTCCGCGACGTGGTGGATCTGATGCGGCTGTTCTCCGACGATTACGGCCGCCGGTTCGGCGAGGGCAGCCAGTCGCCCGAGGCCGGCATCCGGGTCACCGCGGTCCGGGTCGCGTCTTTCGTCCAGGGCGAGACGATCGAATTCGACGCCGCCCCGCCGGATGGCCGCACCACCGCCGCCCGGCCGGCCGGGTCGCGGCGGTGCTTCTTCCCCCGCTCCGACGGGCCGGTCGAAACCGCCGTCTACGACGAGAGCGCGCTCGAGCCAGGGCTGGCCGTGCCCGGACCGGCCGTCGTCACCACGCCCACCACTACCTACCTTGTCGAACCCGGCTGGCGGATCGAGACCGGCACGCACGGTGCCATCTGGTTCCTGGCCAGCTCCCCCGGACAGGAGGACCCGCGATGAGCGAGACCCAGTTCACCGCCGAGGAGCAGGAGTGGGTCGACGCGTTCCTCGCCGAGACGACCCTGTTCCTCGGGCCCGACCCGGAGATCATGAATGACCACCGGATGGCGCCGCGGACGGCCGAGGAGGACCGGCTCCTGTCCGGCCCGGTCGACGCCAACGACCTGGACCGGGTGCGCAAGCGGATCGTGGCCGGCCTGGACGAGGCGTTCGAGATGATGGAGCAGACCGGCGCCGCCCCGGGGGCGAAGTGGGGCGACCTGACCAGCGCCGTCTACTCCGCGTCCGGCGACCTGATCCACATCAGCACCGGCGGGGTGCTGGCCTTCGCTTCCGTGCTGCACTACCCGGTGCGTTTCATCAACAAGTACTGGATCGGCGACCCGACCGTCGGCGTGCGGGACGGCGACGCGTTCATCCATAACGACGCCCGCTACGGCAACATCCACAACACCGACCAGAGCATGATCCTGCCGGTGTTCTACGACGGCGAGCTGATCGCCTGGGTCGCCACGATCATCCACGAGGGCGAGAACGGCGCCAAGGAGCCGGGCGGGATGCCGTCCAGCTCCGAGTCGGCCTACGACGACGGCATCAGGATGAGCCCGTTCAAGATCGTGGAGGAGGGCCGGATCCGGCGCGATCTGCTGACCTTCCTGCAGAACTCGGTGCGCGAGCCGAAACTGCAGTACCAGGACCTGAAGGTCAAACTCTACTCGGCGCAGCGGATCAGGGACCGCCTGACCGCCCTGGTCGACGAGGTCGGCCGGGACGCGTTCATTGCCTCGCTGCGCAAGTCGCTGGAGGACATCGAGGCCGAGGCGCGGCGGCGGATCTCAGCGCTGCCGGACGGCACCTTCCGGGTCAACTTCTTCTCCGACTCCACCCTGCGCGAGAACGTCCTGCTGAAGTACCCGTGCGCGATTACCGTGCGGGGCGACGAGATGACCATCGACTGGCGGGGCGCCGCGCCGCAGTTCCTCAACCGCGCGTTCAACGCGACACTCGGCACCGCCAAGTGCGGCCTGGGCCAGGCGCTGCTCGGCTTCTTCTGGCCCGACCTGCCCCGGGGGATCAGCGTGATGAACCCGATGGAGGTGCTGACCGACGAGGGCAGCTGCATCAACCCGGGCCTGGACGCGCCGCTCGGCCAGAGCCTGCAGGGCGCCTTCAAGACCTTCGGGGTGTGCCAGGCGGTGTTCGCCAAGGTGCAGTACTCCTGCCCGGAGAAGTACGGTTCGGTGATCGCGCCCTGGTTCAACCAGATCAACACGTTCCTGTTCGGCGGGGTCACCCAGCACGGCGAGTTCGTCGGCAACGTCTGCGCCGACCTCAACGGCATGGGCGGCGGCGCCCGTGCGCACCGCGACGGCGAGCACTCGATGGCGCCGTTCTTCGCCGCCATGGCGGACCTCGGCGAGCAGGAGATCATCGAGGATGACGTGCCGTTCTTGCAGCTGATCTCCAAGAAGATCAAGCGGGACGCGCAGGGGTTCGGCAAGTACCGCGGCGGCATGGGCTACGAGATCGCGGTGGCCGCCCGGGGTACCCCGCTGTGGGGCTTCGCCACGGTGTCCAGCGGCTCGAAGTTCCCGGCCATCCCCGGCTTGTTCGGCGGGTACGGGTGCCCGGCCTATCCGCTGGCCAAGATCAAGGGCGTGAACGTCTTCGAGCAGCTGCGGACGGCGCCGGAGAGCTGGTCCTTCGACTTCGAGACGCTGATGAACGCCCAGCCGTTCGCCGGCGCCCGGTACTCCACCCACCACATGGGCATGGGCTTCGAGCTCGCCGACGAGGGCGAGGTCTACATGATCTGCCAGGGCACCGGCGGCGGTTATGGTGACGTGCTGGAGCGGGACCCGGACGCGGTCATGGCCGACGTCGAGGCGGGCTACCTGTCCAGCCAGGCGGCCCGCGAGATCTACTTCGTCACGCACGACCCGGCCACGCTAGCGGTCGACGACGCCGCGACCGAGGCGGCCCGGGCCGCCGAGCGCCAGGCCCGGCTGCGCCGGGGCCGGCCCTACAAGGAGTTCGCCGAGCTCTGGGTCACGCCGGAACCGCCGGCGCACCTGCCCTACTACGGCTCGTGGGGCGACGACAACAGCGTCGTCCACGCCACGGCCTGGAGCACCCACGGGCCGGTCCGGGTCGCCGGCCCGGTCAGCCAGCTGCCGCAGATCTTCCTGCCCGACCCGAACGTCATCGCCCTGGCCGGGCAGCAGGCCCGGATCGCCGAGCTCGAGGCGCGGGTGCGTGAGCTGGAGGACCAGTGAGCCGCCTGCTGGCCAGCCTGGACACCCCGCCCTCGGGCCGGTTCCGGCCGGTCTGGTTCGACGCGGTGGCCTACGGCCGGGCCAGGCTCCTCGGCGGCGGCGACCTGCCGTGGCTGGCCCCGGCCGAGCTCACCTCTTTCTTCGGCAAGACCCAGGCCATGTTCGGCTCGGACGCGATCCTCGCCGACGTCGCCGACGTGTTCGCCCAGCGGGCCGCCGCCGACCAGGACCTGCGTACGGCGATGGCCGCCCGGAGCCGTCCCGGCTACGCGCTGCGGACGCTGCTCGGCGACGAGCGGGCCCGCGCCGACGCGGCCGACGCGGTCGGCGCCCTGGCCGCCACCAAGGGGCCGGTCCCGCTCGTCCTGACCGTGCCCGTACCGGGCCGCTGGCTGGCGGCCGCGGCCGCGCAGGCTCATCCCGGTGCGGCGCCGCCCGAGGCGGGGCAGGCGGAGACCGCCGCCATGTACAGCGCCGACTTCCTGCGCACGTTCGGCGATACCGGGGTCGACGGGCTGCTCCTCGACGAGGGCCCGGTGCCGGCCGGCCAGCTCACCGACCCCGAGGCCTACCGCCCGGTGCTCAACGTGGCCGAGCACTACGGCTGGCCGGTGCTGATCCGCACCGAGGCGGCCGCGGCCTGGCCGCACGGGCCGGTCCCCGGCGTCGCGCTCTGGATCGGCTCGGCCGCACCCGTACCCGTGGCCGCATCCGCACCTGCGGACGCGGGCAGCGGGGCGCGGGGCCGCTGGGGTGTCGTGGCCGGGCCGGACTTCTGGGCCGACGCCGACCCGCCCGCGGACGCGGACCTCGTGCTGGCGCAGATCCCGGCGCAGGCCGACCCTGAGGCCGTGATGAAGCGCGTCCGGGCCCTGACATGACCGAGCCGGAGGCATGACCAGGCTGCAGGGGAGACAAATATCACATCACGACGTACCATCCGTCGATGAACAGGTCCAACCCGTCGGCCGCCGAGAGCACGTCCGAGAGCACGTCCGAGAGCACGTCCGAGAGCACGTCCGAGGTCTCGGCCGCGCTCGTCCCGCGGACGGCCGAACTGGCCGCGGACATCTACCACCTGATCGTGCAGGAGATCCCGGCGCTGCACCGGGACCGGCGGGTGCTGGCGCTGCTGGAGGCGAGCGTCGCGGAAAACGTCTCCACCATGCTGCACGTCCTGCAGCACGGCATCGACCTGGAGAACGTGCGCGCCCCGGCGGCGGCGGAGGAGTACGCCCGCAGGCTGGCCCAGCAAGGCGTTCCCCTCGCCGCCTTGCTGCGCGCCTACCGGATCGGTTCGGCCCGGTTCGAGGAGTGGTGCCTGCAGGAACTCGGACGGCGCACCGACAGCGGGTCGGTCGTCAGCGCCACCGGGATGCGCATCGCCGGGACGCTGAACTCCTACATCGACGGGGTGTCCGAAGAGCTCGTGTCCGCCTACGAGGCGGAGAAGGAGAAATGGCTCAGGAACCAGAGCGCCGCCCGCGCCGCGCGCGTCCGCGCCCTGCTGCGGAACGAGCAGCCGAACGTGGCCTCCTCCGAGGCCATCCTGGGCTATCGGCTGCGGCAGTACCACCTGGGCGTGGTGACCTGGATCACCGGGGCGCCGGCCGGCGGTGACACGCTCGGGCTGCTGGAGCGGGCGACCGGCGAGGTGGCGGCCCGGGCACATTGCGACGGCCGGCTCATGTTCGTCCCGCAGGACGAGTCCAGCGCGTGGGCGTGGCTGCCGCTGGGCGGGCGGCGTGACGTCCCGCTGGCCGACATGAACGTCAAGGACACTGGCGGCGGGGACCGGATCCAGTTCGCGTTCGGCGAGCCCGCGCTCGGGGTGACGGGCTTCTGCCGCACCCACCAGCAGGCGGTCAGCGCCCAGGCGGTGGCCCTGGCGGCCGGCCCGGCCGCCCCGCCGGTCACCGCCTTCGCCGAGGTCGCGCCGCTGGCCCTGATGTCCGGCTCGCTCGAGCTGCTGCGCGCCTGGGTCGCCGAGACCCTCGGCCCGCTGGCCGACGACAACGACCACAACGCCAGGCTGCGCGAGACGGTGCGCGTCTTCCTGCAGGAAAACGGGAGCTACAAGGCCACCGCGGAGCGTCTGGTCCTGCACAAGAACACGGTCCAGTACCGGGTGCGCAAGGCCGAGGAGAGCCTGCAGCATCCGGTCGTCCAGGATCGGCTACGCATCGAGCTGGCGCTGCTGGCCGCGCACTGGCTCGGCGTGGCCGTGCTGCGGCCGGCCGGCGGCCAGGCCTAGGGCCGGTGCCCTGGCCCGGCGGCTTACCGCTCCTTGTCCACCGACGCCCGGTAGATCTGCTCGATCGAGGCGTCGAGCTGGGTGTTGAACTGCTCGTCGGTCTGGCTCTCCGTCAGCCCTTCCAGCAGCGCGCGCGAGAAGCTCGCGATGAGGGTGGGGTCGCGGGCGAGCAGGGCGCAGGCCTCGTCCCGGCTGTAGCCGCCCGACAGCGCGACGACCCGCAGCACGCGCGGGTCGGCCGCCAGGTCACCGTACAGGCCGACCTGGGTCGGGATGGTGACCTTCAGCATGATGGTCGCGTCCTCGGGCAGCGCCTCGATGTGCTTGGCGATGGCGTCGTGCAGCAGCATCTCGGCCTGCTCCTTGTGCGGGCTGGAGATGCTGACCTCGGGCTCGATGATCGGCACCAGGCCGGCGGCCAGGATCCGGCCCGCGTAGTCGAACTGCTGGTCCACGATCGCCGTGACCCCGGCCTCGGCCGCGTCGTCGATCACCGACCGCATCTTGGTGCCGAAGATCTGGTGGCGCTGCGCGCGCTCGAGCAGCTCATCGAGCGTGTCGATGGGCTTCATGAGCTGCACGCCGTCCTGCTCGGGAGCGAGTCCCTTGTCGACCTTCAGGAACGGCACCACGTTCTTCTCGTCCCACAGATACTGCGCGGTGGGGACGCCGCCGACGTCCCGTTCCATGGTCTGCTCGAACAAGATCGCCGCGAGGATGCGCGAGCCGTCGAACGCCGGGCTGGTCAGCACGCGGGTCCGCATGGCGTGGACGAGGTCGAACATCTCGGCGTCGGAGCTGTAGCGGTCCTGCTCGACGCCGTATTCGGCGAGGGCCTTAGGCGTGCTGCCGCCGCTTTGGTCGAGGGCGGCGAAGAAACCACGGCCCGTTCGGACCTTCTCGGACTGAGTAGTGTTCACATTCCGATTCTGTCCTATTCCGAACGGGCCGTGGTGACTGCCTCAGTCACCGGCCGGGGTACCGTCGGCCGGCCGACGGTCTCGCCGGTCAGCAGGTTGGTCATGGCGATCCGCTCCCGGGCCAGCCGCCCGGCGATCAGCTCGCGGGGGTACCAGCGCGGCCGTTATCACCCGCCCCGCGGGCTCCGCCGTCACAACCGGCTCACAGTGGTCACCAGTGAATTCTCCTCCTGCGGCGCCTTTCTGACACCCCAAGTCTCATCAGTTTCTTTATTCGAATCTCGAGAATGAGCTGGTGATAATGAGCGATATACGCTATCATGTTCGATAGAACAATCCTTCTTCCGAACGGTCGTGGTCCATGTCTCTGCCGCCGGTTCCCGCGGACCCTGGGCGGGATGAGGATCTCGCCTGGCTGGACCGCGACCCGATGACGGCCGGGGAGTTCGAGGCGCGGGCCGGGGCAGCCCGGCTCCGCCCGGGTGTTCCCGGGTGAGTCGGCCAGCCCGGCGGCCGCGTTCGGCCCGGGCATGGTCCTGGATGTGCTGCCGGGCTGTGCCGGGCTGGCGGTGGCCGCGGACGCCGCGGCCGGGGAGGACGGCCGGTTCGGCGGTGTCTCGGAGGCGGAGCTGATCGGGGTGATGTGCGGGTGGGACCGGATCGAGGCCCACGCGCATGCCCGTAAGCTCGCCGCGATCGCCGAGCTGGCCCGGCGTAACCCCGGGGAGCTGGACCAGGAGTTCACCGGTGATCAGGTCGCCTATGCGCTGGGGGAGTCGCGGGCCCGGGCGGACAGCCTGATCGGCATGGCCAGGACCCTGCCGGCCCGGCGGCGGGCCTGGAGGACGGGGTGATCTCGCGGTATAAGGCGGAGATCATCGCCGGGGCCACCTTGCTGCTGGAGGACGAGGAGGCCCGGGCGGCCGAGGCGGAGGTGCTGGACCGGGCGGCCCGGCTGACCCCGGCCGGGCTGCGCGCCGCGATCGCCCGCGCCGTCATCAAGGCCGCTCTGGAGAAGGCGAAGGAACGCCGGGAGACCGCGGCGAAGAATGCGCGGGTAGAGCGGTGGCTCCAGGACACCGGCAACGCCGCGCTGATGGGCTGCGAACTGCCGCCGGCCGAGGCCCTGGCCGCCGATGAGCAGATCACCGCCCGGGCGAAGGAACTGCGCACGGCGGGGCTGGAGGGTGACATGGACCAGCTCCGCGCCCGCGCCTACCTCGACCTGCTGCTGAGTAAGGACTCCCGCCCGGGTCGGAACCCGGGTGATGCTCCCGGCGCGGCCCCAGCCGGGCCCGCCGCCCGGGTCACGCTGACTGTCCCGCTGGCCACCGTGACCGGCCTGGCGGACCGGCCGGGTGAGCTGGGCAGCCTGGGCCCGGTGGACCCGTGGCTGGCCCGCGACCTGGCCGCGGCTGCCGCGGCGAACCCGAGGACCACCTGGTGCCTGACCGTCACCGACGGCCAGGGGCACGCCGTCGCCCACGGCTGCGCCCGGCCCGAACCCAAGAGCAGGCGCACACGTGCCGGGCCGGGGCCACCGCCGGGCGAGGGCGGGTTCACTTTCACTCGGGCCAGCCGGGACGGCCCGCGCGGCGGGTACGGCACCTGGCGGCTCCGGACTCCCGGACCCGGGCCGGACCTGATCCTCACCATCGACCCGATCACTACCGACCCGTGTGAGCACTGGTTCGAGGCTAAAGGTCATGATCCGGGGGTCAAGCTGCGGCACCTGTCCCAGGTCCGGCACGCGACCTGCACCAGCCCGGTCTGCCGCCGGCCCGCCGCCCAGTGCGACCTGGAGCACGACATCCCGTATGAAGCGGGCGGCCGGACCTGTCTCTGCAACACCGGCCCGAAGTGCCGTCATGATCATCGGCTCAAGCAGCACCCCAGGTGGAAGGTGGATCAGCTTCCCGACGGGACGTTCCGGTGGACTACTCCGACCGGGCGGACCTACGACACCGAACCCACCCGGTACCCGATCTAGCCGCAGGGATAGTCGCACTCTTCTAGGCGGGTCCGGTGAGCCACCCCGACCGGGCGGCAGTACACGACCGAACCCACGCGGCGTCACGGGCGCCGGAGTCGGAACCGCTGGCGAGTTCCCCCGCTGACTGTGCTCACCAGGACATCATGGCCAACGATTTAGGAGCCAGGCGTCCACGTCGACGATGTGACCTTCCCGCAGGCCGTGCCCTTCTTCTTCGAAGAACCAGGCTTCGACGCCGGGGATGTGCGCGGCCAGCCATTGACCGTGACTGAATGGCACGGCTTGGTCTTGGCCGCCGTGCAGCACCAGCACCGGAACCGATATCTGGGCCACCTCAAAGCCCCACGGGGTCATTTGCGCCACGCAGTCGTCCCAGGCTCCTTCGATCCCGGGCTCCATGGCCTGCTGGACAGAGACCGCCTCGTCGGTGAGCAGCGCCAGGTCGAAACCGGGCAATCTCGCCTGCAAGTCCAGGGCCACCTGAGCTGGCGGCGCTCCCATCAGCTGCTCCCGGTGCTCCTCGAACA
>WNGQ01001690.1_pt1 | contig 22674 bp, 18 predicted proteins | sample 5407661 | NCBI WGS metagenome assembly WNGQ01 (sample SAMN13153382, study PRJNA577476) | soil metagenome | isolation source: 60 cm soil or saprolite under Garry oak tree replicate 2 | place: USA:California | collected 2016-06-15 | reverse complement strand
CCTTCCACCTCCCGCTAGCCGCAGGCATGCCTGTCACCAGCACTGACGCGCCAGCTAGCAATCGCGGCACGGGCGATCAAGCAGGCCGTGATGCCCGGCGGCGGCAGCCGACGAGCTACCCCCTCGCGAGCGGCAGGTCTGACACCGAACGCTGGCCGGCCGCTGCCGGTTCAACGGATCGTGGCTCCGGTTCCGGTCCTGCGCTCCAGCGGGATCACCAAGGATCTGCTGCGCCAGCGCCCGCTGCCTGGCCGCTGCAATCGCGCCTTGAGTTAGCGGCCCTGCCTAGTGCCGTACCTTGCGCCCGGCTCCATGCCAGGCAGCTGCTCTGTGCCCGATCTTCCAGCGGGGGACTGCGGCGGGCAGTCCGGCTCCGGCGCGGCCAGCCAGGCGTCGATCCCGGCGAGCAGCCGGGCGCGGACCGGCGGCGGCGCCGCCGAGCCGCGGACCGACATCCGGGCCAGCTCGGCCAGCGCCTCGTCGGCGAGCCCGTGCGCCTGCCTGGCCAGCTCGTATTGCGCGGTGAGCCGGTGGCCGAAGAGCAGCGGGTCGTCCGCGCCGAGCGCAACCTGGATACCGGCCTCGAGCAGAGTCCGCAGCGGCACGTCGGCCGGCTCCGCGGCGATCCCCAGCGCAACATTGGAGGCCGGGCACACTTCGAGCGTGGTCTGGCGCGCGGCGATCCGTACAGCCAGGTCTTGATCTTCTGCGGCGGCCACACCATGGCCGATGCGGTCTGCGTTCAGCTCATCCAGGCAAGCCCGGACGCTCGACGGGCCGGCCAGCTCGCCGCCGTGCGGCACCGCAAGCAGGCCCGCCCGCGCGGCGATCCGGAACGCGGGGGCGAAGTCCGCCGCCGTGCCCCTGCGCTCGTCGTTGCTCAGCCCGAAGCCGGTCACGCCGCGGCCGGCCAGCCTGGCTGCGAGCCTGGCCAGCGTCCTTGCTTCCAGCGGGTGCTTGGTCCGGTTAGCCGCGATGATCACGCCGATGCCGACGCCGGAGGACGCCGCCGACTCGGCTGCGGCGTCCAGGATGATCTCGGTAACCGCCGTGATGCCGCCGAAATGCGCCGCGTAGCCGGACGGATCCACCTGGATCTCCAGCCAGCCGGAGCCATCCGCCCGCTCGTCGGCGGAGGTCTCCCTGACCAGCCGCCGGAGGTCAGCCTCGGTCCGGATGACCGAGCGCGCGATGTCGTAGAGCCGCTGGAACCTGAACCAGCCGCGCTCGTCGGCTGCGGACAGCCGAGGCGGCCATCCCGCGCTGAGCGCCTCGGGCAGGCGTACGCCGTGCCGCGCGGCGAGCTCGACCAGCGTGGCATGACGCATGGAGCCGGTGAAGTGCAGATGCAGGTGCGCCTTGGGGAGCGCGGCGAGTGGCCGTGCCATCGGCCCAGTCTGGCAGCGCCGCCGCGGCGGGCGCGCCAGGCCGGGCCGGTGCCGCGCAACGCCGCCAGGGCCCGGCCGCTGCCGTGCCGCCGTGCCCGGGCAGGTCAGGCGGCCTGCCCGAGCAGCTTGGCCATCCGGCCGATGCCCTCCTCCAGGTCGGCGTCGCCGAGCGCGCAGGACAGCCGGAAATAGCCTGGCGTGCCGAATGCCTCGCCCGGCACCACCGCGACGTCCGCCTGGTCGAGCAGGATCTCGGCCAGCTCGGCGGTGGTGTCGCCGCGGCGGCCGCCGATCTTTCTGCCGAGCACGCCCTTGACCGACGGGTAGCAGTAGAAGGCGCCCTCCGGCAGCGGGCAGCTGACCCCGGGAATCTCGTTCAGCAGGCCAGTCATCGTGAGCCTGCGGCGGTCGAACGCGGCGCGCATCTCGGCGACGGCGGACAGGTCACCGCTGACTGCCGCGAGCGCGGCCGCCTGCGCCACGTTGCAGACGTTAGAGGTGAGATGAGACTGCAGGTCGGCAGCGGCATTGACCACGTCAGGCGGGCCGATCAGCCAGCCGACCCGCCAGCCGGTCATCGCGTAGGTCTTGGCCACGCCGTTCACCACCACGCAGCGGCCGGCGATCTCCGGCGCCGCCACCGGTACCGAGCTGAACCGGGCAGCGCCGTAAACCAGGTGCTCGTAGATCTCGTCGGTGACGACCCACAACCCGCTCGCCGCGGCCCAGCGGCCGATCTCGGCGACCAGGTCCGGCGGGTAGACCGCGCCGGTCGGGTTGGACGGGGAGACGAACAGCAGGATCTTGGTGCGCGCGGTGCGGTGCGCCTCCAGGTCGGCCACCGAGGTGAGGTAACCGGAATGCTCATCGGTCAGCACCGGCACCGGCCTGCCGCCTGCAAGCGCGATCGCCTCCGGGTAGGTGGTCCAGTACGGTGTCGGCACCAGAACCTCGTCACCCGGGTCGAGCAGGGCGGCGAAGGCCTGGTAGACGCCCTGCTTGCCGCCGTTAGTCACCAGTACCTGGCCGGAGGTGACGTGGTAGCCGGAGTCCCGCGCGGTCTTGGCGGCGATCGCCGACCTGAGCTCAGGCAGGCCAGCCGCGGGCGAGTACTTGTGCATGCGGAGCTCGGCGCAGGCGCGCTGCGCCGCGGCCACGATGTAGCCGGGAGTCGGGAAGTCTGGCTCGCCGACGCCGAAGCCGATGACGGGCCTGCCCGCTGCCTTGAGCGCGCGGGCCTTCGCGTCGACCGCGAGGGTGGCTGATTCCGTGATGGCCGATATCCGTGCCGAGATACGCTGCCGAGAGGAACTCATGGGTCCATGGTGGCATTAGATGCCGGCCGACGCGGCGTGCCGCCTGGCCGGCCGGACCGGTCTCCGGCCGCCGCGGCGATCCGGTGACCTCACGCGAGGGCGTGATGGCTGCCGCGGTTCGACGCCGGGGCGGCCGGCGACGTACACTTCAGGATCTGGTGGAAGTCCACCAGGTGGCCGGTGCATGCCCGCACGGGCCGTCACAGGGCAGTAGCTCAATTGGCTAGAGTCCCGGTCTCCAAAACCGGCGGTTGGGGGTTCGAGTCCCTCCTGCCCTGCGCTTACGGTCCGTGAACCTCGCGGGCCGGCGACGGCGTGAGCCGTCAAATGATCAGCGCTGCTCAGGTGAGGACATGGCTACTCAGACTCGCGGCACGGCCCCGGAGAAGCGGGACAGGCCCGGCCGCCCGGCCAAGGCGGCCAGGATCACGCCTGCCGTCTTCGTGCGGCAGATCGTCGCGGAACTGCGTAAGGTGATCTGGCCCACCCGCAAGGAGCTTGGCACTTACACCACGGTGGCGCTGGTGTTCGTGATCGTCATGGTGGCGATCGTGACGAGCCTGGATTACGGGTTCACCAAGCTGGTGTTCGCTGTCTTCGGCTGAGTTCCGGCCGGCTGGCTAGTGGCCTGGCTGCCAGGAGTGGCAGCATGACCACGTCGGCCCGGCGGCACGGCCAGGGGACGGACGGCTCGCGCGGGAGGTTCTGGCGCCCGCGCCGCCAGAACGAGCAGGCCGGCGGAGCCCGCCAGGAAGAGCGGAGAGAAAGAGTTACTGTGTCCGAGTCCGAACTGCACGTCGGCGATCCGGTGACCGGCGAGCCTACCGGGACCAGCCAGCCCGTCGCGAACGGTGAATCCAGCGCCGGGTCCGCCGCCGCTCCAGGCGACGCCGTCGCGCCCGGCGAGAACGGCGCCGTCGCGGGGGGCCAGGCTGAGGAGCTGGCCGCCCCGGCCGGCGACGAGGATCAGCCGGCTACCGCCGACGAGAGTGAGCCTGCCGACCAGGGCGAGCCCGACGAGGGCGAGCCCTACGAGGACGGGCCTGCCGCCGATCCTGTCGCCGAGTTCGCCGCCGAGTTGCGGCTGCTCCCCGGCGACTGGTACGTGGTGCACTCCTACGCGGGATACGAGAACCGGGTCAGGACCAACCTGGAGAGCCGCACCCAGTCGCTGAACATGGAGGACTACATCTTCCAGATCGAGGTGCCCGTGCACGAGGTCACCGAGATCAAGGGCGGCAAACGGCAGCAGGTCCAGGAGAAGGTACTGCCCGGCTACATCCTGGTGCGGATGGACCTCACCGACGAGTCGTGGGCGGCGGTCCGCAACACCCCGGGGGTGACCGGCTTCGTCGGGCTGTCCAGCAAGCCCTCCGCGCTCAGCCTGGCCGAGGTAGCGGCGCTGCTGGCGCCGGAGCCCGAGGAGAAGGCAGCGAAGAAGGCCGAGACGATGCGGGCCGCGGCGGTGGATTTCGAGGTTGGCCAGTCCGTTACCGTCATGGACGGCCCGTTCGCGACGCTCCCGGCTACCGTGAACGAGATCAATCCCGATACCCAGAAGCTCAAGGTGCTCGTGTCGATCTTCGGCCGCGAGACCCCGGTGGAACTCTCCTTCGATCAGGTCACCAAGATCTGATCGGCTATCCCCGGCACGTCAGCGAGGTAAGGACCCAGATAGATGGCGCCAAGAAAGAAGAAGATCGCTGCGGTCGTCAAGGTGCAGCTGCAAGCGGGCCAGGCCACCCCGGCGCCGCCGGTGGGCACCGCCCTCGGCCCGCACGGCGTGAACATCATGGACTTCTGCAGGCAGTACAACGCGGCCACCGAGTCGCAGCGCGGCAACATCATCCCCGTCGAGATCACCATCTTCGAGGACCGCTCGTTCACCTTCATCACGAAAACCCCGCCCGCGCCTGAGCTGATCAAGAAGGCGGCCGGCGTGCAGAAGGGCAGCGGCGAGCCGCACAAGACCAAGGTCGGCTCCGTGACGATGGCTCAGATCCGGGAGATCGCCCAGGTCAAGATGGCTGACCTGAACGCCAATTCGATAGAGGCGGCAGAAAAGATCATCGCGGGCACGGCCCGTTCGATGGGAATCACGGTGCAGAGCTGACCGCATGGGCATTTGAAACGGCTTGCCGCACCGGCATGACAATGACCGGCCGCGACATTAACAGTGGCAGCTGACAGTGGCAGGGCCAGGCGCTGGCCCGCGGACCACGACTCCTAGCTAAGAAGGAGACTGATCATGAAGCGCAGCAAGGCATACCGCCAGGCGGCAGAGCAGATCGAGCCGGACCGGCTGTACGGCCCGGCGGAGGCCGTGTCCCTGGCGAAGAAGACGTCCGTCACGAAGTTCGATCCCACCGTCGAGGTCGCGCTGCGGCTCGGCGTGGACCCGCGCAAGGCGGACCAGATGGTCCGCGGCACGGTCAACCTGCCGCACGGGACGGGCAAGACGGCCCGCGTGCTTGTGTTCGCTACCGGGCAGCGCGCCGATGAGGCCATCGCGGCCGGGGCCGACTACGTCGGCTCGGACGACCTGCTCGAGCGCATCCAGGGCGGCTTCCTCGATTTCGACGCCGTCGTCGCCACCCCGGACCTGATGGGCAAGGTAGGGCGGCTTGGCCGGGTGCTCGGCCCGCGCGGCCTGATGCCGAACCCCAAGACCGGCACGGTGACCGCCGATGTCGGCAAGGCGGTGTCTGACATCAAGGGCGGCAAGATCGAGTTCCGGGTGGACAGGCACGGCAACCTGCATTTCGTCATCGGCAAGGCCTCGTTCGCCGACCGGGCGCTTGTCGAGAACTACGCCGCGGCGCTTGAGGAAGTCATCAGGCTAAAGCCCGCCGCGGCCAAGGGCCGGTACCTCAAGAAGATCACCGTCACCACGACGATGAGCCCGGGGATCCTGGTCGACCCCAACCGGACTCGCGGGCTGGCCGAGGAACTCGAGGAAACCGCCGCGGGCTGACGCCCGCCGTGGCGGCCGGGCACACGGGCTGACGTCCGTGCTGCCGGCGCCGCGATTTGGCGGACGGTGCGATTACCTCGTAAGCTGACCGCTTGCCAGAGACCGCCGGCTGCCGTCGCGGGTTAACCGCGGCGGCCGAAGGCCCCGAGTGGGGCGGCCCGCGCAGGTGACCGAGACAGACCGCGGACCCGGTGATCCGGGCAGCGGCCACGCCCCGTGCGCCCGCGCCGGGGCGTTCGCCTTTTCTCGTCCTTCGCCGGCGCCGGATGTAGCCGGATCGTGCCGCCCAGCGGGCGCGCCGGAACGAGAAGGGAGGCCCATGGCGAGGGCGGAGAAGGTCGCCGCGGTGGCGGAGCTCACCGAGCGATTCCAGACCTCGGCAGGCGCGGTGCTCACCGAATACCGCGGCCTGTCCGTTGCCCAGCTTGCCGAATTGCGCAAGTCGCTGGGCGACAATGCCACGTTCGCCGTGGTGAAGAACACGCTCACCAAGCTCGCCGCCACCGAGGCGGGCCTGGCGGACGAGCTGAACGGGCTGCTCAGCGGCCCATCCGCGATTGCCTTCGTGCAAGGCGACGTGGTCGAGGCCGCCAAGGGGCTGCGTGACTTCTCGAAGGCGAATCCGTTCCTTGTGATCAAGGGCGGCGTGCTCGAAGGCAAGGGCATGACGCCTGCCGAGATCGGCAAGCTCGCCGACCTGGAGTCACGCGACGTCCTGCTGGCCAGGCTCGCCGGGGCGATGAAGGCATCGCTGTCCGGCGCTGCGGCCACGATGGCCGCGCTGCCGGTGCAGATGGCCCGGCTGCTTGCGGCCCTGCAGGACAAGCTGGAGGCAGCTGCGCCGGCCGGCCCGGCGCCAGCCGCCGAGGCTGGACCTGACGGCGGGGCGGCGGCGTCCGGCGGCGAGGCGGCAGGCCCGGCCACGCCGTCCGCCGGACCCGGGGAAGGCTGACCAGGCTGACCGCGGCCCCGGCCCCGGGGCGGCTCAGGACTCAGACGGACAACATTCCGGCGGCCGCAGGCCGCCGCGAGACGCAGGCTTACGGAGGAAGACCACCATGGCGAAGCTCAGCAACGACGCGCTGCTCGACGCGTTCAAGGAAATGACACTTCTCGAGCTTTCCGATTTCGTGAAGCAGTTCGAGGACACCTTCGACGTCAAGGCCGCGGCGCCGGTCGCGATGGCAGCGCCGGCCGCGGGCGGCGGCGCCGCCGCCGAGGCCGAAGTCGAGGAGCAGGATGAGTTCGACGTCATCCTGGAGGCAGCTGGCGAGAAGAAGATCCAGGTCATCAAGGAGGTCCGCACGCTCACGAGCCTGGGCCTCAAGGAGGCCAAGGACCTCGTCGACGGCGCGCCCAAGCCCGTCCTTGAGCGAGCAAACAAGGAAGCCGCGGAGAAGGCGAAGGCTGCCCTCGAGGGCGCAGGCGCCACCGTCACGGTCAAGTGACCGCGGGCGCCGTCCCGCCCGGCGGGCGGCGCCATCGCCGGCCAGCCGCCCGGCTCGCCCGCAGGCGGCTGGCTGAGCGTCCAGGGGGCACCCGCGGCGCTCTCCCAGCGCCGCCGGCCCGCGGTACCGGGCCGGCGGCGCTACTACGCTGGGGCCGGCCCGGCCAGGACGCCCGATCGGCCCTGGATCGGTATCCCCGATCGGCCCTGGACCGGTATCTGTGCCCTGAACAGGCCCAACAATGAGTTATCCCCGCCGCGGATGACCGGCAAACTATCCGAAGACTGTGATGTTCATCACGTAAATCCGGATGCCGACACGGCGGTATCCGGGCTTGACGTTTCGCCGCGGAGGAGCGATGCTGCGTTGCAACCGTGAACCTCATAGTGGCGTACCTTTGACCAGCGGTGTGTCTTCCGGCTACACTGCTAATTTGCGCTGCACTCAGACGTCCTCGGCATCCTCGCATCCCTCGCGGCGTGTCCGCAGGGCGTTTCGCGTGCGCGCGGTGACCGTCCGCCACAAGCTCGGAAGGACCCCTGTTGGCAGCTTCGCGCAGCGCCTCAGCCACCGTTCCAGGTCCACATCGTATTTCCTTCGCTCGTATCCAAGAACCTCTTGAAGTCCCCAGCCTCCTCGCCCTGCAGACGGACTCGTTCGACTGGCTGCTCGGCATCGAGCGCTGGCGGGCCAGGATCGAGGCCGAAAAGGAGAAGGGCCGCAAGGACCTTCCCGAGCAGTCGGGCCTTGAGGAGATCTTCGAGGAGATCAGCCCGATCGAGGACTTCACCGGGACCATGTCGCTCTCGTTCCGTGATCACCGGTTCGAGCCGCCCAAGTACTCCGTGGAGGAGTGCAAGGACAAGGACATGACCTACTCCGCCCCGATGTTCGTGACGGCGGAGTTCATCAACAACAGCACCGGCGAGATCAAGAGCCAGACGGTGTTCATGGGCGACTTCCCGCTCATGTCGCCGAAGGGCACCTTCGTCATCAACGGCACCGAGCGGGTCGTGGTGTCGCAGCTGGTCCGGTCGCCTGGCGTCTACTTCGACCGGCAGGTCGACAAGACATCCGACAAGGACATCTACAGCTGCAAGGTGATCCCGTCCCGTGGCGCCTGGCTCGAGTTCGAGATCGACAAGCGGGACAGCGTCGGGGTCAGGATCGACCGCAAGCGCAAGCAGGGCGTCACCGTCCTGCTCAAGGCGCTCGGCTGGGACGAGGCCAAGATCCTCGACCGGTTCGGCGGCTTCGAGTCGATGCGCGCGACGCTGGAGAAGGACCACACCACCGGCCAGGACGACGCGCTGCTCGACATCTACCGCAAGCTCCGTCCCGGCGAGCCGCCGACCAGGGAGTCCGCCCAGGCGCTGCTGGAGAACCTCTACTTCAACCCGAAGCGCTACGACCTGGCCAAGGTCGGCCGCTACAAGGTGAACAAGAAGCTCGGCCTGTCGCTGCCGATCCGGCAGGGCACGCTGACCGAAGAGGACATCGTCTCCACCATCGAGTACCTCGTCCGGCTGCACAGCGGCGAGGAGGAGATGAAGTCGGGTGACACGCTCATCCCGATCGAGACCGACGACATCGATCATTTCGGCAACCGGCGGCTGCGCACGGTCGGCGAGCTGATCCAGAACCAGGTCCGGCTCGGGCTCGCCCGGATGGAGCGGGTGGTCAGGGAGCGGATGACCACGCAGGACGTCGAGGCCATCACCCCGCAGACGCTGATCAACATCCGGCCGGTGGTCGCGTCCATCAAGGAGTTCTTCGGCACCAGCCAGCTGTCCCAGTTCATGGACCAGACCAACCCGCTGGCCGGGCTCACGCACAAGCGCAGGCTCTCCGCGCTCGGCCCGGGCGGGCTGTCCCGCGAGCGGGCCGGCTTCGAGGTCCGCGACGTGCACTCCTCGCACTACGGCCGGATGTGCCCGATCGAGACGCCGGAGGGCCCCAACATCGGCCTGATCGGCTCGCTCTCGTCGTACGGGCGGGTCAACGCGTTCGGCTTCGTGGAGACCCCGTACCGCAAGGTGAAGGCCGGCAAGGTCACCACCCAGATCGACTACCTGACCGCCGACGAGGAGGACAGGCACGTCATCGCGCAGGCCAACGAGCCCATCGAGGCCAACGGCAGCTTCACCGGGGATCGCGTGCTCGTCCGGCGCAAGGGCGGCGAGGTCGACTACATCCCGCCGGATGACGTGGACTACATGGACGTCTCGCCGCGCCAGATGGTGTCCGTCGCGACCGCGATGATCCCGTTCCTTGAGCACGACGACGCTAACCGCGCGCTGATGGGATCGAACATGCAGCGCCAGTCGGTGCCGCTGCTGCGCAGCGAGGCGCCGCTGGTCGGCACCGGCATGGAGTACCGCGCCGCGACCGACGCCGGCGACGTGATCGTGGCCGAGAAGGCCGGCGTGGTGGAGCAGTCGAGCGCCGACTTCATCACCGTGGCCAACGACGACGGCACCAGGAGCACCTACCTGGTCGCCAAGTTCAAGCGGTCCAACCAGGGCACCTGCTTCAACCAGAAGCCGGTCGCCAGCGAGGGCCAGCGGGTCGAGGCCGGCCAGGTCATCGCGGACGGGCCGTGCACCGACCACGGCGAGATGGCGCTTGGCCGCAACCTGCTGGTTGCCTTCATGCCGTGGGAGGGCCACAACTACGAGGATGCGATCATCCTCTCCCAGCGGCTGGTCCAGGACGACGTCCTGTCCTCGATCCACATCGAGGAGCATGAGGTCGACGCCCGCGACACCAAGCTCGGGCCGGAGGAGATCACCAGGGACATCCCGAACGTCTCCGAGGAGGTCCTCGCCGACCTCGACGACCGCGGCATCATCAGGATCGGTGCCGATGTCGTCACCGGCGACATCCTGGTCGGCAAGGTCACCCCGAAGGGGGAGACCGAGCTGACGCCCGAGGAGCGGCTGCTGCGCGCGATCTTCGGCGAGAAGGCCCGCGAGGTCCGCGACACCTCGCTGAAGGTGCCGCACGGCGAGTCCGGCAAGGTGATCGGCGTCCGGGTATTCACCAGGGATGACGGCGACGAGCTGCCGCCGGGGGTGAACGAGCTTGTGCGGGTCTACGTGGCCGCCAAGCGGAAGATCACCGACGGTGACAAGCTGGCCGGGCGGCACGGGAACAAGGGCGTCATCGCCAAGATCCTGCCGGTCGAGGACATGCCGTTCCTCCAGGACGGCACGCCGGTGGACGTCGTGCTCAACCCGCTCGGCGTGCCCGGCCGGATGAACGTCGGCCAGGTCCTCGAGACGCACCTGGGCTGGGTGGCAAGCTCGGGCTGGAACGTCGAGGGCACCGACACCGACTGGAAGACGCGGCTCCGGCAGATCGGCGCCGGCTCCGCCACCGCAGGCACCCCGGTCGCCACGCCGGTGTTCGACGGTGCCCGCGAGGAGGAGATCACCGGCCTGCTCGGCAGCGTGCTGCCGAACCGGGACGGCGACCGGATGGTCGCATCGTCCGGGAAGGCCATGCTGTTCGACGGCAGGACCGGCGAGCCCTTCAAGGATCCGGTCGCGGTCGGCTACATCTATATACTCAAGCTGCTGCACCTGGTCGACGACAAGATCCACGCCAGGTCTACCGGGCCGTACTCGATGATCACCCAGCAGCCGCTCGGCGGGAAGGCGCAGTTCGGCGGCCAGCGGTTCGGCGAGATGGAGGTCTGGGCGCTTGAGGCATACGGCGCGGCCTACGCACTGCAGGAACTGCTGACCATCAAGTCCGACGACATCCTCGGCCGGGTCAAGGTCTACGAGGCCATCGTCAAGGGCGAGAACATCCCCGAGCCAGGCATCCCTGAGTCCTTCAAGGTGCTGATCAAGGAGATGCAGTCGCTCTGCCTGAACGTGGAGGTGCTGTCCAGCGACGGCGCGGCCATCGAGATGCGCGACACGGACGAGGATGTCTTCCGCGCGGCGGAGGAACTTGGCATCGACCTGTCCCGGCGCGAGCCGAGCAGCGTTGAAGAGGTCTGATCCGATCTACCCAGGGGATAAAACACGTGCTTGACGTCAACTTCTTCGACGATCTGCGGATTGGCCTTGCGACTGCCGACGACATCAGGCAGTGGTCGCATGGCGAGGTCAAGAAGCCGGAAACCATCAACTACCGCACACTCAAGCCGGAGAAGGACGGGCTCTTCTGCGAGAAGATCTTCGGCCCGACCCGGGACTGGGAGTGCTACTGCGGTAAGTACAAGCGGGTCAGGTTCAAGGGCATCATCTGCGAGCGCTGCGGGGTCGAGGTCACCAGGGCCAAGGTCCGGCGGGAGCGGATGGGCCACATCGAGCTGGCCGCGCCGGTCACGCACATCTGGTACTTCAAGGGCGTGCCCAGCCGGCTCGGCTACCTGCTCGACCTGGCGCCCAAGGACCTGGAGAAGGTCATCTACTTCGCCGCGTACATGATCACGTACGTCGACGACGAGGCCCGCGGCCGCGACCTGCCGTCGCTCGAGGCCAAGATCTCGGTCGAGCGCGGGCATCTTGAGCAGCGGCGCGACAACGACATCGAGACCCGGCAGGCGAAGCTGGAGAAGGACCTGGCCGAACTGGAGGCGGCCGGCGCGAAGGGCGACGCCCGCCGCAAGGTGCGGGAAAGCTCCGACCGCGAGTGCAAGCAGATCCGGGATCGCGCCGGGCGGGAGATCGACCGCCTGGACGAGGTCTGGAACCGGTTCAGGAACCTGAAGGTCCAGGACCTGGAGGGGGACGAGCTGCTCTACCGCGAGATGCGGGACCGGTTCGGCCGCTACTTCCGCGGTGGCATGGGCGCCCAGGCGATCCAGGAACGGCTCGGCAGCTTCGACCTCGAGGCCGAGGCGCAGAGCCTGCGGGAGACCATCCGGACCGGCAAGGGCCAGCGCAAGGCTCGGGCGCTGAAGCGGCTCAAGGTCGTGTCGGCGTTCCTGAACACCAGGAACAGCCCGCTCGGCATGGTGCTCGACTGCATCCCGGTGATCCCGCCGGACCTGCGGCCGATGGTGCAGCTGGACGGCGGCAGGTTCGCCACCTCCGACCTGAATGACCTGTACCGCCGGGTGATCAACCGGAACAACAGGCTCAAGCGGCTGCTTGACCTGGGCGCCCCGGAGATCATCGTCAACAACGAGAAGCGGATGCTGCAGGAGGCGGTGGACTCGCTGTTCGACAACGGCCGCCGCGGCCGGCCGGTCACCGGACCGGGCAACCGCCCGCTGAAGTCGCTGTCCGACATGCTCAAGGGCAAGCAGGGCAGGTTCCGCCAGAACCTGCTCGGCAAGCGGGTCGACTACTCCGGCCGGTCCGTCATCGTGGTGGGCCCGCAGCTGAAGCTGCACCAGTGCGGCCTGCCCAAGGAGATGGCGGTCGAGCTGTTCAAGCCGTTCGTCATGAAGCGGCTGGTGGACCTGAACCACGCGCAGAACATCAAGTCGGCCAAGCGGATGGTGGAGCGCGCCAGGCCGGTGGTCTGGGACGTGCTCGAAGAGGTCATCACCGAGCACCCGGTGCTGCTCAACCGCGCGCCAACCCTGCACAGGCTCGGCATCCAGGCGTTCGAGCCGCAGCTGGTGGAGGGCAAGGCGATCCAGATCCACCCGCTGGTCTGCACCGCGTTCAACGCGGACTTCGACGGCGACCAGATGGCGGTGCACGTCCCGCTGTCCGCCGAGGCGCAGGCCGAGGCCCGGATCCTGATGCTGTCCACCAACAACATCCTCAAGCCCGCCGACGGCAAGCCGGTCACCATGCCCACCCAGGACATGATCATCGGCATCTACTGCCTGACCAGGGAGGCCCCGGACACCGTGGGAACCGGCCGGGCCTTCTCCAGCCCGGCCGAGGCCGTGATGGCCTACGACCGCGGCGAGCTTGACCTGCAGGCGAAGATCGAGGTCCGGCTGCGCGACGTGACCCCGCCGCTCGGGTTCACCCCCGCGGACGGCTGGCAGCCGGGCCAGCCGGTGCGGCTGACCACCACGCTCGGCCGCTGCTTCTTCAACGAGACGCTGCCGGCCAACTTCCCGTTCGTGAACTACGAGGTCGCCAAGAAGCAGCTGTCCGCCATCGTCAATGAGCTGGCGGAGACCTACCCGAAGGTCGAGGTGGCCGCGGCGCTTGACGCCCTGAAGGACGCCGGGTTCCACTGGGCCACCAGGGCCGGGCTCACCATCGCGATCGAGGACGTGGTCGCGCCGCCGAACAAGGCCGCGATCCTGGACACCTACGAGAAGCGCGCGGACAAGGTGCAGCGCGAGTACGAGCGCGGCCTGATCACCGACGATGAGCGCCGCCAGGAGCTGATCGAGATCTGGACGCACGCGACCGCCGACGTGGCGCAGGACATGGAGTCCGCGTTCCCGGAGACCAACCCGGTCTGGATGATGGTCAACTCCGGTGCCCGCGGTAACCCGATGCAGGTCAGGCAGATCGCCGGAATGCGCGGCCTGGTCTCCAACCCCAAGGGCGAGACCATCCCGCGGCCGATCAAGGCGAGCTTCCGCGAGGGCCTGTCCGTGGTCGAGTACTTCATCTCCACGCACGGCGCGCGCAAGGGCCTCGCGGACACCGCCCTGCGGACCGCCGACTCCGGGTATCTCACCCGGCGCCTGGTCGACGTCGCGCAGGATGTGATCGTGCGCGAGGAGGACTGCGGCACGGACCGGTCGCTGCCGATGAAGATCGCCGAAACGGTCGCGGATGGCGGGCTGCGCAAGCTGCCCAACATCGAGAACACCGGCACCGGGCGCACCATCGCCGAGGACATCACCGGCGGCGACGGCAAGGTGATCGTGGCCGCGGGCTCCGACATGACCGAGGCCATGATCGAGATGCTGGTCGCGGCGGGCGTCGGGTCGGTGCGCACCTTCAGCGTGCTGGTCTGCCAGGCGAAGTACGGTGTCTGTGCCAAGTGCTACGGGCGCTCGCTGGCCACCGGCAAGCTGGTGGACGTCGGCGAGGCGGTCGGCATCATCGCCGCCCAGTCGATCGGTGAGCCTGGCACGCAGCTCACCATGCGGACCTTCCACACCGGCGGCGTGGCTGGCCAGGACATCACCCACGGCCTGCCGCGCATCCAGGAGCTCTTCGAGGCCCGCATTCCCAAGGGCATGGCGCCGATCAGCGAGGTCGAGGGCCGGATCAAGCTCGAGGAGCCGGAGAAGACCCGCAAGATCACCGTCATTCCCGACGACGGCGCGGACGAGGTGTCATACCAGGTCCCGATGCGCTCCCGGCTGCTGGTGGCCGACGGCGACCACGTGGCGGTCGGCCAGCAGCTGATCCAGGGCGCGGTCAACCCGCACGAGGTGCTCCGGATCCTCGGTTCCCGCGAGGTCCAGCTGCACCTGGTGCACGAAGTGCAGGAGGTCTACCGGTCCCAGGGCGTCTCTATCCACGACAAGCACATCGAGATCATCATCCGGCAGATGCTGAAGCGGGTGAACGTGCTTGAGTCGGGTGACACCGAGCTGCTGCCCGGCGAGCTGGTCGAGCGGCCGAGGTTCGAGGCGGTCAACCGGTCGGTGGTCGAGGAGAGCGGCACCCCGGCCTCCGGGCGGCCGGTCCTGATGGGCATCACCAAGGCCTCGCTGGCGACCGACTCGTGGCTGTCCGCGGCCTCGTTCCAGGAGACCACCAGGGTGCTCACCGACGCGGCGATCCACGCCAGGTCCGACTCGCTGCTCGGGCTGAAGGAGAACGTCATCATCGGCAAGCTCATCCCGGCCGGAACCGGGATGCAGCGTTACCGTGGCCTGCGGGTCGAGCCGACCGAGGACGCGAGGTCGGCCGTGTACCCGGCGGCCACCTTCGACGGCGCCGCGACCGCCTACTCGTTCGCCCAGGGCACGGGCGAGTCGATCCCGCTGGAGGAGTACGACTTCGGCTCCTACAACCGATAACAACCGCACCAGGCACGCCACCCGCGGCGGGCACGGGAGCGCCAGGCAGTCAGCTGCCTGGCGCTCCGGCGTTCCGCCCGCCGGGACCGGGTAGGCTGTATCCGCACCGCCGCAGGGCGATGACGGTGCCGCATCGGCGGGCGCCGGAGGGCTCCGGTCCCGCCGAGGGGAATTGATGGGCTCGTTTTGACCTTGTAGGAAGCGGCCGGTACGCTGTTTGACCGTGCCCGTCACTAGCGGGCGCGTGCGCGCTAGCGGGCGCCGGCTCCACGGTCAGCAGGCCGGGAGCACTGAGCGGCCACGCGCGCAGGCTTTCCCCACCCTGACGTATCGGCCCTCGCGGGCCGGTGCACTGTGATGAAGGCGACACGCCCGACCACGGGGGTCGGAGAAGTCGAGAGAACTCGCAGGTCAGGAACGTACGGACCGCCTGCCCGGGCGGCCCATTTGAGGCAGCCGGGGTGGCCCCTGGACCGCCGCAGGGCGGGCACCAGGGTGACACCGGGGCGGCCCGGCGAAGGACGACATGCGCCGTAAGGCGCCCGGAGATTGACGAAGACGGAGACGCGGTGCCAACGATCCAGCAGCTGGTCCGGAAGGGCCGCCAGGACAAGGTAGCCAAGAACAACACCCCGGCGCTGAAGGGCAGCCCGCAGCGCCGCGGTGTCTGCACGCGCGTCTACACCACGACACCGAAGAAGCCGAACTCCGCGCTCCGCAAGGTCGCCAGAGTCCGGCTCACCAGCCACATCGAGGTCACCGCCTACATCCCGGGGGTTGGCCACAACCTGCAGGAGCACTCCATCGTGCTTGTCCGCGGCGGCCGCGTCCGTGACTTGCCCGGAGTGCGCTACAAGGTCATCCGCGGCTCTCTGGACACCCAGGGCGTCCGCGGCCGCAAGCAGGCCCGCAGCCGCTACGGCGCGAAGAAGGAGAAGAGCTGACATGCCGCGCAAGGGCCCCGCGACCAAACGGCAGCTGGTCACCGACCCCGTCTACGGCTCGCCGCTCGTCACCGCACTGGTCAGCAAGGTGCTGCGGGCCGGCAAGCGGTCACTGGCCGAGCGGATCGTCTACGGCGCGCTTGAGGGCTGCAAGGAAAAGACCGGCAACGACCCGGTCGTCACGCTCAAGCGCGCCCTGGACAACGTGAAGCCCACCCTGGAAGTCCGCAGCCGCCGTGTTGGCGGCGCGACTTACCAGGTCCCGGTCGAGGTACGGGCCTCGCGCAGTACCACGCTGGCGCTGCGCTGGCTCGTGTCCTACTCGCGGTCGCGCCGGGAGAAGACCATGACCGAGCGGCTGATGAACGAGCTGCTCGACGCGAGCAACGGCCTCGGGGCGAGCGTCAAGCGCCGCGAGGACACCCACAAGATGGCCGAGTCGAACAAGGCCTTCGCCCACTACCGCTGGTAGGCGCGCGCAGCGCCGAGCCCGCAAGGACAACAAGGACAACGATGCCGGACGCAGACCGTCCGGCAACTCACGAGAGAACGAGGATCTCAGCAGTGGCCGCCACCCAGACCGCCGTGGAACTCGCCAGGCTCCGCAACATCGGGGTCATGGCGCACATCGACGCGGGCAAAACCACGACCACCGAGCGGATCCTGTTCTACACCGGCATCAACTACAAGATCGGCGAGGTGCACGAGGGCGCAGCCACCATGGACTGGATGGACCAGGAGCAAGAGCGCGGCATCACCATCACGTCGGCGGCGACCACCGCCACCTGGCGGGACCACACGATCAACCTCCTGGACACCCCCGGGCACGTGGACTTCACCGTCGAGGTAGAGCGCTCGCTGCGAGTACTCGACGGCGCTGTCGCCGTCTTCGACGGGGTAGCCGGCGTCGAGCCGCAGTCCGAGACGGTATGGCGGCAGGCGGACCGGTACGGCGTGCCGCGGATCTGCTTCGTCAACAAGATGGACCGGGTCGGGGCCGAGTTCCACCGGTGCGTCGACATGATCTCCAGCCGGCTCGGCGCGAGGCCCCTGGTGATTCAGCTCCCGTGGGGCGTCGAGTCAGACTTCCGCGGCATCATCGACCTGGTGCGGATGCGCGCCCTGCTCTGGCAGACCGACGGCAAGGGCGACACCTACGAAGTCGTCCCGGTTCCCGATGACCACCTGGACGCGGCCCGCGAGTGGCGGGACCGGCTGGTGGAGACCATCTCGGAGAACGACGACGAGATGATGGAGCTGTACCTGGACGGCACCGAGCCAGACGAGGTGCAGCTCATCGCGGCGATCAGGCGGGCCACCATCGCCGGGTCGGTAACCCCGGTGCTCTGCGGCAGCGCGTTCAAGAACAAGGGCGTCCAGCCGATGCTCGACGCGATCGTGGACTACCTGCCCAGCCCGTTGGACATCCCGCCGATCCAGGGCCACGCGGTCGGCGATGCAGACACGGTGATCGAGCGGCACGCCGATCCGGCCGAGCCGTTCTCCGCGCTGGCCTTCAAGATCATGTCTGATCAGCACCTCGGCAAGCTGACCTATATCCGGATCTACTCCGGCACCCTGGAGACCGGCACATCGGTGCAGAACTCGACCAAGGGCCGCAAGGAGCGGATCGGCAAGATCTACCAGATGCACGCGAACAAGCGCGAGGAGCGCCCGTCCGCGATCGCCGGGCAGATCGTCGCCGTGATGGGCCTGAAGGACACCTCGACCGGCGATACGCTCTGCGACCAGGCCAACCAGGTCATCCTGGAGTCGATGACGTTTCCCGCCCCGGTGATCAACGTCGCGATCGAGCCGCGGACCAAGGGCGACCAGGACAAGCTCGGCATCGCGATCCAGCGGCTCGCCGAGGAGGACCCGACCTTCCAGGTCAGGACCGACGAGGAGACCGGCCAGACCATCATCTCCGGCATGGGCGAGCTCCACCTCGAGGTGCTGGTGGAGCGGATGCGGCGGGAATTCAGGGTCGAGGCGAACATCGGCCGGCCGCAGGTCGCCTACCGCGAGACCATCCGGCGGAAGGCCGAGAAGGTCGAGTACATCCACAAGAAGCAGACCGGCGGCGCGGGCCAGTACGCCAAGGTCGTCATCAACCTGGAGCCGACCGGCGGCGACGGCGGCGGTTACGAGTTCGAGAACAAGATCACTGGCGGCCGCGTGCCGCGGGAGTACATCCCGTCGGTGGACGCCGGCTGCCAGGAGGCCGCGGAGTTCGGCGTGCTGGCCGGCTACCCGATGGTCGACCTGAAGGTGACGCTGACCGACGGTGCCTACCACGAGGTGGACTCGTCCGAGCTGGCCTTCAAGATCGCAGGCTCGATGGCCTTCAAGAAGGCGGCCGGCTATGCCGATCCCGTGCTCCTGGAGCCAGTCATGGCTGTCGAGGTGAGGACCCCCGATGAGTACATGGGCGACGTCATCGGCGACCTGAATAGCCGCCGTGGCCATATCCAGGCCATGGAGGAACGCAGCGGGGTCAGGGTCGTCAAGGCGGGCGTCCCGCTGTCCGAGATGTTCGGCTACGTGGGTGACCTGCGCAGCCGGACACAGGGCAGGGCGGACTACAGCATGCAGTTCGACTCTTATGCCGAGGTGCCGCCGAGCATCGCCAAGGAGATCATCGCCAAGGCCAGAGGCGAGTAACCAGTAGCAACCGAGAAGCAGATGGCGCCCCGCGTGAGCGCCTGGCCCCACCAAGGTGGGGGACGATCGCAACGAGGAGACACCAGTGGGGAAGGCCAAGTTCGAGCGGACGAAGCCGCACGTCAACATCGGCACCATCGGGCACATCGACCATGGCAAGACGACGCTGACCGCGGCGATCACCAAGGTGCTGCACGACAAGTACCCTGACGTCAATCCCTTCACGCCGTTCGACCAGATCGACAACGCGAAGGAAGAGAAGGAGCGCGGGATCACCATCGCGATCTCGCATGTGGAGTACCAGACCGAGAAGCGTCACTACGCGCATGTCGACTGCCCGGGGCACGCGGACTACATCAAGAACATGATCACCGGCGCGGCCCAGATGGACGGCGCGATCCTGGTGGTCGCGGCCACCGACGGTCCGATGCCGCAGACCCGCGAGCACGTGCTGCTGGCCCGCCAGGTCGGCGTGCCGTACATCGTCGTCGCGCTGAACAAGGCCGACATGGTGGACGACGAGGAGATCCTGGAACTGGTCGAGCTCGAGGTCCGCGAGCTGCTCAACACCTATGAGTTCCCCGGCGACGACGTGCCGGTGATCAGGGTCTCGGCGCTCAAGGCGCTGGAGGGCGACGCCGAATGGGGCGAGAAGGTCGCCGAGCTCATGACGGCCTGCGACGATGCCATCCCCGAGCCGGTCCGCGAGGTCGAGAAGCCGTTCCTGATGCCGGTCGAGGACGTCTTCTCGATCACCGGCCGCGGCACGGTCGTGACCGGCCGGATCGAGCGCGGCAAGATCCACACCGGTGAGGAAATCGAGATCATCGGCATCAAGGAGAAGGCCAGCAAGACGGTCGTCACCGGCGTGGAGATGTTCCACAAGATCCTCGACGAGGGCCAGGCCGGGGACAACGCCGGGCTGCTGCTCCGCGGGACCAAGCGCGAGGATGTCGAGCGCGGCCAGGTCATCATCAAGCCCGGCACCAACACCCCGCACACCGAGTTCGGGGCGCAGGTCTACATCCTGTCCAAGGACGAGGGCGGGCGGCACACCCCGTTCTTCAACAACTACCGCCCGCAGTTCTACTTCCGCACCACGGACGTGACCGGCGTGGTGAGCCTGCCCGAGGGCACCGAGATGGTGCTCCCAGGGGACAACACCGAGATGAAGGTGGAGCTCATCCAGCCGATCGCCATGGAGGAAGGACTGCGGTTCGCGATCAGGGAAGGCGGCCGGACCGTCGGCGCCGGCCGGGTCACGAACATCGTCAAATAGCAAGCCGCACGGCGGCGGCCGGGCCACCACCAAAGGCCCGGCCGCCGCCGCGCGGAGCAGGAACTGGAACCCAGTGCCAACCGCGAGGGCCGGCTTGCCGGCCCGAGTGGGTGGCAGCGGGGGATCCCGGGGGACGTCCCCCGGGGCCAGCACAGCAGCCCGTACCGCCTGCGACGGCCGGCCTTGGTCGGCCCGAGCGGGCGGTAACGGGGGTCCGGGGGTGCCCCCCGGCCCGCGAGCGAAGCTCGTAGCCGCCCGAAGGGTGGCTGCGGGGGGCTCGGGGGGTCGCCCCCCCGACTAGCAGAGAAGGACACATGGCGGGACAGAAGATCCGCATCCGGCTCAAGGCCTATGACCATGAGGTCATCGACAACTCGGCGCGGAAGATCGTCGACACGGTGACGCGTACCGGCGCGAAGGTGGCCGGCCCCGTGCCGCTGCCTACCGAGAAGAACGTGTACTGCGTCATCCGCTCGCCGCACAAGTACAAGGACTCGCGAGAGCACTTCGAGATGCGGACGCACAAGCGGCTGATCGACATCATCGACCCGACGCCGAAGACGGTCGACTCGCTGATGCGGCTTGACCTGCCCGCAGGCGTCGACATCGAGATCAAGCTCTGAGGGACGCACGGACAATGAGTTGCCACCTGCAAATCCGGACGGGCCCCGAGTGCCGCAGGCGCCGGGCCGAACGCCGCAACTGGGTTTTTGTTGCGGCGTCCCGGCGCCGAGGACCCGCCTCCCGAAGCCAGCGAAGCGCCCGCGAGGGAGGCCAGGAGATATGACCAAGCAGATCAAGGGGGTCCTGGGCACCAAGCTCGGCATGACCCAGGTCTTCGGCGACGACGGCAGGATCGTCCCTGTCACCGTTGTCGCGGCGGGCCCCTGCGTCGTCACCGCGGTGCGCACGCCGGACGCCGACGGTTACGCCGCCGTGCAGCTCGGCTACGGCGACATCGACCCGCGCAAGGTGAACAAGCCGGCCGCAGGCCATTTCACGAAGGCCGGGGTAACGCCGCGCCGGTACCTGGTCGAGCTGCGCACCGACAACGCCGCCGAGTACACGCTGGGCCAGGAGGTCAGCGCCGCGACGTTCGCGGCCGGCGACCTGGTCGACGTGACGGCGAAGAGCAAGGGCAAGGGCTTCGCCGGCGTGATGAAGCGGCACGGCTTCAAGGGCCTGTCCGCATCCCACGGCACTCAGCGCAAGCACCGCTCGCCCGGGTCGATCGGCGGCTGCGCCACGCCGGGCCGCGTGTTCAAGGGCGTCAGGATGGCCGGCCGGATGGGCGGCGTCCGCACCACCGCGCCGCGGCTGACCCTGCACGGCGTCGATACCGAGCGCGGCCTGCTGCTGATCAAGGGCGCGGTGCCCGGCCCGAAGGGCGGCCTGGTCCTTGTCCGCACCGCCGTCAAGACCCCGCTGCTCCCTGGCGGGCGGCCAGCGAAGGGTGAGGCATGATGAGCGCCGTTAAGGTCATCTCCGCGTCCGGCACGGCCGGCCAGGCCGTGCAGCTGCCGGCCGAGATCTTTGACGCCAAGGTGAACCTGCCGCTGATTCACCAGGTAGTGGTGGCGCAGCAGGCAGCGGCCCGGCAGGGCACGCATGCCACCAAGACCCGCGGCGCGGTCCGCGGCGGCGGCAGGAAGCCGTACCGCCAGAAGGGCACCGGGCGGGCCCGCCAGGGCTCGATCCGCGCGCCGCAGTTCGCCGGCGGCGGCGTGGTGCACGGTCCCGTGCCTCGCTCCTACTCCCAGCGCACGCCCAAGAAGATGAAGGCCGCGGCACTGCGGGGGGCCCTCTCCGACCGGGCAAGGCACGGCCGGGTCTATGTCGTCAGCGGGTTCACCGACGGTGACCAGCCGAAGACGAAGAACGCCTATGCCGTGCTTGCCACCGCAATCGGCGTCCCGCCCGGCAGCACGCATGTCCTGGTCGTGGCGGACCGGGCCGACCAGGTCACCTGGAAGAGCCTGCGCAACGTGGCGGGCGTGCACCTGATCGCCTCCGGCCAGCTCAATACCTATGACGTGCTGGTCAGTGACCACGTTGTGTTTACCGAGGACAGCCTGGGTGCCTTCGTCGCGCGGGCTGGCCAGCCGCAGGAGGGACAGCAGTGAGCCGGATCGCTAACCCGCGGGACATCCTCCTGCGGCCGGTCATCTCGGAGAAGAGCTACCGGCTCGCCGATGACGGTAAGTACACCTTTATCGTCGCGCCCGGCTCCAACAAGACCCAGATCAGGCAGGCGGTCGAGGCCGTCTTCAGCGTCCGGGTGACCAGCGTCAACACGATCAACAGACCGGGCAAGCGGCGCAGGACGCGGTTCGGCTGGGGCAAGCGCCCCGACACCAAGCGCGCCATCGTCAGCCTCGCCGAGGGAGACCGGATCGACGTCTTCGGCCCGGTCAGCTAGGCCGCACATCCATAGGAGCTTGAGCACACATGGCCATCCGCAAGTACAAGCCGACCACCCCGGGCAGACGGGGCGCGAGCGGCGCTGACTTCTCCGAGGTAACGCGCAGTGAGCCGGAGAAGTCGCTGGTGCGCCCGCTGCACTCGCGTGGCGGCAGGAACGTGCACGGCCGGATCACCACCCGGCACCAGGGCGGCGGGCACAAGCGCGCTTACCGGCTGATCGACTTCCGGCGGGCGGACAAGGACGGCGTCCCCGCGAAGGTCGCGCACATCGAGTACGACCCGAACCGGACCGCCAGGATCGCGCTGCTGCACTACGCCGACG
>WNGQ01005382.1_pt1 | contig 22706 bp, 26 predicted proteins | sample 5407661 | NCBI WGS metagenome assembly WNGQ01 (sample SAMN13153382, study PRJNA577476) | soil metagenome | isolation source: 60 cm soil or saprolite under Garry oak tree replicate 2 | place: USA:California | collected 2016-06-15 | reverse complement strand
TCCCTCTGGCCGGCCTTGTCTCCTCCGGGGCGATGGCGGCCGTTCTGATGAGCCGATACGGCCCAAGCGCCTACCCCTGGTTACCGCTTCAAACCAGTCTTTTGAAATCCCGCGATGCAGTCCACGAGCGGGGCGGTGCCGGATGAGTCAGCTGCTGCACCAGTGCGGCACGCGGCTGCTGGCTCTGTGCCCGGTTCAGGCAGGGAGCTAAATACGGTAGTTCTACGGTGTTCGGGGAGCTTGCGTCTGTCCTACCGTCGGGCTCATCAGCGCTGAATGCGCAGGGCCGGAACCTGGCCCGGCGGCATCTGCGGAGAGCGGGGCAGCGATGGCGGATCAGCAGGACGCTAACTCCGAACCCTGGAGGGTGACACGATGACCGGCCACATTCGCGACATTCCGCAGGTGGTGGGCAAACCAGCCGGCTATGTGAACGACGCCACCGGTACGCAGCACGTCGTGTATCGGGGTGACGCCGACTACAACGTCATCAACGAGGTCCGGTGGGACGGCACCGGCCTGCATTACACGAATCTGAACCTGGCGGCCGGGGGAACACCGGCAGGCGTCGCTACCGGACGCGGAGACCCGGCAGCCTACGTTTTCCGGGCCCAGGGAACCGAGCACGTGGTGTATCGCGGCGACGACAACCACGTACACGAACTGCGGAAGGACGCATCAGGCTGGCACCACGGCGATCTGACCGCAGGACGGGTTCCCCAAGGGGAAAGGCCCGCCGCCGCTGATACCGGCGAGGGAGGGAAACGCCGGGCCCGTTCGGATTATTTGCAAGAATATTCCCGAACGGGATGCGGTACCCGCCCCGAAATATGTTCCGGGCAAATATGGGTGGCCCGCGACGCGGCATAGGGCACCGGTCTCGGCACCCTATCTTCCGGTCGCGGCCTTAAACCTGGTCACCACCTCCGCGGGGATCCGCCCGCGGTCTTTGATCTCAATGTCCTGCGCCCTGGCCCACTCGCGGATATCAGCGGCGTTCAGGCCGCCAGCCGGCGCGCTGCGTACGCTGCGGGCCGGACGCCGCCCGTTGGCTCGCAGTCGCCGGGCCGCACCTGCATACTGCGCCAGTGCGTCCCGCAGTGCCAGGGCATGCTCGGCGCTCAGGTCGATCTCGTACTCCGCGCCGTCCAGTCCGAAGCGGACGGTACCCTCAGCTTCGCTGCCATCGATGTCGTCGACGAGCAGAGTTTGAATCTTCTGCGCCATGACTACCCCATTACCCGCACGGCCTTAGTGCGTGAGCGAAAAAATACTTACCGTATATCGGCGCAGTCATGCCGATTGTCTTCAGCCTGATCCGCTTAGATAACGATCAACGATACTGATCACGCGACACATTCCGCCGTCTTGCGGTGACCGGCTATGTCGCCAGCGTCCTGCCTGCCGGGCTGATCACCGTCTTCGTTACCTGCATGTTCGGCATCCATCCAATCGGGCCATGTTGCCGTGATTGGGCGGGCCTGGGCTGGGCAGTGGCACGGATCTGAGGAGGGAACGCGTCATGCTGGTACCGCTGCGGCGATGGTTGTCAGTTCCTCACATGAGCCGCCGCGGCGCCGGACTATCCCTGTTCATCGCCCTGGCCGTGCTGCTGCAGCTTGCCGCCGGAGTCGGCCTAGCCTATGTGGCCGGATTCTCCCAGGTCAGCGCGGCGCTGGGAACCGTCCGCTGGGTCTGGCTATGTGCCCTGGTGGGCGCTCTGTTGGTTTCTTTCGCCGGCTATTACTGCGCCTATCAGGGGATCTTCCGGGTGGAAGAGGGACCGGCCCTGTCGCGCCGGCAGATGTGCGCGGTCGTCGTCGCGGGCTTCGGCGGTTTCTTCGCTCACGGCAGAGGCGCTCTGGACCAGTACGTCCTCGAGGCGGCGGGTACAAGCAGGCGTGATGCTCAGGTGCGTGCCACCGCGCTGGCCGGCCTGGAACACGGAGTGCTGGCCGTGGGCGTCTGCGGGGCCGCGATAGCGGTCCTCACGTCCGGGCTCGCCCAGCCGCCAGTCGACGCCACGATTCCCTGGGTGATCATCCCCGTTCCCGGGTTCCTGGTCGCCTTCTGGGCCGCGGGACGATACAGGGCCAGGTTTCGCGACCGCGCGGGCTGGCGCGGCGCATTGGCGGCGTTCCTGGATTCGGTGTATCTCATCCGGGTGTTGTTCCTGCGTCCGCACCGCTGGGCGCCGGCGCTGCTCGGCATGGCCCTGTTCTGGGCCGCGGAGGCCTTCGCGGCCTGGGCCGCCCTCGCGGCCCTCGGGGTAAAAATGAGCGCGGCCGCGCTGATCGTCGGATTCGGGACCGGGATGGTATTCACCCGGCGCACCGGGCCGCTCGGCGGCGCGGGCGTCCTGGTCCTGGTGCTGCCACTCACCCTCTGGTACAGCGGCGCCCCGCTCGCAGCCGCGGTAGCCGGCGTGTTCATCTACCAGGTCCTGTTCCTGTGGCTGCCGATGCCTGTCGCGCTGACACTGGTGCCGACGCTGCGGGCGATGGGAGAGCAGCGAGGGCCCCTTGCCGTTCATGACGAGGCGGGGGTCACGGATCACGGCCGGCCGCAATCGCACCTGCCGGGTCAGCCCACGCCAGTTGCCGCGCCTCACCGCGTGTTAAGCAGCGCTGGTTTGTCCTGGCCAGGACGGGCAAGTGGAGATCGGCGAAGGAGGAGTCATGCCCAGAGCACAGATCAAGGACGAAAAGACCTATCGGAAACTCCGCGGCCACGGAGAAAGCAAGGAGAAAGCGGCCCGGATCGCGAATGCAGCGGCCGCCAGCTCTCCCAGCCAGGTGGGGCGCAAAGGCGGCAAGAGCGGCTCCTACGACGACTGGGCCAAGCCGGACCTGCTCAGGCGGGCCAGGGAGATCGGCATCAAGGGCCGCTCCGCAATGACCAAGGCAGAGCTGATCAAGGCCCTCAGAAATCACTGAGCCACCCTGTGGCCGGCGCAGCAGGGTGAATGCGCCGTCAGCCGGCGCCCGGCAGGCAGACCTGGATCGCGCCATCAGCCGCGCGGGCCTCGAAGGCGGACTGTGGCGCATCAAGCCGGCACCGGATGTTTGCCCGGTCCGGCGGCGGGCAGCGAAGGGAACTCTCGAGGGGGTGGAAATGATCAGTTCCGGTCGGACGCTCGCCATGGCCGATGTGCATGGCGGTGATGAACACGCCAGCTCGTGGCCGGGCGCCGCCACCGCTGCGGCCTTTGCCCACGCGGTCCGGTCGGGCCGGCTGGACCTGCCGCTGCCTGGTAGCGGCCGGACCCGTGAACGCTGGGCCGTCCTCGCCGCCTTGGCCGGGGAAGACCTCTCCCTGGCCCGGCTCGCCGAAGGACACACCGACGCCATCGCCATCCTGGCCGAGCTCGGCGCCAGCCCGCCGGCGGCCGGGAGCCGCTGGGGGGTCTGGGCCGCGCAGCCGCCCGGCCCCGCGCTGATAGCCACCAAGGCCGGTCATGGCTGGCGGCTGGACGGCACTAAGCAATACTGTTCCGGGGCACGTTCCTGCACCGACGCCGTGTTGACCGCGGCGGCGCCGGACGGCAACCGGCTGTTCACGGTCAGCACCCGCGACCTGTCCCCCGTTCCCGGCTCGTGGCCGGCCACGGGCATGGCCGCCAGCGACACGCTCGACGTCGAGTTCACCAACATCTCGGCGCAACCGGTCGGCGAGCCCGGCCGCTATACCGACCGGCCAGGCTTCGCGCATGGCGGCGCAGGAGTGGCCGCATGCTGGTACGGCGGGGCCCGCGGGGTCGGGCGGATGCTGCTAGCCGCCGCGGCCGGGCGCGAGGTGGGACCGCACGCCCTGGCGCACCTGGGCGCCGTGGACATCGCCCTGCACACCGCGCGGTCGGCGCTCGACGCGGCGGCCGCCTAGATCGACGCGGACCCGGCTGACCGGGAGTCCGGCGGCCGCCTGCGTGCCCTCCGGCTACGCGCGCTGGTCGAGGCCACGGCCACCGAGGTCATGCACCGGGTGGGACGGGCGCTCGGGGCCGGCCCGCTGAGCCATGACGAGGCGCATGCGCGCCGGGTCGCGGATCTGACCGTGTACCTGCGGCAGCATCACGCCGAGCGCGACCTGGCCGAACTCGGCGCGCTCGCGGCCTGCAGCGGTCCCACGTGGTAGGTCAGAGCGCAGTCCCGGTCCCGCTGAACCGCATCGACCGGCCCGGGACCGCCGAGGAAAGCTGGGACGCCTGGGCCGGCCTGAAGCATCTTCCAGCCGCCGATCCGCTGGGCTGGCCGAGCGCCGTGATCGTCGCGGCTCATCCGGACGACGAGATCCTGGGCGTGGGCGGGACGATGTCCATGCTGGCCGCCGCGGGAGCCCGGCTGCGCCTGATCGCGGTCACGGACGGCGAGGCATCACATCCGGGATCGGACCCTGAAGCCATCGCGCGGGTGCGGACTATGGAGTCGGCCGCCGCTCGTGACGTGCTGGGGATTCAGGGCATCGAGGTGATCCGGCTGCGTCTCCCGGATACCGGACTCACGGCATGCGAGGACGAGCTAGCCGCCCGCTTGCGCGGACTATGCGCCGGATTCGCGGTGTGCCTGGCGCCCTGGCAAGCGGACGCCCACGCCGACCATGAGGCGGCGGGACGCGCGGCCCGGCGAACGGGTCAGCACATGCTGAGCTACCCGATCTGGATGTGGCACTGGGCGAAACCCGCAGACCGCCGGGTCCCCTGGCCGCGGGCCTGCCGGATACCGCTCAGCACGGACGTCGCGGCGCTGAAGGCAGATGCGATCCAGGCGTTCGCCAGCCAGCTGACCGACCGTGCGGGCGCCGCGGGCCCGGTGCTCTCGCCGGGAATCGTGGCGCACTTCACCCGGCCTCAAGAGGTGCTGCTGTGATGACGATTCCGGTGACCCTGCCGCCGGCCTACTTCGACGCCATGTACCAGGCCGCAGCCGACCCGTGGGGCTTCGAGGACCGCTGGTACGAGCAGCGCAAATACGCGGTCAGCCTGGCCATGCTTCCGGCCGTCCGGTACCGCAGCGCCTTCGAACCCGGTTGCTCCATCGGGGTACTCACCCGGATGCTCGCCGGGCGCTGCGACGCGGTGCTGTCCTGCGACGTCGCCGCACCCGCCGTCCGCGCCGCGGCCCGGCGCACCGCGGACCTGCCCCAGGTGCGGGTCGAGCAGCGCGAGCTGCCCGGAGGCTGGCCGGCCGGCCGCTTCGACCTCATCGTGTTCTCCGAGATCTTGTACTACTTCGGGGACCACGACCTGGAGCGGGTCCTGAAGAACGCGGTTGCCGCTCTCGAACCGGAGGGCACCCTGCTCGCTGTGCACTGGCGCCATCCGGTGGCCGACTACCCGCGATCCGGCGACGACGTGCACCAGGTGCTCGCGGGCTGTCCCGGGCTGGGCCGCCTTGTCCGTCATGCCGAGCCCGACTTCCTGGCCGAGGCCTACCTCCGCACCGACGGGACGCCGGCGTCGGTGGCCCGGGCGACGGGCCTGGTGTGAGCGGCAGGTTCGGTGCGATCGCGGCGGCCGGCGTGGCCGTTCCGGCGCACAACGAGGAGACCTTGCTGCCCGCCTGCCTGGCCGCGCTGCGGCGGGCCGCCAGCGCGCTGCACGTGCCGGTCCATCTGCTGGTGGTCGCCGATATGTGCAGCGACCGGACGGTCGCGGTGGCCCGGGCCGAGGGAGCCAAGGTGATCAGCCTCCAGGCCCGCAGGGTGGGCGCCGCTCGGGCGGCCGGGATGAGAGAGCTCCTGCGGCTGACGTCCGGCTCCGATCCGTCCGCGGTCTGGCTCGCTACCACGGACGCGGACACCGTCGTACCGCCGGGATGGCTGCGGCGCCAGCTCGAGTACGCGAATGCGGGCTGGGATGTCGTCCTCGGTACCGTCACAGTCACCGACTGGGACGGTCACCCACCGCACGTGCCGGTCGCGTTCGAGGAACGCTATGCCTTCGGCTCCGGATCGCACCCCCATGTGCACGGCGCGAATCTTGGCATCCGGGCCTCTGCCTACCTGGCCACAGGCGGGTTCCGGCCGCTGCGCACGGCCGAAGATCACGCCATGCTCGCCGCGGCGACGCAGGCTGGCTGTCCGGTCGTGCATGCTGGCGACATTCCGGTAGAGACTTCGGGCCGCCGGCTGGCGCGCGCGCCCCGGGGATTCAGTAACCTGCTGCGGACCCTGGCTGACCGGGGTTCCCACGGCAGCAGCGCCCCGCCGGGCGCGATTCGACCTGAGCCGGTTCGTTAGGCCATCCGCCACCGTAGGCTCGGTCGGCTTCCGGTTTGTGCCCGAAAGGGTGTTTGCCCGCTAACTGCGGGGTAGAGGGCCGGTCCTCAGTTACAACCTAGGGAGTCATCTCATGGCCAAGCACGACGTCGATCCCGTGCTCCAGCAACTGGTCCGGGCGGTCAACGAGTCAGGGCAGGCCGCGGTGCCCGTGACCATCTCGGTCCACGGCGCGGTGCTGACGGGAAACCTCATCGCCCAGAGCAGGTACTTCAGCGAGCTGGTCGAGGGGAACCCCCTGATGAGCGCGCTGGAGCCGGGCTCCGGTCTGCTGGGCAAGGAGTACACCAAGGAGGCGGAAGCCGAGTCCGACCACCACCTGCACGTGCGGGCCGCGGGTATCCGCGGTGATGGCGAGGCCGCCGAGGGCGTGTGGCGTGTCAGCCTGGGGTCAGTCGACGGCTGGGCTCTGCGCGCGGTCGCCGGCAGGGACGTGGAGGATGACCGGGGCCCGTTCGCGCGCCTGCTCGGCACTCCGTAACCGTTCGAGGCGCGCGGTTCCGCACCTCGCGCCCCAGGCATCCCGCAGCACTCCTGCTCTCCCGCGCCAGCCCACCCGGCTGCCCCGGGACCAACCGCTACGATGTGACATCGTAGCGGTTGCGCGTCATAGCGCCCGGTGACTGGTGAGGTCCGGGAGGCCAGGGTGCCAGCCGGGGATCGCACGGCGCCAGGGAGGCCAGCTGGGACCGCATGATGTCCGGCCGCGCCCACGTGCCACGGCACCAGCTGGCTGACCGGGGCACCCGATATCCATGCTCGGCAGGAGAGGGCGGTTTACGGACGCGTCACGTTGGTAGAGGTAACCATGGTTCGCAAGTTAAATCGGCCCTGGTCAAGACGGGCGCCGAGGAGGCAAGCGCATGAATAATGAGCGGTTCAGCGGATAATTATCGTGCCTCTTCGGGTTTGTCTGCGTATTAGAGCATGACCGGATCGCGTGATCGGGTCGGCCTCGGGCGAGCCAGTCGGCCATCGAACCGCGGCAGGCTCCGGCAGCGTCCTCCACGAATGGAGGTGACGTGGCACCCGAACTTGACCAGGAGTTTGATCCTGGCACGCTTCATGCGCTCCGCGCCAAAGTGCTCGTCCAGGCCTGCCGGGCGGGCCTTTCGGAGAGCCGGGCCGCGGATGTGGTTCTTGCATGGCGTCGGCCCTAGCGGCACCCGCGTGAGGGTCGCCTTCAACCTGTCCTGAGCGCCGTCACCTCTGCTGCCGCCTCCGGACCACGATAGAGGAGCCGATGAGGATGGCACCCGCGACGACTGCGACGAGCGGCCAGCGGCCCTGCGCCAGCTGGCGCTGCACCAGCTGGCTCTGCCTGACGTTCCCGGACATGCCGACGGCTCTGTTTTTCACGTCCGCGGCCTTATCCTGGGCCTTGACCTTCACCTCAGCGGCCTTGGCCTGGGCTCGCGCCTTGACGTCGGCCTTTGCGACCAGTTCTTCCACAGTCTGCCCCAGGCGTTCCCGGGTCTGCTCGATCTCTTCCTGCAATTCGCGGCCCGTAGACGGCTCGGGTGTGGTCATCGGTGCGCCCTTTCCCTGATTTCCTCGACGTCGGCCTTCACATCAGCGACCGCTTGCCCGGGCACCGGGGGAACAGCCTTCCGCATGTGCCCCTTGCCCAGCAGAGCGGCGCCGCCCGCAACGGCCAGGAGGGCCGCACCGACGATGAGCGCGGCCAGCCAGGCCGCCACGACGCCGCTGATGGCGATGATCGCGCAGGCCAGCAGGCAGCCCACACCGTAGACCGCCGCCATGCCGCTGGCCCCGAACATGCCCGCGCCCAGAGCCATCTGCTTGCCCTTACTGGTCATCTCCAGCTGAGCGAGCTTGAGCTCGTCGCGGATGAGCACCGACACCTGCTCGGACATCATCGTGACGAGCTCACCGGTCGAGTGCCCCCCGCCAGGAGGCTGAGTAGTGCTTGAACGTTCCATTGTGGCCGCCCTCCATTCCGGCTGGACCCGGTGCGCTACCCGCGCACCAGGGCATCTAACGCAACCATCGGGAAAAACGGCCATCACGAGCCGGGGCGCGAAGCCAGCCCGTTCGGATTCAAAGATCTCGTACCTCCGGAAGCGGGGGGCCTTCCCCGCTGCTGACGGGATCGGTCACGAGCCTGATGATTAAGGTGGGCAGCTGGGGTAATTGCCTTGGGTGCCGTTGTGCGCTTCCTTGCCGCACAGGTCGTCCGTTCTGGAGGCATTGAGATGACTGCGCAGGTGGAGCCCACCTCGATCGAGGCCAGGCTGCGGGCCATCCAGTCGATCACGGACGCCGCCTTGTCCCGGCTCGACGACCACGAGCTACTCATCGAACTACTCGACCGCATCCGGGACATCCTGCGGGCCGACACCGTGGCCGTGCTGCTGCTGGACTTCTCCGCCGGGCAGCTGATCGCGACCGCGGCCGCCGGGCTGGAGGAAGAGGTACGGCAAGGCGTGCGCATCCCGGTCGGCCGGGGATTTGCCGGGCGGATCGCTGCCGAGCACCGCCCGGTCATCCTGGACCGGGTCGATCACACCACCGTGCTTAACCCCATCCTGCTGGCGAAGGGTATCCAGTCCATGATGGGCGTGCCGATGGTGGCTCGCGGCCGGGTGACCGGCGTGATCTGCAGCGCAGCCTGATCCCGTCGGCGCTGCCGGCCGTGGCCGGGGCGGAGATGGCGGGCCGCTACGTTCCCGGCAGCGGCGCCGTGGGCGGCGACTGGTACGACGCGTTCACCCTGCCATCAGGGGAAATGTGCGTCGTGATGGGCGATGTGGCCGGTTCAGGCCTGCCCGCTGCGGTGATCATGGGCAGGATGCGCAGCGCGTTGCGCGCCTACGCGCTGGAAACCCTAGATCCGGCCGAGGTCCTGCGCCGTCTCGACCGGAAGATGCAGCATTTCGAACCCGATGCCCTGGCTACCGTGCTCTACGCCGTCTTCGATCCGGCGCTCGATCAGGTACGTGTCTGCATGGCCGGGCATTTCCCGCCGGTCGTCGCGCTCCCTGGACAGCCGGCGGAACTGGCGTCCATCGCGACCGGGCTGATGATCGGCGTTTCCCCGGATGCGCCACGGCACGTGACAACGCTGCCGATTCCGGTCGGCGCCTTGTTGTGCTTCTACACCGACGGCCTTATCGAGCGCCCGGGCCAGCTGATCGATGACGGGCTGGAACGATTGCGCCGGGTCGTCGTGGCGCAGCCCCCGGAAGCCGCGTGCGCCGAGGTGATGGGCGAGCTGGTAGGCAGCGAGCCGGCTCGCGACGACATAGCCCTGCTGATAATCCGGCGTCGGCCTGATTAGACGGACACCATGGTGGTCTCCCGTACCATCGCTCGCGAGCGAAGAGGTCTGCACCGATGCCGGACATCAGGTTCCTGGTCGAAATGGTCAAGGGCGTGCCAGTACTGGCCGCGCCCGAGGAGATCGACATCACTAATGCCGGCGAGCTTCGCAGGGCCTTGCTCGAATCGGCCGCGTATGGATCGGGAACCGTGGTGGTGGACCTGACCCGGACGCAGTTCTGCGACACAGCCGGGCTCCACGCCTTGGTGGGGGCGCGTAAGCGGGCCCGGGCCGTGGGTGGCGACATGCTGCTCGTCACACCCGGTGCCGGGGTCCTGCGCATCTTCGCCATCACAGGGCTTGACCAGGTGTTTCTCAGCTTCGCCACCCTGGACGAAGCGCTCGCGCACATACCCGGCGGCGCTAGCGGGCATCCCGCGACGACATAGCAAAGCATGACGCCGGGGCCGACGGCAATGAGCGCTGAATGCGGATCGCATCAGCGTGGACAGAAACCCGCGCATTCCGGGGGGTAACTGTCCACAATCTTTCCCGCCGCCCGGCGGGTCACCTCAGACGTCACGTCAGCCCCGCCGGACCGGGCCGCGGCGCCCGGTGACACCCGATGTCGGACGCCGTGACACCCACGGCACCTGATGCGGGCACCTTCTGAAATTAGAGCTCCCGCTGGCGGACCGCCGGGGCCCGCCGCTGTAATTTAGCGGTTACGCAACGGCGTAAACGCTCTATTTGCCACGGATATGGCCTGGCGGGGTTTCACATAAGTCACAGGTATCTCTACGGCTCGGAACTTTCCTATACGCCCCTGATCAGCGCGCCGGTGCGGCTGCGTGCTCATGCTGCGAGAATTGTCTACGATGGCTTCGACAGTATAAGAAATGGAGCAGACATGGCACAGAAAGTGCAGACCCTATTCGTTGATGACCTTGACGGCAGCGCCGCTGAGGGGACGGTCCGCTTCGGTCTCGACGGTACAGACTACGAGATCGACCTGAACACCGAACACGCCCAGGCCTTGCGGGATGCACTGGCGCGCTACGTCAGTGCTGGCCGCCGGGCCGCCGGCGGTGCTCGGCGCTCGGCGCGCAGCGGGCGCAAGGCATCGGCTAACGGGGTGAACGCGACCGAGGTCCGCGAGTGGGCCAAGGAGCAGGGCATCGAGGTAAAGGACCGCGGCCGAGTACCGGCCGAGCTTGTGGTCAAGTTCAAAGCGGCGGCCGGCAATTAGCCCGTGACGCTTCCTCGTCACCTGCCTTCGGCTCGGCCCCGCCCGTTGTTTGTGGCCCGCAGCCACGGGGAAGTGGGGATCGCGGAGGCGGCTACTGGCCCGGCTTGATGAGGGCAAGGCGCAGGGGCTGGTATTGGCCTGCGCCCCGGCCGGATACGGCAAGACGGTCGTGCTGGCGGACTGGGCCGGGCGCGGCGGGCAGCCGGTTCGCGGCGGGTCGTCCCGCTGCTCGGCCCGCCGCCGGGCCATCGCCCGGGGCCCGTGAGCTGAACCTGATCCCCTGAGTGCTAGCCCGGAGGGCGAACCTGCCGTCTTCCGCGCTTTCCAGGCGTGCGCTTATCCTTTTCTCAAACGCCGTATCTAGCGTGAGGTTATGGTTCGCGGGCCCGATGGCGCCGGATCGCACACGCCCGGGGTTCGCGGATCGCGCCGCCTGCTCGCCGGGCTAGCGGCCGTGGTCGTCCTGCTCGTGGTGATCGCGGTGCTCGCGACCCGCCTTGCCGACGCCCCACCCGGGGCGAATACCAGGTCCGCGACGCCCAGCCCCACCCCGACAGCCGCCAAGAACCTGACCGTGCCGGCCATCTACCAGCGGCTCGCCCCGTCCGTTGTCCTTGTCCGCACCGGCCACGACCTGGGCACCGGCGTCATCGTGGCCGACGACGGCACGATCTTGACCGCGAATCACGTCGTCGCAGGCGGCGGGAGCATTGCCGTCACGTTCGCCGATGGCATCACGGCGAGCGCGACCGTCGCCGCCGCCAACCCGAAGCTGGACATCGCCACGCTTACCCCGGCGAAGCTGCCCCAGGTCGTCGTGCCGGCCAACCTCGGCGGCGGCGCCGATGTGGGAGCATCCGTCGTCGCCATCGGCAATCCGCTGGGCCTAACCGACAGCGTGTCCTCCGGGGTGATCTCCGGCCTTGACCGGACCGCGGACACCGATCACGGCAGGTTCTCGGGCCTCATCCAGTTCGACGCGTCGGTCAACCCGGGCAGCTCAGGCGGCCCGCTGCTCGACGCACATGGTCTTGTCATCGGCATCGTCGTCTCGCTCGCCACCCCCGATGGGCAGGACGCGTTCGCCGGCATCGGGTTCGCGGTACCCATCGGTGCCGCGCTCGGCGGCAGTGGCGACAACGGACCAGGGAAGGGACCCCAGATATGAGCGACACGCACGCCAACCCGCTGCAACCGGTGCTCTTCGAGGTCAAGCGCACCATCGTCGGCCAGGACGTGCTGCTCGAGCGCATGGCGATCGCCCTGCTGTCCGGCGGGCACCTGCTCGTGGAGGGCGTCCCCGGGCTGGCCAAAACCTTGTCCGTCAAGTCGCTCGCCGCGGCCATCGGCGGGCAGTTCCAGCGCATCCAGTTCACGCCCGATCTGGTGCCCGCCGACCTGACCGGAACGCGGGTCTACCATCAGCACACCGGCGAGTTCCAGACCCAGCTCGGCCCGGTCTTCACTAACCTGCTGCTCGCCGACGAGATCAACCGCGCGCCCGCCAAGGTGCAAAGTGCCCTGCTCGAGGTGATGCAGGAGCATCAGGTCACTATCGGCCGTGAGACCTACCAGGTGCCCGAGCCGTTTCTCGTCATGGCCACGCAGAACCCGATCGAGTCCGAGGGCACCTACCCGCTGCCGGAGGCGCAGGTCGACCGGTTCATGATGAAGGTCGTCGTCGGCTACCCGAGCGCTACCGAGGAACACGCGATCGTCGACCGCGCGCTGCGTCCCGCCGATCAGATCCGCGCGATGCTCGGCCCGGCGGACCTGATCGCCATGCAGGAGCGGGCGCGGGAGATCTACGTCGATCCCGCCGTCGTCGACTACGCCGTCCGCCTGGTGACCGCGACCCGCCAGACATTCAGCGCCGGGCTGGACCCGAAGATCGACATGAAGCGGTACATCAGCTACGGGGCCAGCCCGCGCGCCTCGATCGCGCTGGTTACCGGGGCCCGGGCGCTCGCCTTCCTGCACGGCCGCGACTACGTGCTGCCGGACGACGTCGGCGAGCTCGCCCTCGACGTGATGCGGCACCGCATCGTGCTGTCGTATGAGGCGCTGGCCGACGACGTCAGCGCCGACACGATCATCATGAAGGTGCTCGACGCCGTGGCCGTGCCCGAGGTCGTCTTGAGCGGCCACTGAGCATGCCCATGCGCACCGCACCGGAACGGCTCCTGGTCCGCCTGGAATGGCGGGTCATCCGCCGCCTCGACGGGCGCCTGGCCGGCGGCTACCGCACCGCGCACCGGGGGACCGGGACCGACCTCGCCGGCCTGCGCGAGTACACCGAGGGCGATGACGCGCGGCATATCGACTGGAACGTCACCGCCCGGCTGAACGAGCCGCAGCTTCGCGTGTTCACCGAAGACCGGGAGCTCACCGTGTGGCTGGTGCTCGACCGTTCGGCGTCCATGACGGTGGGGGCGCCCGGGCGCGGCAAGGACGACGTGCTCAGCGAGCTTGCCCTGGTGCTTGCCCGGCTGTTCGGCCGGGGCGGGAACCGCGTGGGCGCCCTGCTCTACGACACCGGAGCAGTGCGTATCGTGCCGCCGGGCAGCGGGCGAAGGCACGCGCTGCGCATCAGCGCCGAACTCGCCAGGACCCCTGGGTTCGGCACGACCGGCACGACGGACCTCGCGGCGATGCTCGACGCGGTGGCCAAGCTCGCCCGGCGCCGCGCCCTGATCGTGGTCATCTCCGACTTCATCGGCGACGGCGACTGGGGCCGGTCGCTGCTGCGCCTGGTGCCACGCCACGAGGTCGTCGCCCTGCGCGTCATCGACGCCGCCGACGACGAACTGCCCGATGTCGGCCTGGTCGTCGTCGAAGATGCCGAGACCGGCGAGCAGCTCGTCATCGATTCCAGCGACCCGCTACTGCGCGCCCGGCTCCGGGCCGGTGTCGACGAGCGCGACGACCGCCTGGCCGCCGGAATGAGCCGGGCCGGGGTGCCCATCCACCGCATCGGCACGGACGCCGACCTGGCCACGGCGCTCATCGAGGTCGTCGCGAGCACCCAGCGCAGGCGCGCATGAGCTTCGCCGACCCCGTTCTCCTGGCCGTCGGCCTGGTCGTGGCCGCGGGCCTGGCCTGGGCCGCCGTCGCCGTCGCCCGGCGGCGGGCGGCGGCCCTCGCCGCGGCCGGGGTCGCGGCGGCCACCCCGGGGCAGGGCCCCGGGCGCGGTCGCGACCGCGCCCGGCTCGGAGGTGTGTGGTTCACCATCGCCGGCGTCGCCGTGCTCGCGATCGCCGTCGCCGGCCCGGCGGCGTCCGTCCCGGTGTCCCGCGCCTCGGGCACCGTCATCCTCGCCATGGACGTCTCGGGCAGCATGGCCGCCACCGACGTGACGCCCAGCCGCCTTGCCGCCGCGAAACAGGCGGCGCTGTCATTCATCGCGGTTCAGCCGGACAGCGTGGACGTCGGCGTGGTCGCGTTCCAGCAGGGCGGCCTCGAGGCCGCCCTGCCGACGGCCGATCACGAGACGGCCGCGGCCGCGGTTCGCCGGCTGAAAGCCGGCGGCGGCACGTCACTGGGCGACGCGATCCTCGCCTCGCTATCCGCGATCACCCACAAAACAGTCGCCATCGGCCGCGGCGGCAGCGCGCCGAACATCGGCTACTGGCCCTCGGCCACGATCGTGCTGTTCTCCGACGGGCAGGACGGAGCCGGGGCCACCAGCGGCTCGGGTACCGATGCCGGCACCGACGCGGCCGCCTCGGTGGCCGAGAAGGCAGGCGTGCACATCGACACCGTCGGGGTCGGTACTACCGCGGGCTCTAATGTCGACGTCGATGGCTACCACCTGTTCACCGCGCTCAACGTGGCTACCCTGAAGTCGATCTCGCAGGCCACCGGCGGCACGTACCATCCCGCATCGGACGCGGGCGAGCTCGACGGGATCGCCTCGTCCATTGACCTGAGGCTCACCGTCACCAATCAGCCGTTGCCGCTGGCGGGCGCGTTCATCGCCCTGGCCCTCGCGCTGCTCGCCGCGGGCGCCGTGCTCACCGTCGTCCGTTCGGGCCGGGTGGTCTGAATGTCCTTCTCCTGGCCGTGGGCGCTGCTCGCGCTCCTCGTCATTCCGCTGGTGTTCGCGGCCTGGTGGCTGACACGGCACAGGCGCAGGCGCGCCGTGGTCCGGGTGACCTCGATCGCGCTCGTCCGGACGGCCATGCCCGGCCGCACGCGCTGGCGGCGGCGCATCCCCGCCGCGCTCCTGACGCTTGGCCTGGCCGTGCTCGCGGTCGGTGCCGCCCGCCCGCAGGCGACCGTGCCGGTCGCGTCGTCGTCCGCGACGATCATGCTTGCCCTGGACGTCTCCGGTTCCATGTGCTCCACGGACGTGAAACCGAACCGGATCACCGCCGCCGAGCAAGCGGCCACCGCGTTCATCAAGTCCCAGACGGGCGGCCCGCATATCGGCCTCGTCGCCTTCGCGGGCACCGCGGTCGTCCTCGTCCCTCCCACCGCGGACACCAAGCAGCTGATCAGCGCGCTCGGTGGCCTGACTACCTCGTTCGGCACCGCCATCGGCGAGGGCATCCTGACCTCGCTCGACGCCATCGCCCAGGTCGACCCGTCGGTCGCGCCGACCGGCGCGGCCGTCTCCCGCGACCGCCGCGTCGGCTACGCCAACGACGTGATCGTCGTGCTCACCGACGGCTCGAACAACCGGGGGATCGACCCGCAGACCGCGGCGAAACAGGCCGCCAGCCGGGGTGTGCGCGTCTTCACGATCGGCTACGGTACCGACAATCCCGCGCCGCTCGCGTGCAGCTCCGACCAGTTCGGCGGCGGCTTCGGCAGCTTCGGCGGCGGGGGCGGCGGGAGCGGCGGGTTCGGCGGACGGGGCAACCCGTTCGACGCCGACTATGGCGCGCTCATGCAGATCTCCAGGACCACCGGCGGCACGTTCTACCGCGCGCAAGATTCCGACCAGCTCGCCACGGCGCTGGCCCGGCTGCCCGCCGCCTTCACGGTCGTCCGCAAGCACATGGATATCGCCTCCTGGTTCGCGGGCGGCGGCGGCCTGCTGATCGCCGCGGCGGTAGCACTCTCCCTGTGGTGGAACCGCACCCAGCGCACGTCGGCACGAGCGCAGACCTCACCGCCAGCAACCGCGCGCGGGAGCTAAACCAGGCGCAGTTTCATGCCCTCTTCGCTGCCTGCCGGATGATCTGGCAGCAGGTGACGCTCATTCGTGCGCTCGAAGCCGAATCGCTGATAAAAGCGCAAGGCGCCATGGTTGCCGTTGAGGATATACAGCCAGACGGTCTCGACTCCTGCCCTGAGGAGATCGTCCAAGACTACCGTGAGCAGCGTCGAACCCAGGCCGGCTCGCCGGAACTCATGCGCGATCCACAGGTACTCCAGATAGCATTCCTCCGCCGGCATGGTCTTCTCCCTGGTGACGCCGAGGAGTCCCATCTCTTTCTCGCCGACGAGCATGATGTTCCATTCGCCACGGGAAAATTCTTCACGCCATTGCTGTTCGTCGTAGGCCACCTCGCGTTCGTGGTTCGACAGGAATGAGGAGGGAGCATCCTGCAAAGCGGCGAGTCGGATGGACCTCAATCTGAGCCATTCATTTTCGGTGAGTTTCTTCACCGTCAAGCTGCTCGGTGAGTCGGCCACGAATCGATGCGCCTCCGGAAACTGACAGCTGATGCTGTTGAAATTGTTACAGTTTGCCCCCCGGCAGTCCACTGCCCTATGTCATGAGCAACCCCTGTTCATGGCTGGCGGCAAAAGCAACCAGTTTTCCGCGGGCCGGGAGCCCGGTAGCGAGCTCCCGGCTGTCCGCAGGTGCTCGCGCGCGCAACGGAGGTCACCGGCGAGCCTGCTGTGCCGCCCGCCTCCGCGCCCGGTGCGCCTTTCGGGCCAGACGGCGGGGGGCCCGCGCGAGTTTGTCGAGCCGGTGCACCTCGTCGGATCCGTCGAAGGCATGAATGAGGACGACGAGGTAATTCGCGACGGCACTGACCACCGCCACGCCCAGCGGAATCACCAGCGCGGTCATCCCGGCCTGCGGCCCCAGGGCGTCGATGACCTCGCTGTGGATGCGGACATACATCAAGACAGCCAGCACCGTGATGACCGCCGCGGCGATCCCGAGTGCGGCCTTGGTGAAACCGTCCAGTTCATCCAGGTGCACCGTGCCCGCATGGTTCTTGCGGGAGCGCATGCGATGGCCGGTGAAGGAGAGGAAGCCGTAGGTCAGCACGGTGACCATGGCGGCGAGGACGGTGGCGAAAGCCAGGTTCACCGACAGCGGACTCTGCCAGTCCACGTCGGTGATGCCGGCGAAGAAGTACAGCAGCAGGATGAAATCGAAGAACAGCACGAACTTCGGGATCCAGTGCTGCCATCGGGGCAGGCGATGGTGCTTGAGCGATCCCAGCGCCGTCTCGCGGTTGACCTGCCGGCGCTGCTCTTCCTCGTCGGCCTGGGTGTCGGCCACGGTTCGCTCGCCGCCGTCGGGATGCCTGACCCTGGTCTGCATCCAGTACTCGGCCTGGGCCAGCTGACGGTGCATCCGCCACTCCCAGCGCCTGAGTCGGTCATGGTCGGCCAGGCCGGGCCGGTCGGCCAAACCCGGCGAAGGCGCGCCGGCGTCCGTCGTGGGCAGCCGGCTGCTGGCGGGCGATCCCGGCTCGGGGGTCGCGGGGAGGTTCCAGGGAGTACTTGAGGGGTCATTGAGGTCGGTGGACATGGAGGTTCCTTCGCAATTCTTGTGTATGCGGATGGGACGGCCCGCGATCAAGGGATGGCTGCCGGGGCCGGGTAGAGGGTGATCACGACGCGGCGTAGTTGTGCACACACCGCCTCGTCGAGGTGGGCTTGCCGATAGCAGGCGGATCGGCGCTGGCCAGCCGTGCCGAGGCCCGCGGTCTTGACCAGCAGGCCGGCTGGGACCCCGAGCGCGATGAGGCGGGTCCGCACGGCCTGGGCCCGCGCCGCCGACAAGGCGAGGTTGTAGGCGTCCGTCCCGCCGTCGGGCGAGGCGAAGCCGGTGATAGTTACCTGCAGGGACTGAGCGCGGGCCTCGGCGGCCAGCGGCTCAAGCACGGCGTCGGAGCCCGGCAGCAGCCCTGCGCTGTCGAAGGAAAAGAACGCGTCGGCAGGGACATCCGTGGTCTGGCCCTGCGGCCCGCGGAACGACGTCACGCGCGGAAACGTGACGACCGGGACGGGCGTCGTGCTGCGGGCAGGTGGCCTCGGCCGGGTGACCGCATCGACGGCGCAGGAAGCCGCCCCGGCCACCTGGCAGATAGTCATCCAGTAGCGCGTCAGCGCATTGCGCTGGGGCAGCGGCAGGGCTGGCTGCCGCCCGGCCGTGTCGGCCAGCCCGGAGAACACGACGTGCCAGCCAGCCAGCCGGGGCAGCAGCCCGTGGCGGTTGAGCCAGACGGCGACGGCATGCGGGTCGGCGCCCCACCCGACCTGCCGTATGTCGAAACCACCCGCCGTGGACAGCCCCGAGGACAGGACCAGGAGCGTTCCCGGACCGGAGGTCACCCGGACCGCCTGGCCGATCATGGTCAGCAGGTCGAACGGCCCGCTGGCCGACAGGGTATTCAGTAGTTCCTGGACCTGGTTGACGTTCGCGGTCAACCTTCTGTTTCGGTCGGGGCCGTAGTCGACCTCGCCGTCCGCCCGGCGTGCGGTGAGCGACACCTGGCGGGGGTTGCCGTTATTCGGGTTCACCACGTACGCGACCGCGCGGGTACTGCTACTGCCCGCGGAGCGCAGCATGGAGCGGTCGGCGGGGGCCAGCTCCGGTGCGGGCTCGTTGGCGGTGGCGCTGGCCACCACGACGACGTTCTCGGGACTATGCGGAGGCGGCTGGCACGCGGCGAGCAGAAGGGATCCGAACAGGGACGCCGTGACGGCGGCGGCCATGATCAGCCGTCGGCGCGGCAGGGCCTGCCAGATGCGTTTCCGCAGATAAAGGGCTATGGTAACCATGAAGATCTCTGTCCATGAGAGGGCTGGGTTTCTTCACGGGCACCTCCGTTGCACCGGGGGTGCCCGCCTTGTCGGCTCGAGCGGTTAGCCAGCGTGCGGTACCGAGATGCGGCTGGGTTAAAGTCGTCACATCCGGACTCCCTTCAGGTCGCTACTGTACGTAGCTGAACTTTTACTGAAGTTGTCTGTACAATTTCAGTGTGGATCTGGTATCGATGAAACGCAAGACCTTCAGCAGTGCGGAATATGAAACACTTTGCGTCCATGGAGACGTGTTTGAACTGCCCATATCAGCGGAATTGTCTAGCTGATACCGTCCTGTGGTATGGTACGGTTTCCTGAATGACTGAACTACTGAACTTCAGCTGAACCGAGGTTTGGGGTGACTGAACGGGATCCGGGCCAGGTCCTTGCGCGCCGCCTGCGTGCCCTCCGGGAGGAGCGCTGGCCGGGGCGGAAGGTGAGCCAGGCCCAGCTCGCAGCGGATCTCGGCACGAGTGTGCCGCTCATCTCGTCATGGGAGTCGCAGAAAGACCCGGCGGTGCCTCCGGCATCAAGGATCCAGGACATCGCCAGGTTCTTCGCCAGCCCTCGGTCCTTCGACGGGCAGGCCGGTCGCCTGCTGAGGCCCGACGAGCTGACGGCGCAAGAGCAGGCAGCCGAGGAGGAGTTGCTGGAGGAGCTGACCCGGCTGCGGACGGAGGCGCTCGACGCGCGTGGAACGACCCGCCGTCCCAGGCTCACGCCAGACATCACACATCCGACCACCGAACCGTTCAGCGCGGGGCCCTATCGGTTCAAGGCGGGTGAACGCATCATCATCGTCTGCGGCCAGGTGCCTGCTGACAGGCTGAAAAAGATTCCTTACTCCGACCCCTTGGATCCCGACTTTATCGAGTCGTACCGGTATTCGGACCTCGACGCACTCATCGAGCTGTTCGGCCACCTGCGGGCCGCCAATCCCGCCAGCCGGGTCGAGTTCCGGGCTGCGGACGAGCTGTCAGCCGACGACTATTCGGGGCATCTTGTCTCGCTGGGCGGTGTGGACTGGAACGCAGCGACAAGCTCCGTCCTCGGACGTCTGCAGTTGCCGGTGATTCAGGTCAACGAGTGGAAAAAGGCGCGGGGAGCCTATTTCGAGGTCGAGGAGATTGACGGCCGTAAGGTCGCGCACCATCCGCGCCTTGAGGAGTCGGGCGACAGGAAGATCCTGCGCGAGGATGTTGCGCTCTTTGCGCGGGCCGTGAATCCGTTCAACCGGAAGCGCTTCGTAACCATATGCAACGGGATGTATGGCCGCGGGAGCCTTGGCGTTGTGCGCGCCTTGACTGATGAACGCTTCCGCGACCGCAATATGGAGTACATTCAGGCTCACTTCGCGAACAGCGATGCCTTCTGCATCCTCACCCGCGTAACCGTGGAGAACACTGTGACGCTGACTCCTGACTGGACCCTGCCGGAGACACGACTCTTCGAATGGTCCAGGTCGCAGTGACAGCCCGCATCGAGACCACTCACCACCACGGATCGCACCGCCTCCTGATCTGGCCGATCGATGACTCAACGCCGCGGGCAAAGGTTGATGCGATCTTTGTGCCCACCGCCCGCCCGGTGGCTTACCTAAGAGAAGCGGCCTCCGCCGCGCGGTCTCTAAGCTGCCCGCTGGTCACGTTGCATAGCCGGAAATGGACGAGTGCTTATGCGGCCGACGCCTCCCTCGATCCCGAGGTCGACCTGATCGCGATAGATGTTCCCGGTGCAGCTCAGCTCAAGCTTCCCGTGCTCGAGACCTCGCGGCTGCTGGCCGGGACGACCTTCGAGCAGCGGACCGATCTGAGCACCAAGCGCAACCTTGCCCTGGTACTGAGCCACATGCTCCGCTGGAAGCGGATCATCTTTCTCGACGACGACATCCGGGTACCCAACCCGGACGATCTCAGCCGGGCCGCCGGCCTCCTGGACACCCATGCCGCCGTCGGACTGGGCATCGGGGGCTTCGCCGACAACTCGATGGTGTGTCACGCCTTTCGCGCCGTTGGCGGATCGCAGGAGACCTTTATCGGCGGGGGCGCCCTTGCCGTCGCCATGAAGCCGAACCGGTCGTTCTTTCCCAACGTCTACAACGAGGACTGGTTCTTCCTGCTAAACGCCCGCAAGCGTCTGCAGCAGGTGGCGAGCGTGGGCCAGGTGCTCCAGTACCCCTACGATCCCTACCGAATAGAGCGGGCCCGAGCGGAAGAGTTCGGCGATGTGCTCGCCGAGGGCATTTTCTGGCTGCTCGACCAGGGGAAGCCCGCGTCAGACGGTGACCTGGCGCACTGGCGGGACTTCCTTGCGCACAGGAAGCAATTCATCCAGCAGGTCCGGAGCATGGTCGCGAAACAGACCAGCATCGCGGCGACGGTGCGGACGCGGATGCAGGAGGCTCTGACGGCCGCGCTCGGGCGTTGCGAGTGTATTGAACCAGAACTTTGCGTGGCCTACATGAAGGCACTGGCTGCTGACCAGGAGCGGTGGCAACGCCGTATTCAGCAGATACGGCAAGGGCCGGTACCGTCGCTGGAGAAGGCTCTCGGGTCGCTGACGGTCGGTGGCGGGGCGCCACTGATCTGGCACGCGAGGGGGATCACGTCGGCGCGGGACCCGCGACCAAAGGGCGCCAATCGCTCGATGCCCTCGTGCCTGCCTAGCCCTTCAGTGGCTGGGTTACCGCCTCAGGCGGCGCAGGGACCCCTTCGCTCCATGATCGGTTAAAACCCAGTGTTTCGCCCGGTGCGCCGGGATTTGCCCCCGACATAGGTTCTCCTGCGACAGCGCCACAGCAGGTGGCGTATGCGCACGGGGGAAATCATGACCGCACCGCAGTACGTGGCCTGGAGCTCCTAGGCCCATGGAAGACGATGATCTCGCCGACGCCTTTCGCACCGGTAGCGCCGAAGGGTTTCGTGCCGTCTACGAGCGCTACTCCGGGGCGGTGTACGCGATCGCGCTGCGGATCCTCGGTGACCGCGAACTGGCCGCGGACGCCGTTCAGGTCACGTTCCTGAACGCCTGGCGCGCCTGCGGGTCGCTGGAGCCGGGTCGCCCGCTGCCGCCGTGGCTGTTCACGGTCGCCCGGCGCGCCGCGATCGACCTGTACCGCCGTCGCGCCCACGGGCCGGAGCCGGTCGAGCCGAAGGACGATGCGACGATCACGCTGCCGCCCTCGATGGAGGGCATCTGGGAGGCCTGGCAGATCCGGATCGCCCTGGACATGCTGCCCGCCGAGGAACGGGAGGTGGTCCGGGCCCAGCACTTCGCCGGCCTCAGCCACGCCCAGATCGCCCAGCAACTGGCCGTGCCGATCGGTACGGTGAAGTCACGATCGCACCGAGCGCACCGGCGGCTGGCCTCGATGCTGGGGCATCTGGTGGAGGTGGCGGCATGACATCGGAGCAGTGGATCGCCGACTACCTCGAGCAGGGGCGCCCGGGCTGGTGGGAGCCGGAGCCAGATGCCCCCGACGTGGCTTCGGCCGACGCCGCCCGGCGGCTGCGCGCCCTCCTCGCCGAACCGGACAGCTGGGCCGAGCCGCCCGCCGGCCTACTCGACGAGATCCTCGCCGGTATCGACAGCGAGCGGTCCGCGCCGGCGGGGGCCACGCGCCCGGTGGCCGTCCCCGGGGCCCGCGGCAGGCAGGGACGGCCGCCGCCGGAGCCATATACGCCGAACGGTCCGGGCCGGTGCCGCCGCATTGCTGGCGGCCGCCGCGATCGTGATCGCCCTGGTGGTCACGCGCGGGCCCGCGACCACTGATGTCGTCCTGGCGGGTACGCGGCTGGCCCCGGGAGCGAGCGCGACCGCGAAGCTGCACGCCACGCCTTCCGGGCTGGCCATCGAGCTGGACGTCTCAGGACTGCCGCCCTCCCCGCGGGGCTTCTA
>WNGQ01004188.1_pt1 | contig 22709 bp, 18 predicted proteins | sample 5407661 | NCBI WGS metagenome assembly WNGQ01 (sample SAMN13153382, study PRJNA577476) | soil metagenome | isolation source: 60 cm soil or saprolite under Garry oak tree replicate 2 | place: USA:California | collected 2016-06-15 | reverse complement strand
TACGAGGCCATTCTCACCGACTGGTTTTTCCGTCTTCCCGCCATCCGCTTGGCCGAGGCCCACAGACGGAACAACGGGCGCACCTATATGTACGAGTTCGCCTGGCGGTCGCCCGCGTTTGATGGGCAACTTGGCTCATGCCATGCCCTGGAGATCCCGTTCGTCTTCGACACGCTCGCTATCGGAGGCATGGAGGTGCTCCTGGGAGACGCCCCTCCCCAGCAGACGGCTGACAAGATGCATGCGGCCTGGGTGAGCTTTGCCACATGCGGCGATCCTGGCTGGGCGCAGTACGACCTGAACCAGAGACTGACGATGCAGTTCGACACCCGTTCTGATCTGCTGAAAGACCCTCGCCGTGCCGAGCGAGCGCTGTGGGAGGGTCTGCGGTAGACTGCACTGAAACGACGCCCGTGTCCGTCGTCAAAAACTGGTGGTGGGGGAACTGTGGACAGCTCCTCCATCTTCAGGTCAATGACCTTTGTTTGTGCCTGTAGTGGCTACTTTGGACATCTGTTCGCAAAATTGACAGTTTGGTTTTTCTCCATACGCATATTTCCTTGTCATAGGGTCTTCCAGGTTGGCCTGTTTGGTGGAGTAAGAAAACGAGAAAAGGCTCTACTCGTTGAGGACAACTCATCTTCAGAATAGGGTGATGTCTCATGGGCATACCTCTTCAAGCCAAAGACATGCATGAAAAAGTATCTCGTGTAGAAACGATATTTAGGTGGGGTTTCATGGAAAGTACTTTTTCTAAAGTTAGTGCGGATTCGCGTACTATTTCTAATAATAGGGCGGATTTTTCTAAATTGCGTTGAGGCCCATTTCTCGCTTCTCAGGCAAGGAAGTTGCGCCTGCCATATGGGGCAGAAAATGTCTGAGGCCAGTCCATGTGTGGATTCATGAGCAATTGGCCTCAATTCCAGTACCCAAGTCGCAGGCCCCTATTTTGCTCCCTCACGCTCATTCTAATTCTAAAGTTGCGGCGGACGGCACATGTGTGAGAGGTTTTCGTAAAAGAGCGTTTTCTGCGATGAGCTGGGACTTGCTTCTGCCAAGATCGGCGAGCGTTTCGAGGAGCAATGAGGTACTGAGCGGTTTCGTCCATTGAAGAAAGCGAGGGGGAAGCACGTCCATGCAGAAATCCCTCAACTGCAGGAGATACGTAAGAACACGATCCACGAAATAAGCTCCTCCTTTACATGAGAGTACCGGTGTTCGAGCATGAGAAGATGTTAACGACTACCGATTTTATCTTCTCCTACCTTCGTTTGCAAGCAAAGAGGGAGTATTCTATCCTTCTCGAAGGGCAAATTTTTGAACGGATGACCCAAGATGGTCATGAAAGGGGTTCACCACCCAGGATGAAAACCCCCTTTCAGAAGAGTAGCCAGTACAGGCTTTTTCTTTCATACAGAGATCTCCCGAAGCGGCTGCTCATGTGCGGAAGAACCTGGCAATATGGTATCATATCTTTCAGAGAAGAGTGATGCCGTAGAAAGAGAGACAGAGATGCTCGACCTCTATCATCGGTTGTGTATCCCATACGTTCGTCTGAACCTCCATCTGCCTGGTGCAATCAGTCGTGTCTCTCGGAGTGGTGCTCGACCTTCGCACGCGCAGGAGTCCCGCGTGGTGAGAGTGGGTACGCTCCTCAAAAGCCCGACCACAGATGATCTGAGAACAGGTGCCGGTTCCACCCGCTGCACACGAGAGGTTCTGACTCCGCTCCACTCTTTCCTGAGAATGCTCTGCGTGCGCTGTGTATCATCTTTTCAATGAAAGAAGGAACGCATGAAGTATAGTGTCGAAATTCCCAACGGCTGGAAAATGAACTTGGCGATGATCAAGGATCCCATTGAAGCCTACGAAGCGATGACGAATGTGGCCAAGGCAGCCGATGAGGATGGGTATGAGTCCATCTGGATGGTTGATCACTTTCATACCGTTCCCACGCCATCGCAGGAGGTCACCTTTGAGACCTGGATGTCGCTGGCGGCTCTGGCACGCGACACGCGACGCGTCCGCATTGGACAGATTGTGACCTGCAATGGCTATCGCAATCCCGCCTTGCTCGCTAAAATGGCCAGTACCTTCGATGTCCTCTCACATGGCCGCTTGAATTTCGGCATTGGGGCGGGGTGGTACGAGCACGAGTATCGAGCGTATGGCTATCCCTATCCTGATGGCCCGCAGCGCCTGCGCATGCTGCGAGAAGCACTCCAGGTCATTCTTGCCATGTGGACGCAGGAAGAGGCCACCTTCGAGGGCACGTATTACCAGGTACGTGGCGCCATCAATCAGCCCAAAGGGGTGCAGAAGCCGCATATCCCGATCCTGATTGGCGGTGGCGGAGAGAAGGTCACACTCAAGCTCGTCGCGCAGTTTGGCGATGCCTGTAATGTGCTTGGTGATCTGGAGACGATCCGGCATAAGCTAGCCGTGCTCAAAACGCATTGTGAGACGTTGGGACGCGACTTCGCGACGATCCACTGCACCACCGGCGCTGTCTGCTCCATTGCTGAGAACGATGAAACGGCGTTGGCTTTGCTTCCTCCTCCTGTGAGGAATCAGCTCAGAGATACTTCGCTTGTGGGCAGTCCGCAGACAATCCGTCAGCGTATTGCGGCACTGGAAGAGGTCGGCATCCACGAGCTGATCCTCGATTTCCCCACGAGCGCAACAGACCTGACCCCCATCCATCGCTTTGCCCGGGAATTCGTCGCTCAGTAAGACGAGGGAGGACTCATCCCGAATCGTCCAGGAACTGATCAAGCAGGAACAAGTTGGGAATGCCGGACAAGCGAGGCTGAGGCAAAAAAGGCCTCCTCTGCGAGACTGTTGAAACGAAAACGACAGAACCAAGCAGAGGAGTCGATGTTGCACTGGGATCGGTGGTGAGCGAACGAGTTACACATGTTCCTCTTGTATCGTACGCAGGGTCTCGAGCGCTTCTGTGACATGTTTCTCTGAAGTAAACTGTGAGAAGAAGATGTGACGGACAATTCCCTGTCTATCGATGACGTATGTCACGCGCCCCGGAAGACCAAAAGCAGTAGACACCCCGTAGCGCTTTCTGATGATGCCACCCTCATCGCTCAACAGAAGAAAGGGGAGCTGGTGTTCCTGAGCAAAATGCCGGTGGGACTCCACGGAGTCTGAACTAATGCCGATGACCTCCGCTCCGGCAGCCTTCAAGACCTCGTACCTGTCCCGAAAGGCGCATGCTTGGGCTGTACAGACGGAAGTGTGATCCTTTGGATAGAAGTACAGCACGATGGCCGTCTTCCCGAGAAAATCTCCAAGGCAGACCCACGCCCCTGATTGGTCGGGGAGGGTAAAGTCCTGTGCCCAGTCTCCAACCTGCACCTTCCCTTTTGCCGGCTGTGCCTGGTTTTCACGTTTGCTCATAGCATCTCCTCCTCTTGAAAATGAATGTTTGCGAGAACAAAGAGAACCGTTCTTGCTTCTTGTCGAGTTTGCCTTACTTCTCTTTGGGATGATCACGTGTATTTATGATGTTAGGCACTACATTGTACGGTTGGCACTGGAATCAAGCGCGTCGTGGCATCGGGGTGCGGCACTTTATTGTTGAGTGTCCCCGTGTCAATCACCACATCTTCTCCGTTGAAGGAGAGGGCGAAGCGATCCAGGCTCCTTGGGGCTGGGCCATCCAGATATTCACCCGTCACATTATAATGAGAGCCGTGACAAGGGCATTTGAAACTCACACAGTCATCGCGAAACGGGACGGTACAACCCAGATGGACACATCGTTGAAACAAGGCCATCCAGTACGAGCCATCGCTATCTTTGACGACTGTCTCCGAGGCCAGCTGATCCCCAAGCGTTGTCCCTTGCAATGAGAACGTTGTGTCTTGAGCGAGATGGACGACATAGGCTTTAGCCGGCTGGCGATAGAACATGCCAGCTTGATCGATCTTGAAATCAGAAGGCCTGGCAGCCAGAAAATCTGCTTTTTTGCCAACTGTCAAGAGAGAGCCAAACTGACCGGTCAGGTTTGGATACAGCATGTTGAGCGCGCCAGCCACACTGGCGGTTGCAGATAGTCCCCAGACGGCAAACAGAGATCGACGAAGGAAACGCCTGCGTGACAATCGCTGTTTCGCCATTTCAGCAGCTTCAGCCCCTCCACCATGCAACATTTCATATTGTTGTGGTGTGAGCTGTGGTTTTATCGGCGGTGGAGTAATACTCATGATGACCCACTTTCTAGCCTGGTAGAAGCTCTTGCGAACTCTCTACACATGGATGTATTGATATCTCTACTTGGCGACGCATCCGCGCATCTTCTTCAAAGATCTCACCTCGAGTTGGCGAACACGCTCACGTGAGATACCCAGTTCTTTCCCGATTTCGAGCAAGGTACGGCAGCGGCCATCGCCAAGACCGTAGCGCAGGGTGATGACCATGCGTTCACGTGGATTAAGCAAGGCGAGCGCTTGATGCAGTTCGTCATCAAGGAGATGGTGCGAGGCCGTTTCAGTCAGGGCTGCACTATCTTCAAGCGTGTCAACGAGTGAGAAATTGGCCTCATCATCAATGGGCGTGTCAAGAGAAACAGGCTGTTCGACGAGGCCAAGCAGATAATGAACTTCGTCCAGATCCATATTGCTTGCCCCAGCTATCTGCTCCGGCACGGGATCCTGCCCGCTCTCTTGCGAGAGTTGCGCCGAGATGCGTCGGACCTTGCGCAGGCGTGTCGCCACATGCTCAGGGAGATGAATCAGACGTGACTGATCTTCAACAGCGCGGCTTACCGCCTGGCGAATCCACCAGGTCGCATACGTCCCGAAATGGTAGCCACGCTGATAATCAAATTTCTCGGCGGCACGTATCAGCCCCAGATTCCCTTCCTGGATGAGGTCTACAAGAGGCACACCTGAATTGTTGTAGTGACGCGCAATAGCGATGACCAGGCGCAAATTTGACTCGATCAGCTTGTGACGCGCCAGTTCATTGCCGACACCGGCTTGTCGCGCGAGATCGGTTTCCTCAGCATAAGTGAGGAGGTTAAATCTACGAACATCACACAGGTAGCTATTCAAGCTATCCTTAGATTCCGTATCCTGCCGACCAGTGATGGTGCGCGTATCTTGTGAGTCTTTGAATAATACCATGATTCCCTGCTCCCTTTGGAATGCTTGCCGTTTCGAGTATCTCTTCAAGTTATTCGTGATCGGTTACTCGATTCAACACTCGTTCTTTGCTTCAGGGTGTGCTACACGCTCTACCAGAGATATACCTTACTGATAGGCCGGCATACATCGACAGAAACGTGTAATTCTTTCCCTTCATTGCCCTGGGAATCCTCTAGACAGAATTACCTAGCTACCGTTGTTGTGATCGGGAGAAACAGATCCTCGAATTCGTAGGGTGGATGTGGGGAGGGTACGCAGCCGCCTCCGAGGCGATGTCACACAATACCTACCCCTGAAAGCTCTTGTCAGGCGAGGTTGTGTTCGATAGCATAGCGGGTTGCTGCACTGCGCGAAGTAATGCCCAGCTTGCTATAGATGGAACTGATGTGGGCATGGACGGTGCGGGGACTGAGAATGAGCTTGGTGGCTATCTGGATGTCAGTCATGCCACTTGCCAGCAGTCGCAGCACCTCCACTTCGCGTGCCGTCAATCCAGCTGGATAGGTCGTGGGGGAAGTCACGATCTTCGTCGAGGTTGGAGCCGGTTTTTGCCCCCTGGCGGCGAGCGCCTGCTCCGGCGTCAGAGAGCGTCCATGGGCCCAGGCGGTAGCGAACGCCCGCTCTCCCAGGTGAGCACGCGCTGCGGAGACCGCGCGCTCATAATCAGCACGTTCAACGAGAAAAATGGGGATGCCGAGAGCATCACGTATAGCTTCTGACGCTCCCCACAATTGCGCCGCCCAGGCTAATTGTCGCAATGCCGCGACGACTTCCCCCAACTCTACCAGGTACACGGCGGCTACCCATTTTTCGCCCAACTCAGCGGAGATTGCCAGGCTCTGCTCGTAGTACGTGGAGGCTGCTGCATAGTCGCCCCCGGTGGCGAGTACCTTCCCTAAAACGGCGAGCGACTTGGCCGTACCATGCCGGTGTCCTATTTCCCTGTAGAGCTCCACGCTCTTCTCAGCCAGCGAGCGCGCCGTGATCAGGTCTCCCTGACTGAGAGCCAGTTGACCCGAGACGCAATCATACGCCGCAATACCCTCCTTGAAGCCCACCTCCTGAGAGAGCGTGAGACATTCCTCGAGCAAAGGGATCACCTGCGCCTGATGCGCCTGGGAGACAAGGAGCACCTGGGCTAATTGGGAGAGTGTATGAGCAATACCCCGCTTGTTCCCCGCCGTTCGGTGGATCGCCAGGCTCTCCTCGTAGAGGGCACAGGCCCTGGTGTACTCACCCAGGCTGCTGGAGAGCAGCCCTAAAACAAAGAGGGAGTAGGCAGTGAGATCCACATCGTCTACCTGCCTGGCGACCACCAGGGCTTCCTCCGTCAGAGTACGAGCTGCAACCATATTGCCCTTCGTCCAGGCTACGCTCCCCAACAAAGAAAGCGCGAACGCTATGCCTGGTTGGTCTTCGAGATCTCGATACAGCGCCAGACTCTGCTTACCCAGTGCCTCTGTGCGCTCATGGCCGCTTTGTACGAAGGCCAGGTACGCCGTCACGGAGAGCGCCTTCGCCTGTACTGATGCCTCGACTCCCTGGCTTGCAGCCAAGGCACGCTCCAGGAAATGCCGTCCTTCACTGATATGACCATGTGATACCCAGAAACTGCGCAGCGCTCCCGCCAACCTCAGGGCCATCTCTCCCCTATTAACAGCACGTTGCCCGGAATCGTCTTTGCCGGCCTGTTCTATCACCCACTGCAACGCCGCTCGCAGGTTGTCATGCTCCCGCTCCAACTGCTCCAACCGCGATGCTTGCTGTGGCCCTCCCAGTTCTAGCTCTGCCTCCTCCGCCAACGACAGGTAGTGAGCAGCATGAGCCTGGCGGGTGATCTCCATCTCGCCAGTCGCGGTCAAGCACTCCAGACCGTACTCACGGATCGTCTCCAGCATCACGAGTCGGGGTTCCTCCCCCTCCTGATCCGTTTGTCGTAGCAAGCTCTTATCGATCAGGGAAGCTACCCCATCCAGCACGTATGCCGGCATCTCACCGAGAGCTTGATAGAGACCCTCTACAGCTTCCAATGTGCAGCCGCCAACAAAAATGGAGAGGCGCCGGAAGAGACGCTGCTCTGCGGCATCCAGCAAATCATAACTCCAGGCGAGCATGTTGCGCAGGGTCTGCTGCCGCGCAGGAACATCCTGTGGCCCACTCGTCAACACGTCCAGGCGATGCTCCAACCGGGCCAGCAGCGCCTGCGGGGGAAGCAGGTTGATGCGCGCCCCTGCAAGTTCAATGGCGAGAGGCAATCCATCCAGGCGGACACAAATCTCCGCGATCGTGCGGCTATTGACGGCTGTCATCGTAAAATTGGGCCTGGCAGCCCTTGCTCGCTCCAGGAAAAGGGCGACCGATGCATACTGTGAGATGGTTTCGCTCTCCGGAAGATGAGAGAGGTCGGGGAGCGCCAGTGGTGGGACAGGATACTCGTGTTCTCCATGAACGTGTAACACAGCACGGCTGGTCACCAGGACCTTGACGTGAGGACAAGCAGCCAGCAGGTTTGAAAGCTGCGGTGCTGCCGGCAGAACCTGCTCAAAGTTGTCTGGCAGTAACAGCAGGTGCTTGTCTTGTAAATAGGATTTTAGCAGATCGAGGAGTGATCGCTCTCCCACCTCCTTGATGCCAAGGGTGCGCGTGATCGTGGCGACGACCAGTTCAGGGTCGCTCACGGGTGCCAGTTGGATGAAGCAGACGCCGTCGCAAAAGTCATCCAGCAAGTCGGTCGCGACTTGCAAACTCAGGCGTGTTTTGCCAACTCCGCCCGTACCCGTGAGCGTGACGAGGCGCACTCCTGGTCGTCGGAGGAGTGTGCAAACTGCCTGTCTCTCTTGCTCGCGTCCGATCAGCGGTGTGAGTTGCGAAGGCAAGTTGTGGAACTGAACGTTGACTGCATCTAACATATGTTCAACTTGGAAGCAACCGGAAAAGTGAGTCCGGGAACTGATTCACAATTGAGTCCAAGAATTACTACGGAAGGCAGTTACAGAAGATCCGGCGGGAAAGCCCCGGTCATTCATGCCGGGGATGAACCGCCGTCCCTTCTGGGGCGCATTGGGTGGAAGAGAACTTGCGTTCTACATCAGTGTATGCTAGACTAGCAACATGAAAGCCATGGCATGCGGCTGGTAGCTCACCAGCTTCTTGGTGACAGATTCGACGGCGTCGTTGTCGACGAGAAGCACCTTCTCTTCAAGAGCAGGCCCTCTCAGCAGCGCTATGATTGAGCGAGAGAGAGCACACCAGTCCACGCAAGAAGGCGACCGGGTCGGGAGTTGCCCATGCAGAAGAAGCGCAAGAAACACGAGACCAGCCAGGAAGCAGTCAGAGAGCCCAGGAAACAGACCCCAACGTTTCTGCTCGAATTGCCGCTTCAGGTGACCCGAAGGCAGGCGGCCCGACTGCGGGCACACCTGGAAGCCGGTCGCCAGTTCTACAATGCGATCCTCTCCGAAGGCAACCGACGCTTGCGCCAGATGCGGGCTGATCCCTCGTGGCAGGCGGCGCGAGCTATCCCAAGAGCCCAGAAGCAGGAACGAGCTGCCGCCTTTGGCCGCTTGCGCGAACAGTACGGCTTCTCCAAATATGGTTTGCATGAGGCGGCCAAAGTGCTGCGCGTCAGTTGGATTGCTGACCACTTAGATGCCGTGCTGGCCCAAACGCTCGCGAGTCGGGCCTACCACGCCCTCAACCGTGTCTGTGTGGGGGAGGCCCGCCGCGTCCGCTTCAAGAGCCGGGGACGGGGCCTTGGCAGTCTGGAGAATAAACGCAACGATACCGGACTGCGCTTTGTGCTCCAGAAATCAGAAGAAGGCAACCAGGGCTCCCTGATTTGGAAGGACGACCAGCTGCCTGCCCTCATTGACTGGCAGGACCCGGTGGTCAAATATGGCTTAGATCATCGCATCAAATATGCGCGGCTGGTGCAACGCAAAGCCAGTAGTCCCCGGGCGCAAGGAGCTGATGCACACGGCTTTTGCTACTTCGTCCAATTAGCCCTCGAAGGGGTGCCCTATCAGAAACCGAAGCACACCGTCGGCAGTGACATCCTTGGCGCAGATCTGGGGCCTTCGACTCTCGCGGTGGTGGGACGCGAAGGCGTAGCGAGCCTCTCGCTCTTCTGCGAGGAACTAGAAAGCGATGAGCAAGAGCTACGCCGCCTGCAACGGAGAATGGATCGGCAGAGGCGTGCGGCCAATCCAGACAACTACGATGAGAAGGGTCGCATCAAGAAGACTGGAAGCGCGAAGCTGCACTGGAAAAGCAGCAAGAGCTACGAGAAAACCCGATGCAGAAAGGCAGCCAAAGAACACAGACTCGCCGCTCACCGCAAGAGTCTGCATGGGCGCAAGGTCCATGAGCTGGTGGCGGTGGGCAACAGCGTCATCATCGAAAAGATCTCCTACAAGGCCTGGCAGAAACAGTACGGAAAAAGTGTAGGGCTTCGTGCTCCAGGGATGTTTATCGAGCTGTTGAGACGCACCGTTGCAAGAACGGGCGGCACCCTGCTCGAAGTTCCTACCCGGTCCACCAAACTGAGCCAGTTCTGTCACGGCTGTGGCAGGTGTGTGAAAAAGCCGCTCTCCCAGAGGTTTCATCAGTGTCCCTGTGGCATTGGGCCAGTGCAGCGCGACCTCTACTCGGCGTTTTTAGCCGCCTATCTGGATCCAGCAGACCCCACCCCCTCGTGTGCCCGGTATGTCATTGCTTGGGAAGGTGTGGAAGCGCGCCTGCGGGCCGCACACGAGCGTGTCCAGCAACGTGCGAATGAGGGGCAGAGCTTGCCCCGAAGCATGGGTATCCCCCGTGCCAGAGCGCGTTGGCCCGAAAGTCGAAGCGAACCGACACAAGAGCCAGCTTTCTCGCTCCGTCGAGGCAGGTTGGAAGCGTGGAAGGAACGCGAGAACCCCCGCGCTTTTTAAGCCGGGGAGCTTTCAGAATACGGTTCGTCTATGACGACCTGTTCAAGATCAGCAGCACGTTTCAAAGCACGAAACTGTAAGACTTTGACGTTTGCCTCTGTCACTCCCATCCTTGAAGCAGTCTCTCTTATTGAGAGGTTGAGGAGAAAACGGCAATGCAAGACCTCTCGATATCGCTGAGGCAATGCGCGAAGAATACGTTGGACGCGATCGGCGGCGTGGCTGTTTGTCGCTATCGGCTCTTCCCGCATCGTGACCTCCCAGCCGGTTTCTAACAACTCATCCAGTGAACTCGAGGGGTGACGATAATGATCTCGCCAGTAGTCCGCGATAGTTGTGCGTGCAATGAGAAACAGCCATTGTTGCACCCTTTGCCGGCTATGACTGAGATCAATTTTGCTTACTACTTTGAGAAAGATTTGCGACGTCAGATCCTCAGCATCCTCTCTGTTCCGGACCTTGCTATACATATAGCGATAGATCAGGCTAAGGTTCTCCTCAACAAATGTTTGGTACTCCTGCACATCCATGGGAATATTGATGCTATCTCGTACATGCGATATTGTTGGCATCTGTATCTCATCTCTTTCCAAATATTTAGCTTCCTCTAAGCGATTGGAGGCTCGTACACGAAGCAGCTCGAGGATACTTGTATGTTACGCGCCACCACACTAGATATACCTCATAGAGCGCAGGAGTACATCGACAAAAATGTGTAATTCATCATCTTGTTGCGCAGAAAACCTTCTAGACGAAATTACCTATCAAACGACGTGTGAAAATGGGGCTGGGCAGAGGGTTGCCAAATGCTGTAACCTGCGGCGAATCTACATATGTGAAAGAACGATACGACACAGCGTTCTCCTATAGAAGCTCCTGGTTTCAGGCCGCAAAATCGCTCAAACCAGTCCTCTGGTTCTCACTTTGACAACGCAGTCAAAGAGGTGATTCTGCCTCTGCATCCAGGAGCTTCAACAATCATACTAGTATACTCATCCAGGTGATCGTTGATCACCCAGAAAGCGGTTCAACCTATGGATACTCAGGTTGTACGTATGTACCAGCGCAACACAGATGATCAGAGCCCGACAGGACGACAGCGCTCAGGCGATGGGAGCAACGACAGCAATGGCGGTAGCCCACGAAATAATGGCAGGCAATTATTGAAGCTCTCTCTCCTTCTAGTTGGTATAGTGTTGATCTCCTGGTCCTTCATCCAATTCTTCTCTCCAGGCTCGAGTGTCAATGAACAAAGTGTTGGAGAGGTACCTTACAGTGTGTTCTACAAGCAAGTTCAAGCAGGCAATGTCAAGGATGCTACTTTCCAGGGGCAGGACATCACCGGTGACTTCAAGAACGCTCTCTCTTTAACGGATGCCAATGGTACCCCTGTGCTTACGAAGCAGTATCACCTGACACAGCTCCCCTACGGCGACCCCAACCTCATCGCCTTGCTGAACACGTATCACGTACAGTACCAGGCGAAGCCCGCCGCTGGTCAAAATCTTTTGCTGAACATTGTGCTCACCTTTCTCCCCTTGATTGTAGTGATCGGCGTCATCTTCTTCTTTGCTCGTCGGGCCACAAAGACCCAGCAGGACATCTCCAGCTTTGGGAAGAGTAAGGCCAGGGTAGAGCTGGGTGATAGGCCAGGCACAACGTTTACTGATGTGGCTGGGGTTGATGAGGCCAAATACGATCTCGTTGAGGTCGTTGAATTTCTCAAGACACCGGAGAAGTTTCAACGCCTGGGTGGAAAGATTCCCCGTGGCGTGCTACTGGTAGGCCCTCCCGGAACCGGGAAGACCTTGCTGGCACGCGCTGTCGCAGGTGAGGCGAGAGTCCCCTTCTTCTCGATGAGCGGTTCAGCGTTCGTCGAAGTGTTGGTCGGGGTCGGTGCAAGTCGCGTGCGTGACCTCTTCGATCAAGCCAAGAAGGCAGCTCCCAGCATTATCTTCATCGATGAGATCGATGCCGTCGGCCGCCAGCGGGGTTTCAGCATCAATAGCAACGACGAGCGTGAGCAAACCTTGAACCAGTTACTGGTTGAGATGGATGGCTTTGATACACGCCAGTCTGTTGTCGTCATCGCTGCTACCAATCGGCCCGATGGACTGGACAAGGCGCTCCTGCGCCCTGGGCGCTTCGATCGGCAAGTGACAGTCGAGCGTCCCGACTGGAATGGTCGCCTGGCCATTCTCAAGATTCATACTCGCAATGTGCCTCTAGCAACAAACGTCGACTTGATTACGATCGCTCGTGCCACTCCTGGTATGGTTGGCGCGGACATCGCCAACCTCGTCAACGAAGCGGCTCTCCTGGCAGCACGCCGCAACCTGATTGCGGTGACACAAAACTGCTTTGATGCTGCTCTGGACAGGATTCTCATCGGTGCAGAGCGTCCTTTGGTGTTGAGTGAGGCTGATCTGAATGTCATTGCCTACCATGAAAGCGGTCATGCGCTGACGGGTATGCTACAGGATTATGTTGATCCGGTGACCAAAGTGACGATTGTGCCTCGTGGTCAGGCACTTGGCGTGACACAGTATACGCCGATAGATGATCGCTATAACTACTCGAAAGAGTACCTGGAGGCGCAACTGGTGACAGCGCTGGGTGGACGCGCCGCTGAGCAAGTAGCAATTGGACACATCACGACAGGCGCGGAAAACGACTTGCAGCGTGTCACGGCCATTGCGCGCCAGATGGTGACGCGTTGGGGCATGAGCGAGCGTCTCGGAACGATCTCCTTTAGCGAACGCGAAGATCCATTCCCAGGAACCGTCCTCTCAAGCGGCTCTCGCGAGTATAGTGAGCAGACGGCCAACATCATTGACGAAGAAGTTAATCGTATCGTGAAGCGGGCCTATGATCGTGCTATCAGCCTGTTGACTTCGCACCGTGAGACACTCAATGGCATTGCTCGTTCACTGCGCTTGCATGAAACGCTTGATGCTAAACAGTTGCGCGCGATTTTGGAGGATACAAGCGCTGTACCAACTGGCCCTCTGTAGTTGGTAAGAATACCAACGTTGCTTTGGGAATCTTCCTTCTAAGCGATTTTAGAAAGAGAAGAGCAGAGACGCTGATCAAGCATCCCATACTTACTGATGACCAGCATCTCCATGGTATTTCCCGCAACCGTTGTCTGGACAAGTTCGGACAGGTAGGGATCAGCAATCAACTGGGGATGCGTGTAGAGCAGTTCATATTGGTCAATCGTGAACCGTGGGTCAGCGCTGACAATACTGTCTACCCGTGCAACACGCGCATCAGCCTGAATGCGCTGCACGTAGGCACAGAGCCTGCGGATATTATCAGGAGACAAAACATCACCCCGCGTCTGTATGGCTATGAGCACAGGTGTCGTTTCGCGATCTATGGTTTGCAAGTCTGCAACGGCCTGCAAACGTCGCTCCAGTTCAGGTAGCAGCTTCGGAGCGCTATCAGGATCAGCCTTGAGCAGTACATTTACATAAGCGGCATGGCGATCTAATGAGATTTGGCGTGGATTATCGGTGAAACTGATCACACCTGAAACTTCCGACCAGCCGGTCACACGTGTAAGAGCTTGTTGCGCCTCCTGTGCAAATTCTGGACTATCGGCACTGTAGCGTTGACTTATAAAGATAACCTGAACGTGGTCGGATCGAAATGTAATTTCTGCGCCAGCAGATTGATCGCCCGTTCCGACTCGAAATCAGGGCTGACGAAGCCACCGGAATGCAGCACCTGGGTAGCCTGTGGAGCAAAGGGCAAAGCAATCGCAATGGCGACCATCCACATGCCCACAATCAACCAGCGAAAGCGGGTGGCTATCCGGCCTAGATGAAAAAACATGATAGGGCCTTTCTTCAGGAGGAACGATCTTGCGCTGGAGAGATTGTTTGAACCTCAGGCGTGGAATGCGTAAGGGTTACCTCGTGCTTGCTTGAAAGCGTGGGGAACGCGATCAACGCTGCCAGCACGACGAGCGCACTCCCAAAGAAGAAAGGTGCGCCCGAACCCCCAATCGCGAAGAGGCTTCCTGCGGCCAGTGGACCTATGACATGCCACAAGCAAACACACCGCACAGCAAAAGTTTAGCGGTGTGTGGATGTTGGCTCTTTCGTTTCCTCCGCTTTCTCCTGACCGTTCAGTGCAGGATGCTTGCCCTTGAAGACATGGAAAAGCAACCAGAGTGAGGGCAAGAGCAATGCCATACCAACAAGAGTGCCAATGAGCAGCGCCAGCTGTGTGGAAGGGGGACTGGCAGCATTGCTTATGGTCACAGAAACCGGGACCAGGTAGGGAAATTGCGACAACCCCCAGGAAGCAAAAATGAAGGCCGTGACGGTGAAGGCCAGAACACGCGCCAGGCGGTAGCGCCTCAGGAGCAACGAGGTGGCAGCTCCCACTCCGATGAGCGCTGTAGCAATGATCAGGGGTAGCGCGTGATCGAGCGCACCGTTCAATAAAAGTGGCGCCTGGAACGGTGACAGAATGAAGGCCATGGCATCCAGTCCCAGCGTTATGGCTCCCGCGATCATGGCCCGGCGGCGAAACGCCTCCACGAGTTCAGGCTCATTGCTGTTCTGAGCCTCGACTATCAGATTAACGGCCGCGAGCACGGCACACAGCGAGAGTGCTAAAGCGCCGATAGTCAGTGCGAAAGGCGTTGTCCAGCCGGCCAGGAGATCGGTCTGAACACGACCCGCCTCCACGTGAACCTGGCCGCTGGCCACTGCCGCGGCTGCGGCACCGAAAAAGAAAGGGGTGATGGTGCTGGCGGTACTGAACACGCGGCCCCAGATCCGACGCGAGGGCGTGGCATCATCAACCTGGCCTCGAAACATAAAGGCCGCTCCACGCAGCACGATGCCGATCACCGCCAGGGTGAACGGCACAAAGAGCGCTATTGAAAGCACGGAGAAGGCTAAGGGGAAGGCCGTGAAGAGTCCCACGATCAGGAAGATCAGCCAGACGTGATTCGCCTCCCAGACTGGCCCTAAAGCCTGCCCGATCAAACGGCGTTGACGTTGGGCCTCTTGACCAAAGGCGAAGAAGTCCCAGATGCCACCGCCAAAGTCCGCACCGCCAAGGACAGCATAGACGATCAGCGAAAGCCAGAGGATGATCACTATCGTGTACGTCAATATCATTTCGTGCCAGCCTTTTCTTCACTCCTACTACTCACGAGGACAGGCCACTCCTGCTTGGGCAGCGGTGAACGCGCCAGGCGCAGCAGCAGCACGGTCAGGGTGATCGCCAGCACCACGTAGATGCCGGAGAAAATCGCAAAGCTGATGCCCAGTCCTGGCGCGGTCGTCACCGCATCCGATGTGCGCAGGATGTTATAGATGACCCAGGGTTGGCGGCCCAGTTCGGTGACGATCCAGCCAAGTTCTATCGCGAGAAAAGAGAGCGGAGCGGACAGGACGATCCCCCACAGCACCAGGCGATTCTCAGGAACAACCCGTTTGCGCTTGAAGTAGAGCAGCCAGAAGAAGCCCCCGATGAGCAGGGTAAAGAAACCGCTGCCGACCATGCCATCAAAGGAGGGATGCACAAAGAAAGGGTCAGGTCGATCTTGAGGCGCGTATGTATCGAGACCTACAATGGTGGCATGTGGATCACCTCTGGCCAGGATGCTCAATCCATCAGGGATTTCGATGGCAAACAGGACCTGCCCTGTCTTATCATCAACGATGCCACCGATCTTGACCGGCGCGCCTTTCTCCGTATGGAAGACCCCCTCCATCGCGGCTAACTTGGCAGGCTGGAGATCCGCAAGCGAACGGGCACTCAAGTCCCCATCGAAAATCTGGAATGGGATGGCGATGGCGCCCAGCGCCATCGCCAGCATGAGTCCTTTGCGGTAGTACGGTTCGCGTTTGCCGCGCAGGATTTGGATGGCATAGATAGCGGCAACGCCGAAGCCGGTTGCCACATAGGCTGCCAGGAGCATATGGGTCGTCTCATACGGAGTACTCGGATTGAGTATTGCCTGTAAGGGATTGATCCCTGTCACCTGTCCATGCGTAATCTGGAACCCGACTGGCGTATTCATCCAGGAGTTCGCACTGACGATAAACCAGGCCGAAGCCGCTCCACTGATCCAGAGGGGAAACGAGCAGAGCCAGTGCGCACGCGGCGAGAGGCGCTCCCATCCATACAGGTAGAGGCCGAGGAAGATGGCCTCTAAAAAGAAGGCAAAGCCCTCCAGGGCAAATGGTAAGCCGATGATCGAGCCGGAAAACTTGGTATAGGCCGGCCAGAGCAGGCCGATTTCAAACGAGAGTATTGTGCCGGAGACTGCGCCGATGGCGAAGAGCAGGGCAAAGGCTTTCGTCCAACGGCGGGTGAGCGTCATCCAGCCACTATCTTTGTACCGGAGAGCAAGCCCTTCGGCAATACACAGAAGCAGTGGCAGTCCAATTCCCAGGGAAGCAAAGATGATATGGAAAGCGAGCGAGGTGCCCATCTGAGCCCGCGCAGCTAAGAGATCAGACATGAAGAACTCTCCTTTACAGACGAGAGATTATTGACGTTTACAGACAAGAGATTATTGACATGTATACTGGTGGCGTATCTTCATCAGAGCTACCACTTCGAGCTGTCGAACACGTTCGCGTGATATAACCCAGTTCTTTTTTCGAGCTAATCTTCATACCTTGCGTCGCCAGGTTAATTCACTTGCCGTTCTCGTTCGTTCCACGAACGACGCTACTCCTATCGTGAATGTTTGTTTCTGTACGGTTCGCCACGTGGCGCTTTGCATGGATGGATGTTCTTCCATTCATCGCCAGGCAGACCAGCCCAAGCACAAAGAGGCCAGATCCGGGGAGCCAGAGGGAAAGCGCAAAAGGAACCAGGGCAGAAGGAGTGAGATGTACTGCTTGCAAGTACTCGGTGACCCCCACCCCCACAACAAAGACCCCTGGTGTCAGCGCTCCCGCGCCAATATGACCGTGACGAGCTATCCATGCAATGCCGAGCAGCCCCACTCCAATGGCAAGAAGATGGGCGGTAAGGACCTGGCTATCAGGAATATAGTGTCGAAACATGAGGAAGGTTGCCACCCCAAGAGTTGTCGTCAACCAACCTGCCGGGAGAAAGCGCCTGGGATTGAGCGGGGCAACTCCTAACATTCCCAGACCAAAGAGCAAGACGCCCATGGAATAGGTATTGAGCATGCCTAGCCATGCAATCGCAAGGAAGACGACTCCAAGCAGGAGCAAAACGATGGCCTGCAGGAGGTTATTGGTGTGGTTGCGATCAGACAGGGAAAACGGCCGTTGCATAAGGATTTCCCCTCTTTTTTTGCATATATATCTCAGGAGTTCCGTTACTACTTGAATCTATGCTGTTCACCATACCAAGAGATATACCTTAATGAGAGTAGGAATGCATCGACAGAAATGTGTAATTCCATCTCTCCATTGCTCTAGCATTCACTAAACAGAATTACCTAGCTGTGATGAGCATGTGTGGTTTTTCGCATTTGGTAGAACTCCTCCTCCTGTGCTGACTACTTGCGTCTGTTGCTAGCGATGCCGAAGATCTGTTCAGTGGCTTAAGGAGCGGATCAAAAAGAAGCTGGTTGGACTGGCATCATTCCATGCCAGTCCAACCAGCTTTTCTACTCTACCGGAGTGCAGGTGTAGTGTGGAAGTTAGTTGGCTAACTATGCTGGGCGCGAATGAGTTTGCTCACCTGGTGCTGCATCATTCACCTGCGTGCCCTCGCTGTTCATAGGGGAGAGCGTGTGATCTCCTGAACGGCTAGCAAGATGGGTGCGCTGAGCACGTTTCGCCTCATGCATGGCCGCATCCCTTGCCACCACCGTGATGGCAGCGGAAGCCAGAACTATGTCCTTCAGCAGGAACTGTCCCGTCAGGTTGAGGATGGGGAAGCCTGTTACTGCTGGCGCAACCACGAAAATGGTCAGCGTCCCGGCAAAGAGCACCAGGGCCAACAGAGCGACATAGCGCACCCAAAGACCAGCGATAAGCAGCACACCAGCAATGACTTCAAGCGCGCCGAGCACATAGACGAACGTGCTGAAGGCCAGGAAAGGGAGCGACATCGAGAGCAAGACAACGATCGATTGGGGATTTTGAAGATGCAGGGATCCAATCCAGAGCAGGACCAGGCCCAAGCTAATACGCAATAACGGCCCCGCGAGCCGTTCGGCGAAACTGAACAATGTCTTGAAACTGAACAACGTCTTCATAAGATCTCCTTTTTTGGTTTATCTGGGAGCTCCCTCGCGATGAGTGAAAAAGCGGATGACAGGAACCCCAATATAGTTTTTACCTTAATAGATTCGGCGGAGGTTACATCGTATCCTTTGCTCCTCCACCTATCAGCAGGGGTTCAGGTCACATGTGAGATTGCTGCATTAGAATGAAATACGTGACCCTTAGTAGGGGCGGCCCTTGCGGTCAATCCATTTCAAAGAAGACGTTTTGCGAGTCAAACGAAGCCGATTCCGCATTGTCATCCTGAGCGCGAGCTTTGGATCTCTCGCCGGACAAAGATCCTTCGCTGCGCTCAGGATGACAATGCGAGATGATCTCTTCTTTGAAATGGATTGACCCTTGCGGTGTCCCTGTCAGGCGAGGTGGTGCTCAATAGCGTAGCGAGTTGCCGCACTGCGCGAAGTAATGTCGAGCTTGCTGTAAATGGAGCTAGTATGAGCATGCACGGTGCGAGGACTGAGAATCAGCTTTTCGGCTATCTGGACGTCGGTCAAGCCAGCCGCCACCAGACACAGCACCTCTACTTCCCGTGCCGAGAGTCCATCAGGATAGGTTGGTGGCGGGATAATTGTCTTCGGCGGCGGGCCAGGTTTTCGTCCCTGCGCGACGAGGACCTGCTCTGGCGTCATGGACCGTCCCTGTGCCCACGCCGTGGCAAATGCCCCCTCCCCAAGGTGGGCGCGTGTAGCGGCAACCGAGCGGTCATAACTCGTGCGCTCGACAGGCGGTAAAGGCACGTCAATAGCGTCGCGTAGAGCCTCCGCTACCCCCCAGAGTTGTGCCGCCCAGGCTAACTGTCGCTGGGCCGCAACTACTTCCCCCAATCCCACCAGGCATTGAGCGACCACCCATTTTTCGCCCAACTCTCCAGAGATTGCCAGGCCCTCCTCGTACAACGTGCGTGCTGTTGGATAGTCGCCCTGGGCAGCGAGCACCTTCCCTAAAGCAGGAAGGGACTCAGCCATGCCGTGCCGGTGACCCATTTCTCTGTAGAGTGCCACACCCTTCTCGGCTAGCGAGCGCGCTTTGACAAGGTCTCCCTGCCTAAGCGCTACCTGTCCCGAAAGCCAGGACGATGCGGCAACTCCCTCCTTGAAACCTATCTCCTCGGAGAGTGCGAGACATTCCTCGAGCAGAGAGGGTACTCTCTCCTGATCGCTTTGGGAAACAAAGAGCACCTGTGCCAGTTGAGAGAGCGAATGAGCTATCCCTCTCTTATTCTGCAACTGCCTGTGTATCTTCAGGCTCTCCTCGAACAGTGTACGTGCCCTGGGGTAGTTACCCTGACTGCTCTCCAACAGTCCTTGGACGAACAGCGACCAGGCGACGTACTCCTCGTCGTCGATCGCTCTGGCGAGTGATTGAGCTTCCGTCAACAGGGAGCGCGCTGTTGCTGTGTCGCCTCTTGTCCAGGCCACGTTCGCCAATAGATAGACGGAGTGCGCTATACCTGGCAGGTCTTCGAGTTCCTGGTACAGCGCCAGGCTCTCCTTGCATAGTATCTCCATGCTATCATAGTCGCTCTGGATGAAGGCCAGGTTCGCAGCAGCAATGAGTGCCTTTGCTCGCACAAATGCCGCAGCTCCTTTACTTGCTGCCAGCGCCCGCTCAAGGAAGCTCCTTCCCTCAGTGATGTGACCATGGACCCTCCAGAAACTCCGCAACGCTCCTCCCAACCTCAAGGCAATCTCCAAATCCTGCTCTTTTTCCACGGACTCATCATCTCCAGTTTGTCCTAACGACCACTGCAACGCTGCTCGCAGGTTGTCATGCTCCCGCTCTAAGCGGTCCAACCATACAGCTTGCTGTGGGCCCCCGACCTCAGTCTCCGCATCCTCCGCCAGTGACAGGTAATAGAGAGCGTGAGCCCGCCGCGCGTTCTGCATCTCTCCACTAGTGGTGAGGACCTCCAGGCCATACTCGCGAATCGTCTCCAACATCAGCAGACGTGGCTCCTCCCCCTCCTGCTCCGTTTGGCGCAGCAAGCTCTTGTCAATGAGTGACGCTATCCCGTCCAATACGTATGCGGGCCTATCACTGAGAGTACTATACATAGCCTCTACGGCCCCCAGGGTGCAGCCGCCAACAAAGACAGAGAGCCGCCTGAAAAGTAGCTGTTCCTTGACACCTAGCAGATCATAACTCCAAGCAAGCGTGTTACGGAGCGTTTGTTGCCGGGCAGGGACATCCCGTGCTCCGATCGTCAATACCTGCAATCGATGCCTTAAGCGCGTCAGAAGGGCCTGAGGGGGCAGGACTTTGGCGCGTGCCCCTGCCAACTCAATAGCGAGAGGCAGCCCATCCAGGCTAACACAGATTTCAGCGACGGCACGGATGTTGGCGGGAGTCATCTGGAAGTCAGGCTTGGCTGCCTTCGCACATTGCAAGAAAAGGGCTACCGCCGCATACTGTGAGAGGACTTCGCTCTCTGGAAGGTGGGTGAGGTCGGGTAACCCCAGTGGTGGTACAAGAAACTCGTGTTCACCACGGATGTGCAGCACAGCGCGACTGGTCACCAGGATTTTGAGGTGGGGGCAGACTGACAGCAGGTCCGAAAGGCCTAGCGCTGCCCCGAGCACCTGCTCAAAGTTGTCGAGCAGCAGCAGCAGACGTTTGTCTCGGAGTGATACTTTCAACAGGTCAAGCAGTGGTTGATCTCCGCTCACTTCGAGTCCGAGCGCCTGGACGATAGTGGGAACGACCAGGTTGGGATCACTGATGGGAGCCAGCGGGACGAAGCAGATATCGCCGGCAAAGTCATCGAGCAGGTCAGTTGCGACCTGCAAGGCCAGGCGTGTTTTGCCGACACCACCGGTACCTGTGAGGGTGACGAGGCGTATCTCTGGTCGTTGCAGGAGTGTACATAATACCTGGATCTCTTCTTCGCGTCCAATCAGGGAGGTGAGTTGCGCAGGCAAGTTGTAGGGTCGAGCTTTCCATTGGCCCGCTGTAGGTTCACTTTCGGCTGGGTGTTGCCCAGGGATATCCGAGCCAGACACAAAGAGAGTCCGCCCAGATGCTTCTTCCTTACTGGCTTCTTCCAGGGCTTCGGCAAAAGCCTGCACCCGCTCAAAGCGTTGTTTTGGATTCTTAGCCAGCGCCTTCAATACCACTTGCTCAACGGCAGGTGGGATGGTAGAAACCTTCTCACGTAAAGATGGCGGAGGAGTAAGCGCATGCTTGATGGCAATCTCTGTAAACGACCCGTGAAAAGGGCGATCTCCGCTCAGCCATTCATAGATGACAATGCCCAAAGCATACTGATCGCTTGCTGGGCCCGGATGCGCCTGGATCTGCTCGGGAGCCATGTAGGCAATGGATCCTGCCGCATCCTGGGGATGCTGGGAGGCTGAACTCTGAGTCATGATGGCAATACCAAAATCGCTCAACAGGACCTCGTTGTTGCGCCCAAGCAGTATGTTCTCCGGCTTAATGTCGCGATGGATCACCTTCTGATCGTGTGCATATTGCAAGGCCTCGGCGATCTGTGTGACGTAGGACACGACGGTGTCAAGCGGGAGTTGCGAACCTTTGGGATGGTGCAGGCGCAGGCTGCCGCCTGGAGCATAGTCCATGACCAGGAAGGGAGTCTTGCCTTCCACACCAAAGTCCAGGACCTGGACGATATGGGGATGCCTCAGCGGGGCAACGGTGCGTGCCTCGGAAAGAAAGCCTTCAATTTCATTCCTTGCCAACTGCCCATGGAGCACTTTAATTGCAGCCTGGGTATCCAGATAAATATGCTTCCCCAGGTAGACGTCAGCAAAGCTCCCCTGTCCTAGAAGATGGGTGAGATAATAATTGCCAAGCTGCTGCCCTTCACGTCCACCATGGTCGACCATGGTCGCACCTCCTCCCGTGGGCGGACTGTCAAGTATACCAACGTACCAACATAAAAAGGGTCCAGAGGACAAAAGGAAGGTTACTATCAAGGGGGCATTGTATGCTTTAATGAGTGCCGCCTCACTCAGTATACTCTACTAGGGGCAGAATTTCAACGTTGCTTGGGGAAGAGAGGGCAGAGAGTTCGTGATTGCAGTCGCAATCCTTGCGTTCACCTCCTTACGACAGAAACCCTGTATAATTACGCATGACCATCTGAGCGTCTAGCTGCCTGACGGTATCCAGCACCACGCCGACCACGATCAGGAGTGATGCGCTACTCAGTAACTGGTTGCCGCCTACGCTTGAGAAGAATGGCAAAATGGCCACAATGCCCAGGAAGAGAGCACCACCAAGGGTAATGCGGTTGAGAATAAGGTTTAAGTATTTGTGCGTGGGTTCACCCGGTCGATAGCCTGGAATAAACGCTCCTTGCTTTTGCAGGTTCTCAGAGATGTTCTGCTGTTGCCAGATGATATAGGCATAGAAGTAGG
>WNGQ01003171.1_pt1 | contig 22763 bp, 24 predicted proteins | sample 5407661 | NCBI WGS metagenome assembly WNGQ01 (sample SAMN13153382, study PRJNA577476) | soil metagenome | isolation source: 60 cm soil or saprolite under Garry oak tree replicate 2 | place: USA:California | collected 2016-06-15 | reverse complement strand
TCTCACAGTCGAATGGTTCGCGATATCAGGATTCTCTCTTTGGATAGTCGTAACAACTTGGCAATTCGTTGCTATACTTGGCGTTCCGGGTTATGGTAATGTACTTATTCTGACCTATGTTGACACGTTTGACTTGCTTTTCCTATTCTTAGCTGTCTTGACAGGAAGGAGGGCGATTCTCGAAGGACTCGGCCTTTTCAGGAATCGTAAGAAGGGCAGGAAACAGTAGTTATTTGGGGTATTTTGTTTTGAAATATTCGCCTAGCTTTCTGAGCAATTGTAAGTCCCGTTCTGAACCTTCTATGATTGCCTTCAGCCCGATCTGGGCGTATCCGCGTCAAGAGAACCGTATACCCCTTCAACCGTTCTCCCTTCAGATATGCCTCTAGGACTCCCCGTTCTGACTCTCCGAGTATCCGTATCTTGATCATATGCCACAGCAACCGGGAATCGACGGGCAAGGGAGGCAACCGATAACTTGCCAGAACACAGTGCTAGCCTGCGCTGAGCTGGTGAAACAGCCAAATAGCATAGTCATTGCCGCCGCCCAAGTTCTCGTTGCAGGCCGAGGAAAGGCAGGCGGAATCAAGTTCGCGAGTACCTCGGACGAAACTCGGGAGAGAACGAACGAGATCCTTGGACTTTCGATCAAGGGCGAGCGTGCAAAGAAGGTGCTCATCGAGCAGAAGCTTTCTACCAAGAGGGAGCTGTACGTCAGTATAGTACAGGATCGGGCGAACCGATGCCAGACAGTGCTGGCTTCTGGCCAAGGTGGAATTGACATCGAGCAAGTCGCGAGGGAGACCCCTGAGAGGGTTGTTCGTCACAGGCTGGACCAGATATTCGGAATGAGATCGTTCGATGCGCGAGACGTCGCGTTGCGACTTGGCTATACCGGTCAGCAGTTGAACATGCTGACTGACATCTTGTCTAATCTCTACAGGTTATCGGTCGTTTACGACGCTGAGCTTGTCGAGAGCAATCCGCTGGTTGAGACGCAGGATGGAAAGTTCGTCGCGGCAGACCTCAGAGTCATCATGGATGACAACAGTCTCTTCCGTCATCCCGAGTTCCAGGAGCGGTCCAAGGAAGTTAGCGGCGAGGTCACTCCACTCGAGGCCAAGGCGCGAGAGAGAGACCTAGCTTTTGTCGAGCTGGACGGTAATGTGGGAATAATCGGTAATGGGGCCGGTCTGGTGATGGCTACGATCGACCTTGTGAAGCACTTCGGTGGCAATCCGGCTAATTTCTGCGATGTCGGGGGAGGGGCGAACGCGGACCACGTTGCTGCTGCCTTGGACGTGATACAGTCCTCAGAGAAGGTGCAGCTGGTCTTCATCAATATCCTTGCCGGCATTACGCGATGCGATGAAGTGGCCAAGGGAATTGTCGAAGTGAAGAAGGTCGTGGGGCTCAAGAAACCCCTGGTCATTCGAATGTCCGGGACAAACCAGGAAGAGGGACGAGCAATTCTAAAGTCTGCTGGACTTGGATCGTTGGACAAGATGGATGAGGCGGCAAAGATGGCAGCGACTGGAGGACTCTAGCAATGCCAATACTGATCAGCCGGAGAACCCGTGCGATCGTCGCAGGCATCACCGGCAATCAAGGCTCGTTTCATACGAAACTCATGCTGGCCTATGGCACGCAGATTGCTGCCGGAGTAACTCCCGGAAAGGGTGGAGCCACAGTACAAGGCGTTCCTACCTATGATACGGTCGCCGCCGCTCTCGAGAAGACTGATGCAAACGCGAGCATCATATTCGTCCCAGCACCACACGCCAAAGAGTCCACTATGGAGGCGATTGACTCAGGCCTCAACCCGGTTGTAGTGGTCACGGAAGGAATTCCGGCCCGAGACACCATGATTATGGTTGCATACGCACGAGAGAGAAACGTGGTAATTGTGGGTCCTAACACTCCCGGTGTAATTACTCCCGGCGAATCGAAACTTGGAATTATGCCGGGTGATGTTTTTTCGCCGGGCAATGTAGGCTTGGCATCTCGCAGTGGCACTCTGACCTATGAAATATCGCAGTCTCTGACGCACGCCGGTATAGGACAGTCCACCTGCTTGGGAATAGGCGGGGATCCGTTTACTGGGCTCAACTTTGTCGACGTTCTCAAGCTGTTCAGGGAGGATGACTCGACAAAGTCGGTTGTGTTGATCGGAGAGATTGGAGGGTCAGCCGAAGAGGACGCCGCGAGATATATCAAGGATACTGGATATGAGAAGCCTGTCGTGGCTTATGTTGCTGGGAGAGCAGCTCCGCCCGGGAAGCGGATGGGTCACGCGGGGGCAATTATCACAGGCTCAGAGGGAACCGCTGCAGCAAAAATCGAAAGTCTGGCATCAGCAGGAGTGAAAGTGGCTGAAGTACCCTCTGAGCTGCCAAACTTGCTTCGAGGGCGCACTGCTCCTCTACAAGTCTGAAATTATTGACTACTTGGCCCCGAGCTCTCTCTTCTTCCAGCGCAAGTTGTCGCCACGGCATCTTCTGCACCTGTAAGCATTAGCTGAGTTGCGAGATCCGCACGTCCTGCAAATCTTGTAGAATAGTCTATGTCGCTGTGCCAGCTGCTTCTTGGCGACATCCGTTATGGGCAAGTCTACTGTCCTACCGCACCGGGCACCTAGTGCCTCAATATATTGTTGCCGCTGCCTAGTTCGGTTCTGGAGGCAGTAACGGTTTTAGTTGGATGGCTATCTCTTCTAGCTCTCTGATCGTGAGCTCGTAAACTCTTGAAGCTGGGAGATTCAGCGATGCGACTATGTTTCTAGCATGTTCTCTGCCGAGCTTAAGTTTCAGAAAGTGTAGGAGTGCCCCCCGGACCAGCCGTCGGCGTTGTGTGAAGATCCCTCTGACCATATCTGTCAGAATCATCGCATCTGCATCAGTACTGTAGGGTTTCGGCTCGAAGGAGACCAAGACCGAGTCAATCTTTGGCTTGGGTGTAAACGCCTCGCGAGACACGAGCATTAGGGAACTCATCGTCATTGTGCGTTGGGCGGTAACCGAGAGCCTTCCGTAGTCGGGCGTTCCAGGACGGGCGAGAAGTCTCTCTGCGAACTCCTTCTGGAACACTAGATGTGCTTTCGTGAAATGCGAGCCTTGGAGGAGGAGAACGAGCTTTGATGAAATGTTGTAAGGTGGGGTCCCCACAACCTTGTTGAAAGCGGGGAGACGAGTCTTGAGCACGTCTCCTTCGATGATCTCCACCGAAGGTGACTTGGAGAATTCTTTTCGAAGCTCGGCTACGAGGCGACGATCTTTTTCGACCGCAATTACATGGCTGGCCTTGGCCTCAAGGAGCCGGGTGATTACGCCGTGACCCGCCCCCGGTTCCAGCACTGAGTCTATTCCGTCAAGATTTGCAGCTGATACAATGGCATGGGCGATTTCCAGGTCCTTCAGGAAATGTTGCCCGAGCTTCTTTGATGGATGGTGTGGCGCTAGGCTCACAAGTCTAGACGGTCCTTGTGAAGAGTCTGTACTTGGTCTCCGTGCTCAGCTCTTCCATAATCCTCTTGGTGAGAGTTTTTGGAATATCGGTCTGTCCGGTCCTTTGTTGCAGGTCCTGATAGCTTGTGAAGGGTTTGCGCTCGCGAAGGTTCACAATGGTCCACATCGACTTCTTCCCTATGCCTGGAAGAAGCTCCAGAGAGTGCATTCGCGGAGTCACCGGCTGGGACCGGTTGAAGAAGTCGATGAACTGCGCTTCGTGAGACTTCACGAGCTCTTCAACAATAGGTACAAGTTCGGCTTTCGCATTTGCGGTAAGTTGATCGTAGCTGATCCTGCTCAGAATTCTATCCACTTTCTCGCGCCTGTCCCGTCCAATGTAGATGCGTTCATGGACAACGACCGACGCACCAACCTTCAACTCTGCCTCTAGAAGCGTGAAGTGTTCCTCGCCCATGATCTGCACTGTGGGCACGACAAGGTGTCGTGATCTCTCGGAGCTTCTACCGTAGGGTAAGTAGTCTAGAACGTAGGCGTACTCCTCGTAGAGGTGCCTTCGCTGTATATAGTCGTCTTCGTGTACTGCCAAGAATGACTCTCCTCTTCTCCTCTAGTAATGGGCATACTGTTCGGCTGCGTGTTCCACTATCCCGGTGGGGCGGAGGGCCATTTCTAGTCATTCTGAACGGTGCAGAATTTGCTTAATTTGGTTTCGGTCGTGTCAGAAAGAAGAACTAGCGATACCGTCTCATTATCTCAAGAATACCGCTCAGTTGCTCGGTACTCACGAAACGCCCTTTGACGGTCAGCAAGGCACGAAGCTCCTCAACCGTGGACGGCAGACAATTGACTATCTGAATCGCATCATTTCTTTCAAGTTGGAGTTTCGCGTGCAGCTCTTCGGTCAGTTTTGACGCCTCTTTCGGGGGCATCTTGGAGAATTTGCGCGTGTACTCAAGTGTGCGCCGCTGGAACTCGCCCAGTTGCTCTTCCTTCACGTCTTCTAGGATTGATTTGGCTTCTGGATTTGTAATTAGCTTCTCTTCAATCAGTTTCCGGCCCATTACGCGTTTTCCTCCACAGGCTCGATATGCTCTGGCCGAGCGATGATTTGCCGGGGGACCTTGCTGCCCGAACTGACCTCAATTACGTAGGCACGTCCCCGCTTCTCAGCAATTGATCCGACTCGACCGTGGTATCGCCGATGCGGCATGCCTTTCTGGACCGCTGGATTCACCATGATCCGAACCCTCTGCCCGGGCTGATAATTGATAAGCAGTCTCCCCAAGGCTATCTTTCCCCTGTCCCGAGGCTTCCTCCTCATGATGGTGCGGTTTCTATTGCGATAGCCTTTGGAGCGTTTCAAAACCTTACACTCTGGGAATTTAGCGACGCTCCGGAGGTTCCGTATATACTTGTTTCGTGAGGCTCAATCGGCATGGAACGAGATTCGCCTGGCATTTTCTTTGTGATCTCGGGAGAGCATCCTACTCTTCCTAGAGCCGAGCTGAAGGCGATTCTCGAATCCATAGGAGCAACGTTCGAGCTATCGAATTCGGATTACAAGGTCGTCGAAGTACGAGCCCCGACTGTCATCCCCTCGGAAGTCGCGAGAAAGGCCGGATACACTGAGGAGGCAGGGTTGAAAATATTCAGTTCCTCGCCAACTTTCGAAAGCATTGCAAAGGAATTGGACTCGAGCCCGATAAGCGACTATCTTTCGCCGAAAGAACACTTCAGTGTTCGGGTCGCCCGGTTCGGTGGGGCGTCTCGCTCAATCTCGCGAACTAGTCTTGAACCGTTTCTCGGAGACCTTCTCGCAAAGAGGACCTCGGGAAAAGTCGACCTTCACACCCCGGCAAAACAGTTCCGGGGAATGATAACGGGCGAAGCGTTCCACTTCGGACTCTTGACTTACCAGCGACCCAAAGCATCCATTGCAAACCGGCGGCCAAGAAAACGCCCTGCCTTCCATCCCAGCACCATGGTCCCTAAGCTTGCCAGGTGCATGGTCAATCTCTCTGGGGCTCTCGAGGGCTGTACCTTTTTGGACCCGTTCTGCGGAGTAGGGGGAATTGCCCTCGAAGCCAGTCTCGTCGGCTGTAATGTCATCGGGATCGATGCAAAACTGAGGATGGTGAGGGGAACTAGACGAAACTTTGCTCACTTCAATCTCGGCTCATCTGGGCTCATCAGGGCTGACGCCCGGCGGATGCCACTGACGCGAGTCGACGCCATTGCCACTGATCCGCCCTACGGGACCCAGTCATCAACATTCAAGTCCTCCACTCGGAAAATCCTTGAGGATTTTCTGCCTCGAGCCCGCGAAATCCTGCCAGCGGGAAACAGGGCCGTTATTGCTTCACCACTTGGAACTGGATCAACAGACGTGGCAGAGAAGTCAGGCTTCAAAGTTTTGGACAGACATCTAGTATATGTCCACAGAAGTCTTACACGCGAAATTCTCGCACTAGGAGCATCGTGAATGCCATCGGGAATTGAGGTTGTTTTTCTCGGGACCGGAGGCAGCTTGCCGACGAAAGGTCGAGGACTCCCGAGCGTTGCTATCCGGAGAGATGGAGAGTTGCTCTTGTTTGATTGCGGAGAAGGAACGCAGAGGCAGATGATGCATGCAGGACTGGGCTTCAATCGACCCACATCGATCTTCATCTCACATCTTCATGGAGACCATTTACTAGGCTTGCCAGGGCTTCTCCAGACAATGTCCTCACTGGTCAGGGATAAGCCACTTGACATATTCGGGCCAAAGGGACTCGCCAGTTTCTTGAAGGCGCTCCATGGAACCCTAGGGTTCACGGCTACGTTTCCGGTTAGAATAAACGAGATGCGTCCCGGGGAGACAGTTGAGAGAAAGGACTACTCGGTTCGAACAGCGCTAGCCAAGCATGACATTACTTGCCTCGCGTACGTAATGGAGGAACAAGACCGACCCGGACATTTCCACCCTGACAAGGCTCGCCGGCTCGGAATTCCTGAGGGACCGCTGTGGAAAGAGCTTCAGTACGGCAAGACCGTCAAGGTTGACGGAAAGACAGTAGAGGCAAAGAGCGTGACCGGACCACCGCGGCCAGGGCTCAAGGTAACCTATGCAATTGACACGAGACCTTGCCAAGCCGTGAAACAGTTGGCTAAGGAATCTGACTTGCTCATGCACGACGGAGGATTCGCTCTAGACCGAAAAGAAAAAGCGAGAGAGTATTTCCATTCCACTGCCGAAGAGGCCGCGACTCTCGCCAAAGCTGCAAAGTGTCGAAGGCTAGCACTGGTTCACATCAGTGCTGTTACGCGGGACGACAAAATCCTCCAAAGAGAGGCGAGACGAGTGTTCTCAAACACTATTGTTCCAACGGATCTAATGGTGCTCTCCCTAAAACGCAGTCCTTAATCTGACGAATCAGAGTTAGGCCCGGAAAATGGTGGACTTAGCTGCCCAGCTTGAGAGCTGGCATTCACAATGGTGTATCCGTATCTAGCTCTTCGCTCATAGTCGAGCGGGTATTCTGTCGCCTACGCAATGGTTCGGTCTGTCCACCAGTCACCCAGTTGATGACTTTGGAAGGATCATCCGTCTGTATCACTAACTTAATCGGTCCCAAGGGAGACTCTCCCTCGGGCTCGCAGAACGACACGTGTTTGACAAAGGCGACTTGCTTGTTGAGGAATACTCGTATACCATCAGCATCGCTTGCTTTGCGCAGTACCGCTCCTGCTGCTGCGCGTATCCGATCCCGTTGGATTATCATTCGGAATTGTTCAAGCGAACTGACATTATCAGCCTCCATAAACAAGAAGACACGTTCTCCTTCCGGCCGTTCCTTCAGAGGACCGGTGAACAAGTTCAACATGGCTCTCGCAACCTTCTCCCTGTCCTCGGTTGGCTTGACCTCTGTCTCTGCGAATATTCTGACCGGTCCTAGGCCAGCGTCTTGAGAACTCGTCTCATTCGCCTCTCTAGAGTGGGTATAGACTCCTCGTTCACTACCATTCGGTCAGCCAGGGAGATTATCCTTCCGACTCCCACTTTCAGTTCACGCTTGTCCCGTTCCCGAAAGTCCGACATTGTTCGTGGACGATCTCCTCGCTTTCTCTTCAGCAGTCTCCTAAACCTAGTCTCTGGGGATGCGTGAATTGCGATAATGGAGACGTTGTAGTGCCGGGCAAGTTCTTCAACCTCCTCCATGCTCCGTGCCCCCTCGTAGACTAAAGTCATCCCAGCAGATTGTTCGATCAGAGGAACCAGTCTCCGGGCTACGGCGCCCATCCCACCAGTCTTGCGTATGTGAAGCATAACCTGCCCCAGATTCTTCTTGTTTGGGCTTAGGCCCCTCCTCAACGCTTCGTTCCTGATCACATCGCCAGAAACGAAGACCGGAACTTTCATCCGCTTTGCCGCTTGGGATGCTAGGCTCTTCCCAGCGCCCGGCATTCCAACAATGACGAAGACCTTCTTCTCGCTCTTAGAGCGGCGCATTGGACGAGTCGTGGCGAAAATAGTCTTGAAGGTTATAGCTTATACCGTCGAACGCAAATGACGACAGATGTCGAGCCCTTAAGAACCCCGCCACGGAAAAGACTCAGCTTGTCATCGAACCAAATACGCAGTTTCATTTCCATCGACCTTGATGACCCGCAACTTCAATCGAAAGTCGAATCCCTAACTTCCTCTCTCCTCAACCTAGGAGCTGATCTGAAACCTGTCGAGAAGGAGAACGTTCACATCACAATAAAATTCTTGGGAAGTGTAGAAAGAGCGAAGCTGGAGCAAGTGAAGACAGTTCTGGCCCAAGTCCGCTTCCAGCAATTTCCTGTCGAAGTCAGGGGTGCCGGAGCGTTTCCGAACATGAACAAGATCAATGTAATATGGATAGGGCTTGGGCAGGGGTGGACAAGTGTCGAGCAAATCTATGAACAAACGGAACGCCTCTTGTCAGAGCTGGGGTTCGTAAGAGAATCACGAGGTTTCAGCCCGCACGTGACGATCGCACGGGTGAAATCATCGAGACGCAGAGACGAGGTGTCAAAGTTTCTGAGTGGATTATCCGATGAGAACTTCGGAGTATTCCAAGTCAAGACGCTTCGTCTCAAACAAAGCATGCTTCGACCCTCTGGACCGACCTACTCAACTCTCTACGAAACAAGCGCCCTGCAATAGGACCTGGGCCGTTCGGTCACTTCAAATATCCGGCGTCGGCTCTAGGGAATCTAAGTTGAGAATTCCGTTACACGCAGTGTTGAGGCAAATTGCCGCTAAGGTAACGCCTACTCAACACGAACGGGATTTGATGAATCATCTATCTATGCAGCTCGAAGACGCAGTTGGAGGCATTCTGAGACAAGCTGGTTTCAATGCAGAAGTATCGTTGCAGGGATCTGTCGCAAGGGACACGTGGCTTCACAATGAAGGTGACCTAGACATCTTTGCCAGTTTCCCAGACAACATTGACAGAGGCGAGTGGGAAGGCAGAGTACTCCCTACACTGCGAAAAGGACTCTCACGGTATCACGTTCTAGAAAGATACGCCGAGCATCCCTTTCTGGAGCTCGAGGTCCACGGTGTCAAGGTCAACATAGTTCCATGCTACCAAGTCGAGCAGGGAAAATGGAAGAGCGCAACTGACAGAACCCCCTTCCACACAGCCTACATGCGACAACGCCTAACAGACCGGTTGAGACTTGAGATTCGGATTCTCAAGAAATTCATGAGAGGAGTTGGAGTCTATGGGGCCGAGATTCGCATCGGCGGATTCAGCGGAATGCTCGTCGAGACGCTGACTCTGAAATACGGCTCGTTTCAAGAAACACTCTCGCACTCTTCCGATTGGAGAAATCGGACGGTTATCGAGATAGAGGAAACAGGACGAGGGGAGAGAGAGCTGAGTCAGAAATTTGCCTCTCCACTCATCGTTGTGGACCCTATCGATCCTAACAGGAACCTCGCAGCCGCCGTCAGAGCTGAGAGGCTATGGCAGTTCGTGGAGATTGCCCGGCAGTTCCAAGACTACCCCGGCACTTCCTACTTCTACCCCAGAAAACCCCAGCAAAAAACGAGACAACAGTTGTTAAACCGACTCAAGAAGGGAGAATGCGACTTCGTTGTTACACTGTTTCCCCACTCCCATGTGATACTCGACATATTGTGGGGACAACTCTACAGCTTGGAAAAATCCCTGGTGACACTGCTAGAAAGACATCAATTTCGAACGTTGAGATCGACCGTTTGGGGCGACGCCGTTAGAGTCAGCGGAATACTGATCGCGGTCGAAACCGCCAAACTTCCGCGATCCCAAATCCATCTCGGTCCGCCTGTGGAAAAGAGGGAGGAGAGCTCGTCTTTTCTCAACAAACATGCCAAATCCGTAGACACGATTAGCGGTCCATGGATTCGGGGCGACCGATGGATGGTCGAGAAGAGGCGCCAGTTCCCGAATGTTTCAGAACTCATAGTTGCCTCGGCGAGAAATCGTCAACTTGGTCTGTCTGTACCTGCCCAGCTGGAGGATGGATTCCGCAAGAGGGTGAAGGTCTTGCTTAACGAGGAGGCTCTATCGATTTGCCAACTTTCAGGATTCGCTCAAACATTGTGGAAATTCATGGACGGTAAGCCAGCTTGGCTAGGAACGCCCCCGACATAGTTCCTATCGAGGATGCAGCCTGCGAACCTTACGCAACGATCCTAGCCTATCCTCGACCTGAAGCCTCTGTCCTATCCTCGAGAATTCAGCAACTTAGAGAACTAGGTATTTCAGAACTAGAGTTCACTGGCAAACTTAGGGTCGGCAAACTGTCATTGCTAGGCAAAGGAGTAGCAGGCATGGTGGTAGCAGGCCGAGCCGAGAAGGATAAGGTCGCTCTAAAGATCCGGAGGACCGATTCTCGAAGAGACAACATGAGACACGAAGCGTCGATGCTAAAGGCTGCGAACGAAATTGATGTTGGCCCGCGGTACTATGATAACACAGACGACATTCTCTTGATGGAGTTTGTCGAGGGAAAAGACCTTCCTGAGTGGATAACCACTTTGAGAGGTAAAGGTAGAAGGTTTCGACTTCGAAAGACTGTCGGAGATCTCTTTCAGCAGTGTTATAGAATGGACAAGGCCGGACTGGATCATGGAGAGCTTAGCCGAGCGCACAAAAATGTCTCAATAAGAGCGAGTGGACATGCGGTCATACTGGATTTTGAGAGTGCCAGTAAGGAACGCAGCCCTAACAATCTTACATCAGTCACGCAATACTTCTTTTTAGGTAGCGGATTCGCGAGAAGCGTCAGGGGAATAGCCGGTCCCACCGACAACGAGAAGTTGAAGGGGGCGCTTCGCACGTACAAGTCCGAAAGGTCGACGGACGCGCTACGTGCGGTAGAGAAGGTGCTTATGCTCGACTGATTTGTTTCCTATCGGTTAGTGTTGTGTCTTCAGGAGAGGCTTGTCCGTCCTAGGACCCGCCACGTTCTTCGTATCGTGCGATTCGATTTTCTCCCAAGCGCAAAAATCATTTTGGTATTCCATGAACCTGTTCACCGCTACTTCTGCAATTGCCTCTGAATACTTGGCCATCTGGCCAATGTCCCATATTATCGCCCTCAACCCCACGGCAACGTTGACCTCTTTGACGCTGCGCATAACGTCCGCGGTGAGACTCCTTTCTAGCTGTTCAGACTCGTGCGCTCTCTCAATGCATTCGTTCGATTTTTTCAGATCACTCTTCATCAACGCGTTGAACGCATCCTCGATGAGGCGCTTCGCTTTTTCACTGTAATCAACGACGCTCTGCACCAGTTTAGGATCAGCTTTCTTTGCCTCGCTCTTCAGCCTCAGGGCTTCCTGCGCCACGTGTGCAGCCAAGTCCGCCATCTGTTCCAGACTCTTCGCGATTATCCGGTTTCCTACAACATGAATCGGACCCTCTATCCCGACCTCCTTGGCCACTCGCCGGTCTGTTACGGCGAGGAGCAGCTGGCGGATTATCATCCAGTAAATCCTGTCCGCTTCTTCTTCCATGTGCAGGACTTCCTCAGCTAGGTTCGTGCGTCCCTCAATCACCGCCTTCACACCGGTCTCGATCATTGAGCTGAGGATAATCTGCAAGCGCCTCATCAAGCCATAGATTGGGAACTTGGTCGGATCAACGAAGCTTTGGAGCGTTACTGATCGCAGGCTTTGTTCCACGATGCCGAGGCCGGTCAGCCGCCTGCTGACCGCTCTTACTTCCTCAAGATGGCGTTTGGATAATTCCTTCTTTGCAACGATTTGTATCGTGTCGTGGCCTGTCAAGTAGTTGGCTGTGACAATTCGAGTGAGAAGGTTGGGTGTGTCGCACCGGTCGGCGTCAACAAGGTACCGGTATGTCTCAGGCTCATGCGTAAGCCCCGGATAGATAGTGATTCCGCCGTCTGGTTCTCTTCGGAAGCTTACGATGTCTCCCTGCTTTAGGCCGACCTCTTCGACCCAGTGTTTTGGAAGTGAAACGATTAGTGTTGAGTAGCCGACTTTCTGTACTTTCCTGGCCTCCATCATCAACGACAAGACGCTGGGCCTCTATACTAAATAGAGATTCCTGGCATGATATAGACTCATGCCTGATAGTAAGTAATAGGGGAAACGATGAGGGACTCTTATGCCATGTGGCGCTTGAGAACTTCTTCGATCTTCGCCTTAGGCAAGGCCCCCACGATCTGGTCGACCAGCTGTCCCTTCTTGAGTATGAGCATCGTCGGGATAGCCATGATGTTGAAACGGGTCGCGGTGGCGAAGTTCTCATCAGTGTTTAGTTTCCCGAAGGCAACTTTGCCCTTGTACTCCTTTGCCAATGCATCCACTATTGGTCCGACGATTCTGCAAGGACCGCACCACGGAGCCCAACAGTCGATCAGTGTAAGCTGGTTCTTTGAGACAAATTGGTCGAAGGTTTGGTCTGTTATGTTGACGGGTGCGTCTTGAAGCTCTGGCATTGAGCTTCTCACTCTATCTGGTGTATATACGTCTCATTAGCCTTTCTTGGTGAGCTCAACCTGTCTCTTGCCTTTCATCAGTCTTGTCACCCACACTACTCCGCCGAGTTCCAATTTCATCAGTGTCGTGTTCATCTCGCGAAAGCTGATTTCGCCAAAGTTCGCCTTCAGCTCCTTGAGCAACTCGACGTCGCTGAGCGCACCTTTCTTCTCCAGAACTTCGACTACGGATAGTTCTACAGGGCGGGGGCTCCACACTTTACTCAAGATTGAAGAGCCACCGTTGGCAGAGTCCTAGGTTACCTGTACTGGCGCTCGTTCCTTCTTGAATCTCTTGTGGAACCCTTGATACCAGTTTTCCATATCGGGAGTAATGGACGGTTTGACCTTCTCGAGCGCGTCTCGGAAGTCCTCGAGCGTTACGTCTTTCGCGTTGATGTCGTGTCTGAGCGCGATTAGACCTGCTTCACGGCATACTGCCTCAAGGTCGGCCCCTGAATACCCACCTGATTGGGAAGCAACCTGGTCCAAGTCTACGTCGCGCGCGAGCGGCATGTTGATCGTGTGAATCTTGAGAATCTGCATTCTCGTCGCATGGTCCGGTGATGGGACGTAGATGAGCCTGTCGAATCTTCCTGGTCTCAGAATGGCCGGATCGATGATGTCAGGGCGGTTGGTGGCCCCAACTATGACCACGTTCTCAAGCGATTCGATTCCGTCTAGCTCGGTTAATAGTTGCGATATCACGCGTTCGGAGACACCGCTGTCACCGAGCCCCATTCCACGGCGTGGAACCACTGAGTCCAGTTCGTCGAAGAATATGATGGAAGGTGCTGCGGTTCTGCCTTTTCTGAAGACCTCGCGTATCGCCTTCTCTGATTCGCCGACCCATTTGCTGAACAGCTCGGGTCCCTTGATAGAGATGAAGTTGGCCTCACCCTCGGTTGCCACAGCTCTCGCCAACATTGTCTTGCCGCAGCCCGGAGGACCAAATAGCAGAATACCCTTAGGCGGTCTTATTCCGACGCGCTTGAAGACTTCTGGCTTCTTCAAGGGCCACTCAACCGCCTCTTGCAGCTCCTGCTTCATGTCAGTCAATCCCCCGACATCGGACCAGCGGACTGAGGGCACCTCGATGTAGACCTCGCGCATTGCAGTTGGGGTGATCTCCCTGTATGCCGTCATGAAGTCATCGAGCATTACCTCCATCTTCTCAAGAAGATGGCCTGGGATTCGCTCCTCTTCCAAGTTGATCTCAGGCAGGTACCTTCGAAGTGCCTTCATTGCAGCCTCACGGCACAGCGATGACATGTCTGCGCCTGTGTAGCCGTGGCAAATCTCTGATAGACGGTGGAGGTCAACGTCTGATCCTAGTGGCATTGTTCGGGTGTGGATTTGGAGTATTTCGTAGCGGCCCATCTTGTCTGGGACGCCGATTTCGATTTCCCGGTCGAATCTGCCTGGTCGCCTGAGCGCTGGGTCGATGGCATTGGGCCTGTTTGTTGCGCCTATGACGATGATGTTGCCGCGGGCTCCCATTCCGTCCATTAGCGAGAGTAGTTGTGCTACAACTCGGCGTTCGACCTCGCCGGTTACTTCCTCTCGTTTGGGCGCGATGGCGTCCATTTCGTCGATGAATATGATGCTTGGGGCGGTTTCCAGTGCCTTTTGGAAGATTTCGCGGAGCCGGGCTTCAGATTCGCCGTAGAACTTTGACATGATTTCCGGTCCGGATATCACGTAGAAGTTGGCGTCAGACTCGTTCGCCACTCCTTTAGCCAGAAGAGTCTTTCCGCATCCTGGTGGACCGTAGAGGAAGACTCCTTTCGGTGGTTCGATTCCGAGTCTCTGGAACAACTCAGGATGCCGCAGTGGAAGTTCGACCATCTCCCTGATTCTCTGAATCTCGCCGTGTAGCCCACCGATGTCCTCGTATGTGACAATCGGAATTCCCTTCTTCTCGGGTGTGGGCTCGCTCATCACCTGGACTACTGAGGCTTCTGTGATCTTGACGGAGCCGTGTGGCCGAGTTCTGGTGGCGATAAGTGGAACTGCGCTGCCGAAAATGCTGAGGAGGGTCATGTCGCCCTCGACAAACGGCATATCCATGAACCGACGTTTAACGAAACCAACGAACTCTTCGTCAACACTTAACCTCACGTCTGTTGGGGCGAAGACGATTGTCTGAGCATCCTTGACCTCTGCCTTTTTAATCGTCACGTACTCGTTGAGAGCGACTCCTGCATTTCTGCGTAGGAGTCCGTCCATGCGGACAATTTCCTGCCCTTGGTCTTCGGCGTAGGCTGGCCATGCAATTGCAACAGTGGTCCGTTTTCCATGTACTTCGATGAAGTCTCCGGCCGTAATCGAGAGCTTCTGCATGGTTTCATTGTCGATTCTGACCTTTCCATGTCCGACGTCTCTCTGTTTGGCATCGGCTACGCGCAACTGAGCCTCTTTGGGATTTATCGCCATTGTCTATGCCCTCTTATCATTCTCATGGTTTTGGGCGAGGAGAAGACTGGGCGGAGCCCCGGTTAACTGCTCCCAACCTAATGTTCATTCGACGTTTCCCCCTCAAAAGACTTATCGCTATTCTTGATGACATCTAGCTCTTCCAGTAGCTTTCTGGTCCCCAAGGATAGCAAGAGGAAACTGCCGAGACCGGCGGGGGACATTCGATATCCCTTTCCATCCTTAATCACCAGTCCTTTGCCTGGGGATCTCTTGACAAGGTCACTGACATACTTTGGATTAACAGCGACGCGGAGGAGCTCGGTGAAGCTTGCCGAGTTTCCCCCTTCTCTCACCATATGGGTGACCATCTGGACCCGTTTTCGATTCGAGAAAAAGTCGCATATGCTGCAGATATTATCCAGATCGGCGTCAATGTGCTCAAGTTGGTGGGGGACTTCCCTCAAAGGATCGTCTCGTAGCCCCTCGGTCGTTAGGGGCACGTCGAGGAGCACCTTGTCCTCGTCATGGAGTGTCAGTCTCAAGCCCAAGATAGGCTGATTTTGGCTTGGAGCTTATTTAAAGTTAACGTAACTTAATTACTTCAGTTTAAGTAATCACTACACCCGTCTAGAAACTAGAACCTGAACCTCACTGACGCCTTCCATTGACTTTAGCCGCTCCTCTACCTCGTCCATCCGCCCATCGACGTCCTCGGGCATCAGGATGTGCGCGATGAGAGCGACTAGACCAAACGCCACGGGTTCTTCCTCAAACTTGTATACTGTGGCGCTTCCTTCCAGTGCCTTCCTGATTCTATCCTGGAGCTGGCTCATGTCAGAGACGATGTCTGTGGGATAGATCTTCATGGAGACCATTACTTTGGCCATGGTCGAGCCTCTATGGTCCTGAGAAACCGCATTTGGGGCACTTGTATGGTCGTCCAAATCCGCGGCATTTCTCGCAGCGCCATATGGTGACCTCGCCGCATTGTGGACAGGGGAATTTCACGGCTTCCTCTCGGGGGAGTATCATGCGCCCGCACCAGTTGCATGAAGGCATTCTGACAGTGCGGACTTCTGTCGCCATGACGACCTTCGCGTCGGGCGCTTGCTGTCCATTATATGCCTTCGCACTTTAATGCTGCCTAGGTCCTTGTCGGCCCGAGAATTAACTTCCGATGATGCACTCTTCGGGGGCCTTGTCGGTCCTCATTCGGCTGAACCTTGGAAATCGGAGCTTTCCTTCATGTGTGATGCTCATGTATTTCACTTCACAGACAAGCTGGGGTTTGAGCCATGTTACAGGTGAAGGTGCATCGATCGGCCCACTGAGGACTGGAGTCCTTCTCTCCAACTTTGCTAGACGATGCTTCAGTTCTTCTAGTGTCTGGTTGTTGAAGCCGCCTCCTACATTGGTCATGTGTCTCAGCTTGCCGTCGGGAGCATAGGCTGCGACGACTAGCGATCCAAATGTTGATGCTCTGAAGCCCTCCCCTTTCGTGTACCCTACAATTATACAATCCTGGGTTCGGATACCTTTGAGCTTGATCCAGCTCCCGCCCCTGCTGCCGGGCAGGTAGGGGGACCGCTTCTCCTTAGCGAGAGCTCCTTCGAATCCCTTCTTCAATACCTCTTTGAAGAAATGGACACCGTGAGTCTCAACATGGTCTCCGAAGAGTAGGTGTGGACCCTCGGAGAGGATAACTCTCAGTTTTTCTTTTCTCTCGACGAGTGGCTTTGCAATACAGTCTATTCCATCTAGGTGCAAAAGGTCGAAGGCGACGTAGGTTACAGGAATTGTCTTGCTCAGAGCGTCCACTCTTTTCGCGTCTTCTACTCCGAAACGGCTTTGGAGGCTTCCAAAATCAGGAGTACCCTCCTTTCCTAGAATGACGGCCTCTCCATCAAGTATCGCTTGCCTCGCCTTGATCGAATCCTTGAGGGTTTCCAGTTCCGGAAATCCCGCCGTAACATTTCGTAAGTTTCTGTTATTGGACGCTCGTCGAAGAGCGTCATCGCTTTTCATGTGCTTTGATACTCGCCTTTAGGGCTTCCATGAGATTCTTTGTCGGTTTTATCTCTGGAACACTTAGCTCGATGACTTCCTCTTTGCCCTTGAGCTTGGCCTCGACCATCTTCATAAGTGACTCATGGTAGCTGTCCTTGTATTCCTTGTAGTTGAATGGCTTTTTCATGATCCGGATTAATTGACCTGCGAGTTCGAGTTCTTCTTTTTCGACTGGGAGGTCTTTTAGTTCGGGAAAGTCCTTGGGGCTCCGGATCTCATCGGCATAATGAAGTGTTGACATGAGGATTGATCCCTCGTATGGTCTGAGAGCGACTAGGTGTTCTTTCTCGTGCATCACGACTCTGCCTATGGCCACCTTGCCGAATTCTTCAAGGGCGCCGCGCATTAGCGCGTAGGGCTTCTCTGCTCTCTCGTCGGGCATTAGATAGTAGCTTGAGTCGAAGTAGATCGGGTCCAGTTTGTCGGCGTCGACGAACTGGAAGATCTCGACCATGCGTCCGGACTCGATCTCGAGCTTCTCAAGGTCCTTTGGGGTAATTGAGACGTACTTGCCCTTTTGGACTTCGTACCCGCGGACGATGTCGTCCCATTTTACTTCCTTGAGGCATTTCGGGCATGTGCGTTTGAACTGGAGGGGGCTGCTACAGGTGGGGCACATCATTCGGAGGGTGGACTTGTGTTCTGAGATGGCGCCGTATGTCTTGACGGGTATGCTCACCAGTCCGAAACTGATGGCTCCTTTCCAGATTGATCGCGGTGGCAGAACCCTTGACCTCGGAGACTGTTCTGGGGTCCTATCCGAGATAAGAGGGTTATCAACACCAAGATTGGCTTACGAGTAGCTAGATGGGTTGGAGGAGCTTTGAAGAAGACGGAGGAGATAGTTGAGCTAGACGGACGCAGGATAGTTCTCTCTAATCTCCAAAAGCCGATGTGGAAGAAAGAAGGAATCACCAAGGGAGACCTGATCCAGTACTATCTCACCGTCGCCCCCCGAATGATAACTTTCATCAAGGACAGGCCGTTGATGCTAAACAGGTTCCCGCACGGAATCGATGACAAGTCGTTCGTCCAGAAAGACTGGCCTCACCATCCCGACTGGGTCCGGACCGTGCCCGTCAGCTCTCATGACAAGCCTGGAAAAGCGGTTAGACATGCAGTCTGTAACGACAGCGCAACGCTGGTCTGGCTTGCAGACATGGCGTGTGTTGAGATCAACCAGTTTCTATCCACCTCGCCGAAATTCGATTGGCATGACATCGTGCTCGTTGACCTCGATCCGTATCCTCCGGCCGAGTTTGGGGATGTGCTGGAGATCGCAGACGCGATTCATAGTGCGCTTGACCAGATGCGGTTGAGGCATTTGATGAAAACGTCGGGTGCTGATGGTATCCACATGTTCATTCCGATTATTCCGAAGTATGGCATTGAGGTGGTCAGGAAGTTCGTCTTGTTGCTCGGGTCTCTGCTCGAGAGTCTTCTTCCAAAGAAAGTCTCCACTTCCCGTCATCACAGCGACAGGATTGGGAAGGTCTACATCGACTGGTTCCAGAATGGACTGGTCAAGACTGTAGCGGCTCCGTTTAGTTTGAGGCCGGTGCGGGACGCTCTTGTCTCGTTCCCGATTACTCCGAAGGACTTGAAAAAGAGGATCAGCCCTGAGGACTACAACATCAAGACCGTGGCTAGTCTGTTGTCGAAGTCGAGCTTTGAGTTTGATATGACTCCTGACCAGAGTTTGGAGAACGCGTTTGAAGAGCTGGGCACTAGCATTGCAAGAACGCGCTGTACCGTAATGAGAGTCGGATTGCGTTTGTGGTGGGCCGGGGGAGATTTGAACTCTGTCGACCCGGAGCCGAAGCCGGTTCTCGACCCCACGGTCTCCGACTGAACTCGTTATCAGCCGTGTGCTCCTCGGCCTGAAAGACCAGTATCTTCCAGCTAACCGTGCTGAGCTACCGGCCCACGCGATTTCGTGGTCCGAGCCCGGACTCGTATTAAGACTTACTCGAAGAAAACCGGCATAAGTCAATCCGTTATGATTTGTGAAAGGGGATCCGTGTCAATTGGCACGCTTTTCTTGGCCCTGTCTTCGAGAGCCGTTGCGTGAAAATGTGAACGTTCAGGAAAAAGACTCAGGTAGTCCAATTCCTTGGACGATGAAGAACCAAAACCGGAGTATGGGGTCTGTGACGCATTTGCCGGGAATGGTACCCCCTTTTGGGAATCGTTTTCTGTTTGGACAGTTTTTGGGCGGTTTTTCTTGAGAATCCCCTGGAATCTGCCCAGATCGCATTTTTCGAATCGGGAAATCTAGCCTTTTCGTGCGGGCCGAATCGGCGGTTATAGAAATGGGCTCTCAAAACGCGATTCAGGGCTGATTATGGGCGATTTGAAGGTGGAAAAGAATCGAGCCTTGTTTCACTCCCAGTGGTCACGGCTCAGCCCATCATGTCCGGGGCATGTTGGGATGTGAGAGAGGCCTGCCTCTTCTCAGATTGGGCTGATGTGTGCATATCTTTTTTTTCCAAAGTCTTAAGACCGGGGATATTCGGCGGCTCAAAATTGTGCCTGGGCCGGTAGTTCAGCCTGGTATGCCAGAATCCGTTGAGGGTTTTGGGCTAAAGAACGTCCGGTTCGCAAGGGTCGTGCAAAGGCCCCGTATGACCGGAAGGCCGCGGGTTCAAATCCCGCCCGGTCCACCATACTATTCCAACGTCGAGTATTGAAACTGACTTATAGCTAGGTAGGCTTGGAGCGGTTCGGGCAAAGGCACTGGCCTAGATGAACAGAGCTAATGCAAACTTCACTTCACTGATTGTAGCTTCCCTCGTTGGGGTGGGGATCGTTCTTCTGCTCGAAGGATCATCGAAGCCATATTCATCCCTCACCATAGTTCTTGCAGTATTCACATTCGGCTCGGTCATTGCGGCGGCGATGATGATAGCTTGGGCAGCCGAGGCTTCGCAATTCTCAATCAGTCAAGGCCTAGCGCTAGCAATTGTTGCGATTGTACAGACTCTCCCTGAGTTTTTCGTGGAGGGCGCTATCGCATGGAACGCTGGGCAGCAGCCGGCCGCCTGGCTTCCAAACGTCACAGCGAACTTCACGGGAGCAAACAGACTCCTAACGGGACTGGGATGGCCACTCATACTCTTCACAGCTCTGATTCAACGGAGACGCAACGGGACCACTGGTCGCCAAGTGATAGCGCTCAGGAAGGAGCATAGTATAGAAGTCGTATTCATGCTGGGGGCGACCCTCTACTTCATCGTGATTTGGCTCAAGGGATCGCTGGAACTCTTTGACACCATCGTTCTATCAGGCACCTTCTTGGCGTACTTGTGGCTCTTGTCCAGATTGCCATCTGAGGAAGAAGACCCAGAAGAAGTTCTCGATGCGTCTCCGTTAGCAATCGTAAAGATGCCCAAAAAACGGCGCGGCGCGACAATCCTAGGGCTATTCTTCGTATCCGGCTTGGTCTTCGTAGTCATATCGACACCCTTCGTCGACTCGATCAACACTATTGCAGAGGAGTTTTTCGGAGCTGGCGCCGGATTCTTCTTCATACAATGGATTGCACCCTTCCTCTCAGAATTCCCGGAGAAAGTAACAGCGTTTCACTGGGCGCGAAAGATCAAGCTTGCCCCAATGGCACTGCTCAATTTTGTCTCGTCTGCCGTTAGCGAGCTGACGGCGCTAGTCGCTGTAATTCCCGTAGTTTTCGCGTTCAGCGTCGGAGGACTCGTTCCGGTCTCGATCCAGATTCATCGAGACGAGGTGTTGTTGACCATGGCTCAGTCTCTCTATGCTTGCGCTTGCCTCATGGACTTAGAATACGACACTAGGAACGCCGTGGTTCTATTGGGGCTCTGGCTGGTATCAACTATCTTTGTCCCGACGCGATTCTGGATCTCGATAGTCTTTTTGGCATTGGCTGGAATCGAGCTTGTCATCCAACGTGGAAGAATAACCGCCCTCTCCTCGTTCCGTCAAAGCCTCAGAAACGGTCCGGGGAAAGAGTAACCGAGCTAGAACATCTGCCGAGGTATAGCCTCGGTCTTGTCATCTCCAGCTGCGAAAATTGGTGCCTGTTAGACTCGTGTTGGGAATGGTTCAGTTCTTCACGGTAAGGGTGGCCTGGTTGGCTTTGGTTTCCCTTAGGGGAGACACGCTACCGAGGGTTTTCTCAACCTCGGCTTCAGCGTTGTCGGCCTTGATGAAAATCGGCACGTTCTCCATTCCCGTTGCTATGAAGCTGGAGAGAAGCCATTCTCCGGGAGCAAACTCAAGCGTCTTTTCGAGTATCTGCTTGTCGATAGTGAACGTGTCGCTCACTACCGTTCTGTCGTATGGTCTTGGCAAGGTCCCGACGAAGTACGTGTGAAGCTGCTGTAGCGCGTTTGTGTTGAGGTATGCGATTCTCTGAGTAGAAAGACATCCTCCGAGTCCGTACTTCCTCCCCTGTCTAAGCAACGTTTCCACCATCTTCGAACAGTCCTTGTCTATTCCCGACGAGCCCGGAAGGTCGGGAACGAACTCTTGAGCCTCGTCGAATACAAAGAGAACGTAGGGTTTGACCTTGAAAGATCTCTTCCTGCGCTGTAGAAACTCTCGCGCGAGGTGTAGTACTAGCTCCTTTATCGCTAGAGGGTCTGAGATTGAGATGCAGGTTAGGCGCGAGTCTTTCTCAACCAGTTCTCTGATCCCATTAATGTCTAGTCCCCCGGTCACCTGCTTTTGTTTCTCTGCTCTCTTCAGATTGTCTTGGAGTGCGAGCCGGCTTGTGGCCCACGAGTAGACTCCGCTCCTGTCGGATATGTTGAACTCGACTACCGCGGTTCTACCTTTTTCGTCGAGCTGGGCGATGAATTCCTCGTCGATTATTGAGGAGTCTGTGAGGTCGTTCATTGTCTTATAGTCTTGAACGAATTCTCTGATGCGGTCTATCGCGTTGATGTAGTGAGGCTTGTCAAGGCTGTTTGCACGCAACCCTTTCAGTTCATCGATAATATCCCCGAAACACGGGACCTTAGATTCGGGCTTGAGATAATAGGTGATCTTCTTCTGGTTGAATATCTTGCCGAAAATTGTCCGGACGCGCTCATCATTCTCGTACTCCCGGGGCTTTACAACGCTGAGGTAAAACTGGTCAGGGTTCATGACAGGGTTCTCGAGGATGATCTTTGACTGGAGTTTCTCGTCGGCGAGCAGGTCCATCAAGAGGAAAGGATACTCGCTTGAAATGTCGAATACGACTATCTTGATTTCCGGCGCATTGGTCAGTATTCGGCGGAGAACGGTTGAGAGAAGGTTAGACTTGCCTGCGCCTGTGAACGCGAATATGCCGAAGTGGTATCGGACCATCGATTCGAAATCGACGTAGATTGGGATCTTCTTCTCAGTGGACTGGAACATCCGTATCGTTCCTATTCGAGGGTCCTTCCGAGGGTCAACAACAGTACCAGGGGCGTACCCGAGCTTGTCCAATACCTTCTGGTTGTACATGTGACTGATGATTTCCCTGTTGAGGATGAGTGCTTCCGCGCCAATGACGGGATAGCTGAAGCCCCTCTCGTACTGGGGTTCCGAAGCCCCGTTGGCTATGATCAGATCGTAGTTGATCGGCAGAGCGCTAATCTGCACCATCATCGTCGACTTGTCGCTTGTGTCCCAGTCTTTGACTGACTGTTGGATTATCTCAAACTGCATAGGATAGTAGCTGTGGTCAGAGAGCCCTTTGAGCCCGTAGTGCTCTGGCCAGACACGAGAGATCACCATTAGGGAGTATCGCTGCTGTTCGGGGGTTGACCTGAAATTTCTTACCGCGACTAGCATTCCCTC